>Ga0299913_10000887_pt1 | contig 20578 bp, 15 predicted proteins | sample RVTome_9_FD_201360 | JGI IMG/M metagenome (GOLD analysis project Ga0299913, IMG submission 201360) | Soil microbial communities from uranium-contaminated site in the Upper Colorado River Basin, Wyoming, United States - RVT155D38 (version 2) ... | reverse complement strand
TGCGATGCGAGCCTGAAGCGCCTCGGGGTCGAGACGATCGATCTCTACTACCTGCACCGGGTCGATCCCAAGGTGCCGATCGAGGACACGGTCGGCGCCATGGCCCGGCTGGTCGAGCGCGGCAAGCTGGGCCACATCGGCCTGTCGGAGGCGGGCGCCGGCACTCTGAGGCGGGCACAAGCCGCGTACCCGATCGCGGCGCTGCAGACCGAATATTCGCTCTGGACCCGCGACGTCGAGGCCGAGATCCTGCCGACCTGCCGCGAGCTCGGCATCGGCTTCGTCGCCTACAGCCCGCTCGGCAGGGGCTTTCTCTCGGGCCGCATCACGAGTCTCGAGGCGCTCGCCGAGAACGACCGGCGGCGCGAGCATCCGCGCTTCGCGCCGGAGAACCTGGACCGCAATCTCGGCCTCCTGGCGACGCTGAGCGAGCTCGCCGCCGCCAAGGGATGCACGCCGGCGCAGATCGCGCTCGCCTGGCTGCTCGCCCAGGGAGAGGATGTGGCGCCGATCCCGGGCACCAAGCGGCGAGGATATCTCGAGGAGAACGTCAGGGCGTCGGACATCCGGCTCGACGAGCACGAGCTGCAGGCGCTCGCCCAAGCCTTTCCGCCCGGCGTCACGGCCGGCGAGCGCTACCCGGCCGGGCAGATGAGGCGGGTCGGTATCTGACGAGCCGCCCTGAGTCTGCCGGCCGAGCGGCGCCGGCGCTGCGCGTTCGGCGACCACAAGGCTGGACATAGGATCGACAGCCTGGCCCAACGGGCGCTCACGGACCCAATGACCATGCGACGCGCCTTCGTCACTGGCGGCACCGGCTTCGTCGGCCTCAACCTGATCGAGCAGTTGACCGCGGCCGGCTGGCGGGTCACCGCTCTGCACCGCAGGACCTCGGATCTCGGCGAGATCAGGCGCTTTGCGGTCGATCTGGTCGAGGGCGATCTGACCGTCCCGGAAAGCCTGCGCGGCGCGATCCCGCAGTCGGTCGACGCGGTGTTCCACCTCGCCGCCGACACCTCCGTCTGGGCGCGTCACGACGAGCGGCAAAGGCGCATCAACCAGGGCGGGACCCGGAACCTGGTCGAAGCGGCGCTGGTGTCGGGCGCCAGGCGCTTGGTGCACACCTCGACCTGGAACGTCTACGGTCTCGAGCAGGGCGAGATCAGCGAAACCTCGCCCCAGCTCGGGGCGACCTCCTGGATCAACTACAACCGGACCAAGCTTCTCGCCGAGGAGGAGGTGCGCGCCGGCATCGCGCGCGGGCTGGCTGCGGTGATCATCAATCCCGCGCACGTGCTCGGGCGCTACGACTGGCGGGGGTGGGCGCGCCTGATCATCGCAGCGCACGAGCGCTGGCTGCCCGGCGTGCCGCCAGGCGCCGGCACCTTCTGCCACGCCGAGGCGGTGGCCAGGGCGCAGATCGCCGCCGCGGAACGCGGGCGAATCGGGCAGAACTATCTCCTGGGCGGCAGCGATGCCTCTTTCGTCGAGCTGTTCCGGGTGATCAACCAGGTGACCGGCGCCCGCGTGCCGCTGCGCGCCTTGCCGCCGTCGCTGTTCCGGCTCGGCGCGTCTCTCGATACGGCGCTCGCTGCGGTGACGCGCCGACAGCCCCAGGCGACGCCGGAGGGGGTGGCGATCGCCTGCGCGCGCGCCCGCGTGGTCTCAGACCTCGCGGAGCGGGAGCTGGGCTACCGATCGAGCGACCTTGTCACGATGATCGAGGACAGCTGGCAGTGGCTGCGGCAGATGCGCCTCGTGACCGCGCCGTGACCGGTCGGGTGCGGGCACGGCTGGCGCCGAGCCAGCGCGATCGCTACAACAGCCTGGACATCAGCCCAGTGGGGGAGAGGCGATGCTGCGGGTCTGGGGACGCAACAACTCGATCAACGTGCAGAAGGTCATGTGGGCGGTAGGCGAGCTCGGCCTCGAGCACGAGCGGATCGACGCCGGCGGCGCGTTCGGCGGTCTGGACACCGACGCCTATGGCCGGTTGAACCCCAACCGCAAGGTGCCGACCGTGCAGGATGGCGAGCTTGTGATGTGGGAATCCAACGCCTGCGTGCGTTACCTCGCCGCGCGCTACGGATCGGGGAGGCTGTGGCCAGAAGATCCGGCGCAGCGCGCCATGGCCGACATGTGGATGGACTGGCAGCAGACCACGCTCCTGCCCGACATGTTCGTCGTGTTCTGGGGCCTGATCCGTACGCCGGAGGACAAGCGCGACAATGCCGCGATCGAGGCGGCGGCCAACCGGCTCGGGACCATCTGGGCGATGCTCGATGATTGCCTCGCGGGCAGGACGTTCGTGGGCGGCGAGGCCTTCACCATGGGTGACATCCCCGTCGGCGCCGCCTGCTACCGCTATTACGGCCTGCCGATCGAGCGGCCGCGGCTGGCCAATGTGGAGCGCTGGTACGAGCGCCTGAAGGAGCGCGCGCCGTTTCGCGAGCACGTCATGCTGCCGATCACCTGAGGGAGCGGAGCCATGCGTCATCGACCGTTCGGCCGGAGCGGCCTTCAGGTTTCCGAGCTGGTGTTCGGCGGCGGCTGGGTCGGCGGCCTCCTGATCCATCAGGACGACGAGACCAAGCTGAGGGCGCTCAGGCGCGCGCTCGACGCCGGCATCAACTGGATCGACACCGCGCCCTCCTACGGCGACGGCCGGTCCGAGGAGGCGCTGGGCTGGCTGCTCCGGGAGGTCGATCGGAAGCCCTACCTTTCGACCAAGGTGCGGCTCGACCTCGGGAAGCTCGACGACATTTCCGGGCAGGTCGAGGCGAGCCTCGAGAGCAGCCTCGAGCGGCTGCGGCGGGACAGCGTCGACCTCCTCCAGCTCCACAACCCGGTCGCCAGCCAGACCGGCGAGCGGGCGATCGGGATCGATCGCGTGCTCGGCAAGGGCGGCGTGGCCGACGCGCTCGAGCACATGCGCGAGCAGGGGCTGACAAAGCTCATCGGCATCACCGCGCTCGGCGAGGGCGCGGCGTGCAAGCAGGCGATCGCGAGCGGCCGGTTCGATTCGGCCCAGGTCTACTACAATCTCCTGAACCCCAGTGCCGGCCAAGCGATGCCTGCCGCCTGGTCGGGCCAGGATTTTTCGCGACTTCTCGATGCGTGCCGCAAAGAGGGCGTCGCGACCATGATCATTCGGGTGCTAGCGGCGGGTGTGCTGGCGAGCGAGCAGCGCCACGGCCGCGAGAACCAGATCACCGAAGACGCCGATCTCGAGACCGAGGCCGCGCGCGCTCGGGTGGTATTCCAGGCTCTGGGCGATCGCTACGGCACCCGCGCCCAGACCGCGATCCGCTTCGCGCTCGCCAACCCCGACGTAACATGCGTGCTGGTCGGGATGGCCGAGCCCTCGCACCTCGAGGAGGCCCTCGCCGCGGCCGAGACGGGGCCGCTGCCCCAAGACGCGCTCGATCGCCTGACGCCCCTCTACGCTAGGGATTTCGATCGACCGTCTAGGGATTTCGACCGACCGTAGGGTCTGACCCGAAGCACGCCGCCAAGTCCCTCGCAGGTGCGGGTCGCCACGCCGTCAAAGTACCGAAAGCGCACTCCACGTGCGCATCCTCACCCATTGGTTGCGCAACGTCTGTCCAGCTGCGATTGTGAGGCGGGTGTCTGCGTACCGGCCGAGCGGGTCGGCATGCAAGCGTAGGCAGACTGCATGCGCGTTGGCGGCGAGAATGATCGTACCCACGCAGCGCCGCGCCAGCGGCAAACGCCGGATCCGCTCCCCGGCCTGTACGACCGCCTCCCGACGCTCGCGGCCATCAACCTGTTTGTCGGCTCCGTGTTGGCGGCGATGTTCGTTCCCCTCGTTGCTGCGCCGATCCTGGCGGGCTGGCTCGGGCTGATCGCCGCAGTTCAGGCCCTGCGCCTTCTCTCCTGGATACGGTACCGGCGCGCGCCTCCCGCGAGCCGACGCGACCACCGTCGGCTCCGCGTGCTTGTCCTCGCGACTGCTGCGACGGGTGCGCTCTGGGGCTTGGCGGGCGTGCTGTTCCACGTGCCGGGCGCGGCCGCGCATCAGGTCTTCCTGTCGTTCACGATCGGCGGCATGGTAGCCGGTGCCGCGGTCGCGCTCACCGCTCACCTCCCGAGCTTCTTCGCGTTTTGTCTCCCGGCGCTCCTGCCCTACAGCGCCCGGCTGGCGATCGAGCTCGATCTCCCTCATATCGGCATGGCGCTGCTCGTCCTCGCGTTCGGCGCCGGCATCTCGTTCCTCGGCGTCGAGATCCACCGGTCGCTGCGGGCGAGCGAGGAACGCTATCGCGCCGTCATCGAGGATCAGGAGGAGCTGATCTGCCGCTTTCGCCCCGACGGCACGCTGACCTTTGTCAACGGCGCCTACGCCCGTTACTTCGATTCCACTCCGGATGAGCTGGTGGGGACCAACTGGCTCGATCTCCTGCCGGAGGCAGAGCGCGAGCTTGCTCGACGGAGCTTCACCGCCCTTGCGGCCGCCGTGCCGACGGCAACGTACGAGCACACCGTGAGCCGACCCGGCGGAGAGGTGCGCTGGCAGCAGTGGCGGGACCGGGCGCTCTTTGATCACGCGGGGCGAATCGTCGAATACCAGTCGGTCGGGCGTGACGTCACGGAGCGCAAGCAGGCGGAAGAGGCACTGCGCCAAGCGCGCGACGATCTCGAGCAGCGCGTCGAGAAGCGAACGGTCGAGTTGCGCTCGGCCAACCTGGCGCACGTCGCCGAGATCGCCGAGCGGCGACGGGTCGAGGCGGCGCTGCGCGGCAGCGAGCAGCGCTTCCGGGACTTCGCGGCAGCCGCGTCCGACTGGTTCTGGGAGACCGATGCCGAGCACCGGTTCGTCTGGTTCTCGCCCAACGTCGAAGCGCTGACCGGCGTCCCCCGCGAGTGGCATTACGGCCGGACACGCCTCGAGCTGATGGCGTCCACGACGGATCCCGCCGTCCTCGAAGCGCATCGTCGCGTCCTCGAGGCTCACCAGCCGTTCCGCGACTTCGAATACCTTCGGCGCGGCCCCAGGGGCGATACCTGGCTCAGCGCGAGCGGCGTACCGGTGTTCGACGCCGAAGGTCGGTTCGGGGGCTACCGCGGGGTCGGGCGCGACATCACCGAGAAGAAGCAGGCGGAGGAGCAGCGGGAGTTGCTCCTGTCCGAGCTGTCGCACCGCGTGAAGAACACCCTCGCCGTGGTCCAGGCCTGCGCCGAGCAGACCGGCCGGCGGGCGAGCACGGTGCCCGTCTTCCTCGAGGCATTCCGCGGCCGCCTGTTTGCGTTGGCCGCGGCACAGACCTTGCTGACCCAGAGCGGCTGGCAGGGAGCGAATCTGCCGGATCTCGCCCGGGCAACGCTGCTGCCGCATCTGGGCCCCGAGGATCGGGTGCGCATGGAGATCGAGAATCTGCCGCTCGAGCCACCGGTTGCACTCACACTTGCGCTCGTCTTCCACGAGCTTGCGACCAACGCCTTCAAGTATGGCGCGCTTTCGGTGCCGGGTGGCCGGGTTGCTTTGACCGGCCACGCGATGCCTGTCGACGGTGGCGGCGGGCTCCGCGTGGAATGGCGGGAGATGGGTGGGCCGCCGGTGCGGGCGCCCGAGGAGCGCGGCTTCGGCCTCAGGATGATCGTGGAGGCGACCGAGTACCAGCACGCGGGCCGCGTCGAGCTGGACTGGCGGGAGGAAGGCTTGATCTGCCGCCTCGGCCTGCCGCTTGCGAAGGCGAAGGCACCGCTCCCCGCAAACAGCCCTCGGGCCGGACAGCATGGAGCTTCTGTCTCGCTGTCATTGCCGGGCTAACTCGGCAATGACAGACAAACAACGTGCCGCCCGATCCCTCACGCCGCGTCGAACTTGCCGAATTCCCACTGGCGGCCGGGGGCGGCATCGAACAGCGCGCGGGTGTATGTGTGGGAAGGTCGGGAAAAAACGTCCGCCGCGGGCCCCTGCTCGACCACCTCGCCCTGGTACATGACCGCGATCCGATCGCACACCTGGGCAGCGACCCGGAGGTCGTGGGTGATGAACAGCATGGCGAGCTCGAAGCGCAGGCGGACCTGGTCGAGGAGTTCCAGAACCTGGGCCTGAACCGAGACGTCGAGCGCCGAGACCGCCTCGTCGGCGATCAGCAGTTCCGGCTCCATGGCGAGCGCGCGGGCGATGCAGACGCGCTGGCGCTGGCCGCCCGAGAACTGGTGCGGATAGCGGTCGAGCGCCTTGGGATCAAGGCCGACCAGCGCCATCAATTCTCGCGCGCGGTCCCAGGCCTCGGTCCGGGCGAGCCCGAAGTTCATCGGCCCCTCGACGATCGACTGGCCGACCGTGCGGCGCGGGTTGAGCGAGCGGTACGGGTCCTGGAACACGATCTGAACCCGCCTTCGGTGCGCGCGCAGGCGGCGGGGAGGCAGGCGTGCTATGTCGTCGTCGTCGATCAGGATCTGGCCGCTGGTCGGCGCGATCAGGCGCACGATGCAGCGCGCCACCGTGGATTTGCCCGAGCCCGACTCGCCGACCAGGCCTAGCGTCTCGCCGCGGCGCACCGCGAGGTCCACGTCCCGGGCGGCGTGCACGACGCGCGCCGGCTGCAACCAGCCGCCGCCCTTATAGACCTTGTTGAGCTTGCGGGCGGCGAGCACCGGCGCGGCGTTTTCCTTTGCGGCCCGATGGCGCGGGACGAGGCTCGGCACCGCCGAGATCAGCATCCGGGTATACGGGTGCTCGGGAGCCCGCAGGACCTTCGCGGCCTCGCCGGTCTCGACGATGCGCCCGGTCTGCATCACCGCGACCCGATCTGCGATCTCGGCGACCACGCCGAAATCGTGGGTGATGAACAGAACCGCGGTGCGGTGGGTACGCTGGATCTCGCGGATCAGGTTCAGGATCTGCGCCTGGGTGGTGACGTCGAGCGCGGTGGTCGGCTCGTCGGCGATCAGGAGCACGGGCTCCAGCACCAGGGCCATGGCGATCATGATGCGCTGGCGCTGGCCGCCCGAGAGCTGGTGCGGGTAGGCGTCGATCAGCCGCTCGGGGTCCGGCAGACGCACCTGTCCCATGATCTCGAGGATGCGCGCGCGGCGCTCGGCCGGGGCCAGCCGGGTATGCGCCTTCAGCACCTCCTCAATCTGGGAGCCGCACGACATGACCGGGTTGAGCGCGGTCATCGGCTCCTGGAAGATCATCGACATGCGCACGCAACGCAGGTCTCGAAGGCGCTGTTCGCTCGCCTTCAGCAGATCCTCGCCCTCGAGGCGCACCTCGCCCGCGACTGGCCTGAGCTGGCCTTTCGGCAGGAGGCCCATGACGCTGTGGGCCGTCACGGACTTGCCGGAGCCCGACTCGCCGACCACGCAGAGGATCTCCTGCGGGCGCACCGCGAGGCTCACCTCCTCGATCGCGTGCCGGCGGTCGGCGCCCTCGGGCAGCGCCACGGTCAGGCCGCGGATGTCCAAGACGGCGCCGTCGGGGCTCGGGGATGCGTCGCGACCCGCCATCGGGCTAGAGCCGCCTGGCGATTCGTGGGTCCAGGGTGTCGCGCAGGCCGTCGCCCAGCATGTTCACGGCCAGCACGGCGAGCGCGAGAAAGATGCCCGGGAACAGGATGCCGTGCGGATAGACCCGGAACAGGACCCGCCCCTCGGCCATGATGTTGCCCCAGGTCGGGATGTCGGTCGGGATGCCGACGCCGAGAAACGAGAGGATCGCCTCGACCAGAATCGCGGAGGCGGCGACGTAGGTGCCCTGGACGATCAGGGGCGCGATGGTGTTGGGCAGGACGTGGCGATAGAGGATCTTCCCGACCGGCGTGCCGACCGCAATGGCGGCTTCGACGTAGGGCTCCTCGCGCACCGAGAGCACGATCGAGCGGACCAGGCGCACGACCCGCGGGACCTCCGGGATCGTGATGGCGAGGATCACGGTGACCAGCCCGGCGCCCCAGAGCGCCACGAGCGCGAGCGCCAGCAGGATTCCGGGGATCGCCATCAGGCCGTCCATGACGCGCATGACCACGGCGTCGACCCAGCGGGTGTAGCCGGCGCCCAGGCCGATCAGGAGGCCGATGGCGATGCTCAGCACGGCGACGGCGAAGCCTATGGTCAGCGACACGCGGGTGCCGTAGAGCACGCGGCTGTAAAGGTCGCGGCCGAGGGTGTCGGTGCCCATCCAATGGGTGAACTCGACCTCGTTGCCCGCCGGGTCGACGATCGTGTGGGTCTCGAGCGGCTGCTTGTTGCGGTAGGCCGGGTCGAGGAACGCCGGGTCGATGGTGCCGAGCCATGGCGCCAGCAGGGCGATCACCAGCATCAGGAGCAGGATCGCGCCGCCGAGCAGGACGCTCAGATTGGCCGCGATCTGCCTGGCGGTGCCCGGCCGCCGTACCTCCGCGGCGGAGATCGCCGCCGCCTCGACCAGCTCGTCGCGGGCGACGCTCAATAGCGGATCCTCGGATCGAACAGGGTGTAGGTGATGTCGATCAGGAGATTGATCAGGACGTAGGCGAACGAGAACACCAGGATCACGCCCTGGATCGTCGGATAGTCCCGGGCGAGCACGGCGTCGACCGTGAGCCGGCCGAGACCCGGGATGTTGAAGACGCTCTCGGTCACCACCACCCCGCCGATCAAGAGTGCGATGCCGATGCCGATCACGGTGACGATCGGTACGGCGGCGTTGCGCAGCCCGTGGCGCAGCAGCACGACGCGGTTGGAGAGGCCCTTGGCGCGGGCGGTGCGGATGTAGTCCTCGCCCAGCACCTCGAGCATGCTCGCCCGGGTGATCCGCGCGATCAGGGCGATGTAGATGACCGAGAGCGCGATGCTCGGCAGCACCAGGCGATGCAGGAACGGTCCGATGCCCTGGGCGATGCTCTGGTAGCCCTGCACGGGGAACACGCCGAGCCGGATGGCGAACACGTAGATCAGGAGATAGCCGAGCACGAACACCGGCACCGAGAAACCGATCACCGAGAACGCCATGACCAGGCGATCGACCCAGGTGCCGTGCTTCCACGCGGCGATCACGCCGAGCGGCAGGGCGACCAGCACCGTGACGACGATGGTGGAGACCGCGAGCGCCAGCGTCGGGCCGACCCGCTGCTGGATCAGATCGGTGACCTGGGCCCTGAAGAAGAACGACTCGCCGAGATTGCCCTGCAGGAGATTGCCGCCCCAGGTCACGAGCTGCTCGTGGATTGGCTCGTTCAGGCCGAGGCGCTCCCGGATCTCGGCGATCTGCTGGGCGTTTGCGTGGTCGCCGGCGATGATCGCCGCCGGGTCGCCCGGCGTCATGCGCAGCATCAGGAAGACGAAGATCGCCACCATCCCGAGCACCGGAATGGTGGCGATCAGCCGTCGAACGACGAACGCGAGCATGAGCGAAAATCGAGGATTGGCCGGCTCGGTGCCGGCGCTGAAGCGTGTGAATGGGTGGCCGCAACCCACCCCCACCCCTCCCTCCCCCATCGAGGGGGAGGGCGAACCATTGACGCCACTCTCCGATCGAGAGAGAGGAATTCCATCTTTCCCTCCCCCCTTGCGGGGGAGGGATAGGGTGGGGGGGCCAACTGGTCGACTCCTTGAGGTCCTCAGCCCTCCTTCTCGATGTTCCAGAAGAACGGAGCCGGACCCTGCAGCACGCCCGAGAGGACGTCGCGATGGGCGAACGGCTGGTACCACTGGCCGACATAGGCGTGGGTGCCGACCTCGAGCGCCCGCGCCTGGATCTGCTCGGCGAGCGTCTTCTGCTTCTCGGGGTCGGTCTCGCGCGAGAACTGATCGCGCATGGTCTCGATCTGCTCGTCGCACGGCCAGCCGAACCAGGCATCGTCGCACGCCGCGTTGAGCCCGGCGGTGCTGATCGGGTTGAGCACGTCGGCCGCCACCCAGTTGGTCAGGAAGGCGTTCCAGCCGCCCTCCGAGGGCGGCTCTTTCTTGGCGCGCCGCGAGACCACGGTCTGCCAGTCCATCGACTGCATGTCGACCGTGAAGCCGCCGCGCTCGAGCAGTTGCTTGGCGACCGGGGCGAGGTTCGTCAGCACCTGAAGGTCGGTCGAGTGCATGAGCACCACCGGCGTGCCGTCGTAGCCGGCCTCGTCGAGCAGCGCCTTGGAGCGCTCGAAGTCCGACTCCATGAGCACCTTGGCGCCGGCGTCGGTCGCGAACGGTGTGTTGCAGATGAACATCGCCGGGCAGGTCTCGTAGTAGTCGGGGTTGCCGATCACGGCCTGCAGGAAGTCCTCCTGATTGAGCGCCGCGAGCGCCGCCTGGCGGATCGTCTGGTTGTCGAACGGTGGGTGCAGCCAGTTCATGCGGAACATGTACTGGTTGCCGAGCGGATTGGAGTCGAACAGGACGATGCTCTCGTCGTCCTGGAGGATCGGCAGGAGATCGTGCGGTGGCGTCTCGATGAAGTCGATCTCGCCGTTCAGGAGAGCGTTGACCGCGGTCTGGATGTCCGGGATCCAGAGCCACTCGACCCGGTCGACCTTGGCGATCTTGCCGCCCGCCGCCCAGCTCGGCGGCTCGTCGCGAGGCACGTACTGCTCGAACTTGGAGAACACCGCCTTGTTGCCGGGCGCCCATTGGTCCTGCTCGAACACGAACGGCCCGGAGCCGACGTACTCGGAGATCTGCTCGCTCGCCGGGGTCTCGGCGATGCGCTTGGGCATCATGAAGGGCACGTTCGAGCTCGGTTTGGCGAGCGAGAGCAGGACGAGGCCATAGGGCTCCTTCAGGTCCATCTCGAACGTCTTGTCGTCGACCGCGGTCATGCCCTCGACGGATTCCATGAGCAGCTGACCCATGCTGTCCTTGGCGCCCCAGCGCTCGATCGAGGCGATCGCGTCGTCGGCGGTTACCGGCTGGCCGTCGTGCCAGGTGAGGCCGTCGCGCAGGGTGAAGGTATACTTCAGGTTGTCGTCGCTGACCTCGTAGGTGTCGACCATCTGCGGCTGGACCTCGAGGTTCTCGTCGAGCGCAAACAGCGTGTCGTAGACCAGGTAGCCGTAATTCCGGGAGATGTAGGCGGTGGTCCAGATCGGATCGACGATCTTGAGATCCGAGTGCATGACCACGCGCAGGACCTTCTCCTGGGCCGCGCCCGGCGAACTCCCGAGCGCCACGGCGAGGGGAGCGGCGAGCGCCGTGGCGGCGAGCAGGCCGGCCACGCGGCGGGTCAGTTTGCGCATCGTGATGCCTCCATTGGTTCTTGGTCCTGGATCGGCCCCGCTTGCTGGCCTGAGCCCAACGGGCCGTCCGAGCGACGAGCATGCCAGGCTTTGCGAGCAGTGGCGACGATCATACGTGGCGAGCCGACCCGGATCAAACCGCGCGGGGCGCTGGTTCGAGTCCCGGGACACTGGGCGCGGGAGTGTGCTAAATTGGCGCGACGAGAGCCGCGCTCGGCGTTCTGCCCCCGATCAACGGCAGTGCCGGTGTGAGCAGCGGCGGCAACGGGGAAGCAGGGAGGCTTTGCATGTTGCGGATCGGTCGCGTCGCAAGACGCCGTTCTTGGATGCTCGGCAGCGCGATGGTGGCGCTCGGCGCCACGGCCGCGGGCGCCCAGGACAAGCCCTTCGAGGGCGTCGAGGTCAACATCATGACCTTTACGGGCCCGCAGATCGCGGAGCCCCTGCAGCGCCGCGCGCCCGACTTCAACGCCCTCACCGGCGCCCAGGTCAACGTCATCACGGTGCCTTTCTCGGACCTCTACACCCGGCTGCTCACCGACTGGGCCGCGGGCACCAACAGCATCGATGCCGGGGTGTTCGCGCCGCAGTGGATGGTCGACTACGTCCAGGGCGGCTACCTCGAAGACCTCACCGACCGCGTGGCCCAGGACGAGGCCCTGCAGACCGACGACATCGCCCCGTTCTTCCGGGAGTTCAGCCAGCAGTTCGGCGGCCGGACCTACATGATCACGCTCGATGGCGACTTCCAGATGGTCTACTACCGCAAGGACGTCCTGGACGAGCTTGGGCTGGAGCCGCCGCGGACCTGGGACGATTACCTCGCGATCGCCGAGGCCGCCCACGGCAAGGACATGAATGGCGACGGCCAGGGCGACTACGGCTCCTGCATCTCCAAGAAGCGGAGCGCCCAGGCCTACTGGGCGATCACCTCGATCGCCGGCGCCTTCGTCCAGTCGCAGGGCACCGATCAGGGCGCGTTCTTCACCACGGACGAGGAGATGGCGCCCTTGGTCGACAACCCGGGCTTCCGCCGCGCGCTGGAGGTCTACGACCAGACCACCCAGTACGGCCCGCCGGACGAGATCAACCTGGACGTCGGCGACACGCGCAGCCTGTTCGTCGGCGGCCGCTGCATGCTGACCCTGGACTGGGGCGACATCGGCACGCTCGCCATCGACCCCGACACCTCGGTCGTCCAGGACAAGGTCGGCGCCGTGCCGCTGCCTGGCTCGCCGGAGGTCCTGGACCGCGAGACCATGGAGCTGGTCGCCTGCGACGAGCAGACCTGCCCGCACGCCGTGGACGGCATCAACCACGCGCCGTTCGCCGCCTTCGGCGGCTGGTCGGGCGGCATCAACGCCGCCGCCGACGACCAGGTCAAGGACGCGGCCTACGCGTTCATCTCGTACATGAGCCAGCCCGAGCAGGCGAACGAGGACGTCACCATCGGCCGTACCGGCTTCAACCCGTATCGGCTCTCCCAGCTCGAGGACCTCTCGCTCTGGACCAAGGCGGGCATGAGCGAGGAGGCGGCGAAGGACTATCTGGGCGCCATCAAGGCCAGCCTCGACAGCCCGAACATGGTGCTGGACCTGCGCATTCCGCAGAACCAGCGCTACCAGCAGGTGGTGCTCGACACCGCGATCGCGCGGCTCCTGGCCGACGAGCTGTCGATCGACGAGACCATGGCGACGATCCGCGACGGCTGGAACGAGCTCAACGAGGAGCTCGGCACGGAAGAGCAGCTCGAGGCTTATCGCGCCGCGCTGGGTATCCAGTGACCTCCATGGCGGCGCGCGGGGCGACCGGCGCGTCGCCGCGCGCGTAAGGCCGACCCTTGGCCGAGCCCGGGGAGGACAGCAGGCGGGCGGGCGTCGCCGAGTGGCTGGACCGGCGGGCGAGCGCGGTCTTCATCATGCCCGCGGTGCTGGTGATCCTCGCCTTCTCGATCTTCCCGCTTCTGATATCCCTCTATCTCTCGCTCGCCCGCTTCCGGCTGGCGCCCGGCGGCTACGAGCTGCGCTTCGCAGGCGTCGCCAACTACAAAAAGCTCCTGCTCGGCAGCGAGCAGTGGCATTTCCTCGGCCGTTTCGGCGCTCTGTCGGCGCTGGACTGGCTGGTCGTCATCGGGGTGGTGGGCGGCCTTGGCTGGTGGCTGGCCCGCTATCTCGCGCGCGGCCGCGTCTGGCTGCCAGGGCTCGCCGGCCGGCTGGTATTCGCGCTGCTCGTGGGCGCTCTCGTCGTGCTCGCCGCGGCGACCGTGGGCGAGGGGGTCTCGCTGGGCTCGCTCTCCACGACCCTGGTCTACGTCGCGGTCGGCTGCTTCGTGCAGTTCGCGATCGGCCTCAGCCTCGCGCTCTTGTGCGTGCAGCCGGTGCACGGCCGGAGCTTCTTCCGGGTCGTGTTCTTTCTGCCGCTGATGATCACCCCGGTCGGGGTCGCCTATGCTTTCCGCATGCTCGCCGACATGAGCAAGGGGCCGATCGCGCCCTTGTGGAACGGGCTCGGGCTGGCCGAGTTCGCGTGGGCTGCCGACCCCTGGCTCGCACGCCTCGTGGTGGTGGTCGGCGACTCCTGGCAGTGGATCCCGTTCATCTTCATCGTCATGCTGGCGGCACTGGAGAGCCAGCCGCGCGACACCGTCGAGGCGGCCGAGCTCGACGGCGCTGGCGGCTGGCAGATCTTCCGCGACATCACCTGGCCCTCGATCATGCCGGTCGCCGCCACGGTCATGCTGATCCGCGTGATCGAGGCCTTTAAGATCATCGACCTGCCGAACGTGCTGACCAACGGCGGACCCGGCACGGCGACCGAATCGCTGACGCTGCATGCCTTCGTCCTGTGGCGCACCCTCGATCTCGGCGGCTCCGCCGCGGTCGCCTACATGCTGCTGTTCGTGACGGTCGTGATGTGCGTCTCCTTCTTTAACCTCATCGTTCTGCCGTATCGGGAACGCCAGGCATGAGCGCCCCCGCCGGAACGATCCGGGTGCACGCGCCGCAGCCCTCGCTGCTCGGCCGCCTGTTCGAGCCGCGCGCGCTCGGCCGCCCGGCACCGCTCGCCCGCATCCTGGTCTATGGCGGCCTGCTCGCCTGGGCGCTGGTCGTCCTGTTCCCGATGTATTGGCTGCTGGTGACCTCGCTGAAGCTGCCGATCGACGTCAACGAGGGGCCGAAATACCTGCCGTTCGTCGATTTCGCGCCGTCGCTGCACGCCTGGCAGTATCTCCTGGTGGACATGCGCAACGACACGCTGCGCCCGTATCTCAACTCGGTGATCACGGCGAGCGTCAGCACCCTGCTCGCGGTCGCGATCGGCAGCATGGCGGCCTACGCCCTCTCGCGGATCGCCTATCGACCCCGGCTCGGCTCGATCCTGGTCTTCGTGCTCTGCCTCGCCGCCGCCGTGCTCGCCATGGTCGCCCTCGGGCTGCCCTGGTGGCTGGCCGCGACCGTGGGGCTCGCCCTGTTCTATCTCGTCGTCCGGGCGCTCGGGCACCGGTTCAGAAAGAGCCTCGGCAACGGCGACATCCTCTTCTGGATGATCTCGCAGCGCATCCTGCCGCCGGTCGTGACCGCGCTGCCGATCTACGTCATGTTCCAGAGGCTGGGCCTGCTCGACACCCATGTCGCGCTGATCGTCACTTATGCGACCGTGAACCTGCCGATCGTGGTCTGGCTGATGTACGACTTCTTCGCCTCCGTCCCGGTCGACCTGGAGGAGAGCGCGCAGATCGACGGCGCGTCGCGCTATCGCACCTTCTTCGACATCGTGCTGCCGCTCGCCCGGCCTGGCCTGGCCGCGACCGGGCTGCTCGTGCTGGTGCTGGCCTGGAACGAGTATCTGCTCGCGCTCTTCCTCTCCAGCGCCAACGCCCAGACAATGCCGCTCCTGGTGGCGGCGCAGAACGCCACGCGTGGCCCGCAATGGTGGTACATGTCGGTGCTGATCGTCCTGATGATCCTGCCGGTGATCATGATCGCGCTCGCCTTGCAGCGATTCTTCACCCGCGGCCTCCTGCTCGGCGCGGTCAAGGGCTAGCCGATGCGCGTGCGGCTCGAGGACCTGAGCAAGCGGTTCGGCGAGGTCACCGCCGTCGACCGGCTCGACATGGCGGTCGAGCCCGGAGAGTTCCTGGTCCTGCTCGGGCCCTCGGGATGCGGCAAGACGACGGCGCTGCGCATGATCGCGGGGCTCGAGACCGTCTCCTCCGGGCGCATCCGGATCGGCGAGCGCGACGTCACCGACGTCCTGCCCAAATACCGGGACGTCGCCATGGTCTTCCAGTCCTACGCCCTCTACCCGCACATGAACGTCGCCGAGAACGTCGGCTATCCCCTGAAGCTCCGGGGCGTGCCCGCGCCCGAGCGCGCCGAGGCGGTGCGATCCGTTGCGCGCCAAGTCCAGATCGAGGAGCTGCTCGACCGCCGCCCGCGCCAGCTCTCGGGAGGCCAGCGCCAGCGCGTGGCGCTCGCGCGCGCCATGGTGCGGCGGCCATCGGTCTTCCTGATGGACGAACCGCTCTCCAATCTCGACGCCAAACTGCGCGTGCACATGCGCGCCGAGCTCAAGCACCTGCAGCACGAGCTGAAGACGACCACGATCTACGTGACCCACGACCAGGTCGAGGCCATGACGCTCGCCCACCGCGTCGCGGTGCTCGACAAGGGCCGCCTGCAGCAGCTGGACACGCCGCGGGCGATCTACGGCGACCCCGCGAACCTGTTCGTCGCCGGCTTCATCGGCTCGCCGCCCATGAACCTTTTGCACGGCCGGATGGAGAGCGGACGGTTCCTCGGCCAGGGCTTCGCGCTGGACACGAGATCGTCGGTGAGTGTCGCCCGCGCGGTGCTCGGCGTGCGCGCCGAGGACTGCAGCGTGATCCTTGACGGCCAGGGCCATCTGCCGGGCGCGGTCTACTCGAGCGAGCTGATCGGCGACCACAGCCTCGTCACCTGCAAGGTCGGCGAGGAGCTCGTGGTCGCCAAGATGGGCAAGGACTTCGAGGCAGGCATCGGCGCGAAAGCCGGCATTCGGCTCGACCTCGCGCACGTCTTCTTCTTCGACGCCGCGAACTCGGAGCGCATCCGGCTGCCCGCCACGGCAACCGCCGCCGCCTGAGAATTCTTGCGTCGGAGCTCGTCCGCTCGGTTACGTTCTGAACCGGGCCCGTGCCAAAACAGCTTCCCGGCCATACGGTAGAACCGGCCTCCTGCAGGGATCATCCGATGAAAGCCGTTCGCGTAGCCCGGCCCGGCGACTCCTCGGTGCTCGAGGTGGTCGACCTGCCGATGCCCGAGCCGCGGCCGGCCGAGGTCGTGGTCCGGATCGAGGTGGCCGGGGTGAACTTCCTCGACATCCAGACCCGCCTCGACCGCTATCCCGGCGGCACGACGTTTCCGCACATCGCCGGGCGGGAGGGCGCCGGGCGGATCGTCGGGGTCGGCGCCGACGTCGAGGGCCACTCGGTCGGCGACCGGGTGGCGCTGAGCGCGGTTCCCGGCTGCTATGCCGAGGCCGTGGCGGCGCCTACTGCGCGCGTGCTCAAGCTGCCCGAGGCGATCGATGCGCAGACCGCGGCCGCCTCGCTGGTCCAGGCGATGAGCGCCTACGTCTTCACCCACGAGACCTACGCCGTGCAGCCGGGCGACTGGGTGCTGGTGCACGCCGCCGCCGGCGGCACCGGGCGCATGATCGTCCAGGCCGCGAAGATGGAGGGTGCCACGGTCGTCGCCACGGTCTCGAGCGCGGCCAAGGCGAGGATCGCGAGCGAGGCGGGCGCCGACCACGTGATCCGCTATACCGAGACCGACTTCGCCGAGGCGTGTCGCGCCATTTCCGATTTTCCGGGCTTCGCCGCCATCTACGATTCGGTCGGGCCGACGGTGCCCGAAGGCCTGCCGCTCCTGCGCCGGCGCGGCATCCTGGTCAGCATGGGCAAATCGGGCGGGCCGATCCCGCCGCTCGACATGGACGAGCTGAACCGGCTGGGCTCGCTCTACGTCACCCGGCCGAACGCCATGCACTACACCGAGGCGCGCGCCGATCTCGAGCGGATCGCGGCCGCCACCTTCGATGCGATCGCCAGCGGCCACATGCGCGTGCTGATCGGGCGGACGTTCCCGCTCGAGGGGGCGGCCGAGGCGCAGGACCTCCTGGCGAGCCGCGAGAGCGTCGGCAAGATCCTGCTGCTGCCCTGAGGCGGACGCATCAGCGATCCAGGCGCAGGATGGAGAGCGCCAGCGCCTGGGCCTTGGGCACCAAGGTGTCGAGATGGCAGACCTCGTCCGGCGAGTGCGCCTTCTCGCCGACCGGCCCGGTGCCGCAAAGGGTCGGTGCCCCGGCCGCTGCCGTGAAGCCGGAATCCGCCGAGCCGCCGGTATACTCGCGCCCGGGGCTGAGACCGAGATCGGCGGCGCAGGCCCGGTAATGCTCGAACAGCGTATCGCCCGCCGGCGTTTCCTCGAGCGGCAGGAACATCGCCTTCTCGGTCAGGCTGGTGGTCGTGCCCTCGACGTAGATGCGACCGACGATCTGGCGGATCGCCGCCTCGGCGTCCTCCATGGCGGCGATCGTCCTGAAGCGCACGTCGACCCGCGCGCGGGCGTGCGGCGCCACGGTGTTGATCGACTGGCCGCCCTGGATCAGGCCGACATTGACCGTCGTGCCGGTCGAGAGGTCGCTCAGCGCGTGCAGGTCGAGCACCTTGCGGCAGAGCTCCTCGATCGCGCTCTTGCCCTTCTCCGGCGCGACGCCGGAATGGGCGGCGATGCCGGTCGCCTCGATCGTCAGGAACATCGCCCCCTTGCGGCCGCTCACGAGATTGCCCGAGGGGCGCCCCGGCTCGGCATTGAACACGGCGCGAGCGCCTTTGGCCTCGGCCTCGATCACCGGCCGCGAGGCACCCGATGCGATCTCCTCGTCCGAGGTGTAGAGCACCGTGAGCGGGTGGCGCGCGCCGCCAAACCTCGCGAGCGCCTCGAGGACGAAGGTGTTCATCACCAGGCCCGCCTTCATGTCGGCGACGCCGGGCCCGTAGGCGCGGCTGCCCTCGACCCGGAACGGCCGGCGCCCGGCCTCTCCGGTGGGAAAGACGGTGTCGCAGTGGCCGAGCAGGAGGACGTGGCCGTTCGCGCCGCCTTCGCCCGCCGGCAGGCTCGCCTTCAGGCAGTCGCCAAACCGCGCGCCGTCGATCGGGTCGGTGGCGATCGGCCGGGTCGAGAGCCCCCGCTGCTCGAGATGCTTCTGGAAATGGCCAATCACCGCGTCGACCCCAGGCTTGTCGTAGGAGTTTGAATCGGTGTTGACCACCAGGCCGAGCAGCTCGATCATCGCCTCGTGCTGCTGCTCCAGCCAGGCCAGCACCTCGCGCTCCTGCTCGTTCAAGCCCATCGCGATTCCTCCCCCTCGCATTCTCGGACCACCCGATTGACCGCCGCCGGGGCGGCCTCTACAGGAATTGCTGCCGTTGTCTATGGGCGCGGGCGCGCCGAAGCAAGGCCTCGGGGCCGAGAACCTAGCCAGGGGGAACCGAAGAACAGATGAGCGACACCGTCGAGAACCGATCCCTCCTGTTCACGCCGATCGAGATTCGGGCCGTGCGCGCGCGCAATCGCGTGGTGGTCTCGCCGATGTGCCTGTACACGGCGAAGGACGGCTTCGCCAACGACTGGCACTTCGTGCATTACGGCAAGCTCGCCGTCGGCGGCGCCGGGATCGTGTTCGTCGAGGCCACGGCGGTGGAGCCCGACGGCCGGATCACCCATGGCTGCACGGGTCTGTGGTGGGACGAGCAGATCCCAGAGCTGAAGCGCATCGCCGACTTCATGCGCGCCGAGGGCGCGGTGCCCGGGATCCAGCTCGCCCATGCCGGGCGCAAGGGCTCGAGCCAGCGGCCCTGGCAGGGCGGCGAGGCGCTGGGCGAAGCCGAGACCGGGCGCGGCGAGGGGCCGTGGCGTATGGTGGCGCCGAGCCCCTTGCGCGCCAATCCCAACCGCGACCTGCCGGCCGAGATCACCGACGAGGAGATGACGGGGATCAAGCAGGCGTTCGCCGCCGCCACCCGCCGCTCGCTGGCCGCCGGCTACGACATCGTCGAGATCCACGGCGCCCACGGCTACCTCTTGCACGAGTTCCTCTCGCCGATCAGCAACCGGCGCACCGACGCCTATGGCGGCCCGCTCGAGAACCGCATGCGCTATCCGCTCGAGGTCGCCGAGGCGGTGCGCCGGGAATGGCCGGACGACCGGCCCGCGTTCTACCGGCTCTCGGCGATGGATGGGCCCAAGGACGGCTGGACCCTCGAGGACACGCTCACTTTCGCGCGCGAGCTCGGCCGGATCGGCTACGACGTGATCGACTGCTCGTCGGGCGGCATCGACGCCAGGCGCTCGCGCTCGGTGGCGACGGCGCTGACCCGGCGCCCGGGCTTCCAGGTGCCGTTCGCCGAGACGGTGCGGCGCGAGACCGGGCTCATGTCCATGGCGGTCGGCCTGATCGTCAAGGCGCAACACGCCGAGCAGGTCCTGCGCGAAGGCCAGGCCGACCTGATCTGCCTGGGGCGCGAGCTGCTGCACAACCCGAACTGGCCGCTGCACGCGATCGTCGAGCTCGAGGGCGAGGACGGCTACGACGTGTGGCCGCCGCAGTTCGAGTGGAGCCTGCGCAAGCGCGCGCGCTGGGCCGCCAAATACCACGCGCCATCCGGGGCCTGACCCCGACAGCCGGCCCGGTCGGTTCCGGCCGTGGGTTGCGAGCGCTGGAGAAACCGGCTACGACAATGGCATCGCCCTGACTTGGGTGTCAGCGATCCGCCAGAAGGCGGGCTTCGGGCGAGTCATCGGCACGAGGTTTCCTGGGAGGGATGGAATGGCCGAGGAGGCCCTTCTCGACGAGCTTTCCGCCGACAGCGTGCGCGCCCATGTCGAGCACATCGCGCTCGAGATTCCCTCGCGCCTCGCCGGCTCCGAGAACGGCCGCCGCATGGCCGAGTACAGCGCCAGGGCGCTGCGGGACGCCGGCGTCGACAGCCAGGTGCACGAGCTGCCGGGCCTGGTGAGCTTTCCCGACCGCGCCGAGCTTCGCATCACTCATCCGCGCGAGGTGGCGATTCCCGCCAACACGCTGGGCCACAGCCTCGAGACCCTGGCCGAGGGCATCGGCGGCGCGCTGGTCGACGTCTATTCCGGCGCGTTTTCCGACTACGAGGGCAAGAATGCGGTCGGCAAGATCACCATGTCCGAGCTGTCCTACTCGCCGGCCCGGCACGAGAAACAGCGGATCGCGGGCCTCAAGGGCTCGATCGGTCAGGTCATGATGAACTGGGGCCACCCGGAAAACGAGGCCCTGCCGTTCGGCTCGGTGAAGCCGGTGTGGGGCAACCCGACGCCGTACACCTACGC
>Ga0299913_10000886_pt1 | contig 20604 bp, 17 predicted proteins | sample RVTome_9_FD_201360 | JGI IMG/M metagenome (GOLD analysis project Ga0299913, IMG submission 201360) | Soil microbial communities from uranium-contaminated site in the Upper Colorado River Basin, Wyoming, United States - RVT155D38 (version 2) ... | reverse complement strand
GCGCAAGGTCATCCTGCCGTCGCGCACGATCCAAGAGCTCGTGCGTGTGTTGCAGAACGCGCCGGCGGCAGGGTTCTCGACGATGATGCGCGACAACCTCATCTCTTTCATCATCGATGCCGGGGGTGAAGGGTCGGGATCTGGAACCTCGACGATCAGCTCCCGGTTCATCGAGGGCGATTTCCCGAACTACCGGCAGCTCTTGCCCGAGGGCTACAAGAACACGCTGAGCGTCGACAAGGACGATCTGATCGAGGTAGTGCGTCGTGTCGGGCTGCTCGCGCAGAACAACTTGCCGGTGAAACTCCAGCTCGGGTCTGAGTTGGAGATCTCGGCTCACACCCCGGATGTGGGCGAAGGCCAGGAGCTCCTCGACGCGGACTACGAAGGGGACGCGTTCGTGATCGCGTTCAACCCCCAGTTCCTCTACGACGGTGCTTCCGCGGTCCGGACGGAGAAGCTGGTGATGCAGGCCGGCGACGGACTCAAGCCCGCGATCTTCAAGGGTCAGGGCGACGACCGGTTCACTTACCTACTGATGCCCGTCCGACTCTCGTAAGCCTTCGGTGCACGTCGAGCAGCTCGCACTGGAGGACTTCCGTAACTACCTGCGAGCCGCGGTCGACTTCGCGCCGGGTCTGAATCTGATCGTCGGGCGCAATGCGCAGGGGAAGACGAATCTCCTCGAGGCGGCCTACTGCCTGAGTGGGATGGCGTCTCCACGCGCGACCGACCCCGTCTTGGTGCGAACAGGAATGGAAGTCGCCCTGTTACATGCCGACGTCACGCGCGGGGATCGGACGGTCCACGTCGACATGGAGATCAGGCCGGGCCGCGGCCGGCGCGTCCAGGTGAACCGCGCGGCCCTGCCCCGCGGTCGCTCGCTGGCCGAGGTGCTGGTGGCGGTGTTCTTCGGGCCCGACGAGCTCCGACTCGTCAAGGGTGCCCCAGAAGGGCGTCGTCGCTTCGTGGACGAGTTGGTCGTGAAGTTGCGCCCGTCCCGAGAGGACCTTCGGCGCGAGTGGGAGCGCGTGCTGAAACAACGCAACGCGTTGCTGAAGACGGCCCGGACCACGGGCGAGACGACCGAGCTCGAGGTGTGGGACGACGCGTTCTGTAGTGCCGGGGCGGCACTGGCGAAAGCTCGGTTGGCAGCGCTCGCCGAGCTTGCTCCGGTGGCTGGATCTCGTTACGAAGCGGTTGCCGGGGGCGGGCGGATGGAGCTGGGCTACGCGAGCTCGTGGATCGGTGAGGATGTGTTGGCAGCCGGTTTGGAGGCGGCCGCGCAAGCGAGTGAAAGTGAGCTGGCGGCGCACCTGCAGCGGCGTATAGGGGAACTGCGGCGCGCTGAGTTGGAGCGGGGGGCAAGCCTTGCCGGACCCCAACGCGACGACGTCATCGTGCGGCTGGGGAACGACGGAGAGCTGACGGACGCCCGGACGCACGCGTCCCAAGGGGACCAGAGGACGTGCGCGCTCGCCCTCAAGCTGGCGGAGCAAGATGTCTTGACCGAGGCGCTCGGCGATCGGCCGGTGCTACTGCTCGACGACGTGTTCAGCGAGCTCGATCCCACGCGGCGGGAATGGTTGGCGAAGTCGGTGCAGGAGATGGGCCAGACGCTGGTGACGACCACGGCGCTGGAAGATCTGGAGGTCGCAGGCATCCAACGCATCTTCGAGGTGTCTGCGGGCGAGGTCTCGGCGCGATGAAAGACCCACCCCGGTTGCGCGAGCTCCTCGATCCGGTTACCGCCCGGTTCGGGATGGAGGGGGCATCGTCGGCTGGCGCGGTGTGGTCGCGCTGGACCGAAGTCGTGGGTGACTCGGTCGCCCGGCATGCGGAGCCGACGTCGTTGCGCGGCGGAGTGTTGCGCGTGCGTACCGACTCTCCGGCATGGGCAACCGAGATCGGCTATCTCGTCGACGAGATAAGGGCGCGCGCGAACGAGATCGCAGGGCGAGAGTTGGTGCGCGAGATCCGGGTGTGGACATCGAACGTACCGATCGCTCATCGGTCTCCGGGACGTGCAGCGGAGCGAGCCGGGCCGAGCGAGCATGATGCGGCCCGGCCCGTTCCCAACGACCCCGCGAGTGCTCTTGAAAGGGCCCGCGCGGCGTGGGAGAGATGGCTCTCCAAAGGCCCTCGGAAGGGGTCGTGAAAAGCCACAAAAGTGCAGGTCAATGCTAAGATTAGGGCCTATGAATCCACCGTCTCGGGCCCTACCTCCACGCGCCCGGACTACTCACGGATACGAGGTTTATGGCCACTAAGAAGAACCCCGCTCCCGCGACGAAAGCGCGCTCGCGGAGCTCGTACACCGCGCAGGACATCACGGTCCTCAAGGGCCTCGATCCGGTCCGCCAGCGTCCCGGTATGTACATCGGGTCGACGGGCACGCGCGGCCTTCACCACCTCGTCTACGAGGTCGTGGACAACGCGGTTGACGAGGCGATGGCGGGGCACTGCGACAAGATCGCCGTGCAGCTTCTCGCCGACGGTGGCTGCCGCGTGACCGACAACGGCCGTGGGATCCCGGTCGACGTCGTCAAGGGCGAGCGCAAGCCGGCCGTCGAGGTGGTTCTGACGACCTTGCACGCGGGCGGGAAGTTCGGGGGCAAGGGTTACCAGGTCTCCGGAGGCCTTCACGGCGTCGGCGTGTCCGTCGTCAATGCGTTGTCCGAACAGCTCGACGTCGAGGTCGCCCGTGACGGCAAGCTGTGGCAGCAGAGTTACAAGCGAGGGAAGCCGCAGGGCAAGCTGACCCCCAAGAAGCCGATCAAGCGCACGGGAACCACGGTCAGCTTCTGGCCCGATCCCGAGATCTTCACCGACGAGCGCGAGTTCAAGTTCGACACGCTGGCGCAGCGTCTCCGCGAGATGGCGTTTCTCACCAAGGGCCTCGAGATCAAGCTGATCGACGAGCGCGTCGAGCCGGCGGTGGAGGAGTCGTTCCGTTACACCGGCGGGATCGTCGACTTCGTGAAGCATCTCAACGCGAACAAGGACGCCGTGAACAACCGCGTCGTGTATTTCGAATCCAAAGCGGAGAACCACGAGCTCGAGGTCGCGATGCAGTGGACGAACACCTACACGGAATCCGTCTTCACGTTCGCGAACAACATCAACACGCACGAGGGTGGTATGCACGAGGAAGGGTTCCGGAGGGCGCTCACCCGTGTCGTTACCAAGTACGCGCGCGACAAGTCGATCCTCAAGGAGAAAGACGAGGCGCTCATCGGGGACGACTGCCGTGAGGGCCTGACCGCGATCATCTCGGTCAAGCTGCGAAGCCCCCAGTTCGAGGGTCAGACGAAGACCAAGCTGGGGAACACCGAGATCCGGAGCTACGTCGAGACCGAGATGAACAAGCGCTTCGGCGACTTCATGGAAGAGCACCCGGGCGAGGCACGGGCGATCTGCAACAAGGTCTACGCGGCCCAGCAGGCGCGGCTGGAAGCGCGCAAGGCGCGCGACCTCGTTCGGCGCAAGTCGCTCCTGGAGTCGTCCGCGCTGCCCGGCAAGCTGGCGGACTGTCAGACGCGCGAGCCCGACAAGGCCGAGCTGTTCATCGTCGAGGGTGACTCTGCCGGGGGTAGCGCGAAGCAAGCGCGCGCCCGCGAGTTCCAGGCGATCCTTCCGCTGCGCGGCAAGATCCTGAACGTCGAACGGGCGCGGCTCGCCAAGATCCTCGAGAACGCGGAGATCCAGGCGATCATCACCGCCATCGGCACGGGCATCGGCGAAGACTTCGACATCGAGAAGAGCCGCTATCACAAGATCGTGGCGATGGCCGATGCCGACGTCGACGGCTCGCACATCAAGACGCTCTTGCTCACGCTGCTGTTCCGTCACATGCGCGAGCTGATCGAGGCCGGTTACGTCTACGTGGCGAAGCCACCGCTGTATCGCGTGAAGCACAAGGGCAAGGTGCTGTACTTCATGAACGACGGCGAGCTCGAGGCCTTCAAGGCGTCGCAGAACGGTGCCAAGATCGAGGCATCGCGCTTCAAGGGTCTCGGCGAGATGAACCCCCACGAGCTGTGGGAGACCACCCTCGATCCCGAGAACCGGACCCTCCTGCGGGTCACCATGGAGGACGCGGCGCTTGCCGAGCAGCTCTTCGCGACCCTCATGGGTGAGAACGTGGAAGAGCGCAAGACGTTCATCCAGCGGAACGCCAAAGACGTGAGGTTCCTCGATATCTGATGGCTCGTGACGAACCGTTCCAGGACAAGCTGCCCGATGACGAAGGAGGCGGAGTAGAGACCTCCGACGTCACCATCGAGGAGGAGATCCAGTACTCCTTCCTCGAGTACGCGATGTCCGTCATCGTTTCGCGCGCGCTGCCCGACGTCCGCGACGGGTTGAAGCCGGTCCATCGCCGCATCCTGTTCGCGGGGCTCGAGGCGGGGCTTCGGCCCGACCGCCAGCACCGCAAGTGCGCGGCGCTCGTTGGCGACGTGATGAAGAAGTACCACCCGCACGGCGACCAGGCGATCTACGACGCGTTGGCGCGCCTCGCGCAAGACTTCTCGACGCGCAACTTACTCATCGACGGCCAGGGCAACTTCGGCAGCATCGACGGCGACGCCCCAGCTGCGATGCGCTACACGGAATGCAGGCTTACTTCTCTTTCGATGGAGATGTTGCGCGATATCGACGAGGAGACCGTCGACTTCGTCCCCAACTACGACGGTTACGAGGTCGAGCCTTCCGTCCTGCCCGCGCGGTTCCCCAATCTCCTGGTCAACGGATCGGCCGGGATCGCGGTCGGGATGGCGACCAACGTTCCGCCGCACAACCTCGGGGAGGTCGTCGACGCGACGATCGAGTACTTGGAGAACCCCGAGCTCTCCAAGGACAAGAGCAAGATGCTCAAGGCGATGATGAAGCACATCAAGGGTCCCGACTTCCCGACCGGCGCGCTGATCGTCGGCACGGAAGGCATCAAGGACGCGCTCTCGACGGGCCGAGGCTCCGTGAAGATGCGAGCGGTCTGCGAGGTCGAGGAGGGTCCCAAAGGCAACCCGCGCATCGTCGTCACGGAGCTGCCTTATCAAGTGAACAAAGCCCGGCTCGCGGTGAAGATCGCCGAGCTCGTCAACTCCAAGGATCGCAAGCTCGAGGGCATCGCCGATCTCCGTGACGAGTCGTCGCGCGACGGGATGCGCTTCGTCATCGACCTGAAGAAGACCGCGGTGCCCCAGGTAGTTCTGAACCAGCTCTACAAGCGCACGCAGCTACAGGACAACTTCGGCGTCAACATGCTTGCGCTGGTCGACGGCGTGCCGCGCACGCTGAACGTGGCGGAGATCATCGAGGCCTACGTCACCCACCAGATCGACGTTGTAGTCCGGCGCACCCGCTTCCGCCTACGCAAAGCAGAGGAGCGCAGCCACATCCTCGAGGGGCTCATCATCGCCCTGGATCACATCGACGAGATCGTCGCGCTGATCCGAGCGTCGGCCGACACCGAAGAGGCACGCGACGGCTTGATCGCGAACTACGGACTGAGCCCCGTCCAAGCCCAGCACATCCTCGACATGCCCCTGCGCCGGCTGACCGCACTGGAACAAGACAAGATCCGCGAGGAATACGAGGAGCTGCAGAAGACGATCAAGGAGCTGCAGTCGATCCTCAAGAGCCCTGCGAAGGTGCGCAAGATCATCGCGGAGGAGCTCAAGGAGACGAAGCGCCGGTTCGCGGATCCTCGACGGACCAAGATCGTCCCCGACGAGGGCGAGATGAACATCGAGGACCTGATCGCGGACGAAGACCTCGTCATCTCGGTTTCGCGCGACGGTTACATCAAGAGTGTTCCGCTCGACACCTACCGGCGTCAGGGCCGCGGGGGCCGCGGGGTGCGCGGCGCCAACCTCAAGGAAGGCGACATCGTCGAGCACCTCATCACTACCACCGCGCACGCGTACCTCTTGTTGTTCTCGAACACGGGCCGCGTCTATCGCGTCAAGGCTCACGAGATCCCGAAGCGGGATCGGACCGCGCGCGGCACTGCTGTCGTCAACGTCGTGGCCATGAAACCGGGCGACAAGGTCGCCGCAGTGATCGACACGCGCGATTACGAGACCTATCGCTACCTACTGATCGCGACGAAGAACGGGATGGTCAAGAAGACACTGTTCCGCGAGTACGACTCGTCCCGTCGCGAAGGGATCATCGCTTTGAAACTGCGTGAGGGCGACGAGGTCGTACGTGTGCGTCCCACATCGGGCAAGGACCACATCCTGCTGATCACGAAACAAGGCAAGGCGATCCGCTTCAAGGAAGAGGCCGCGCGCCCGATGGGCCGCACCGCGACGGGAGTCATCGGGATCCGTCTGAAGGGGCAGGACGACGAGGTCGTGTCGTGCGACGTCGTGGGCAAGAAGGACGGCGACCTAATGATCGTGACGGAGTTCGGTCGCGGGAAACGCACGAAGCTCAGCGACTTCCCGGTGAAGGGTCGCGGGGGCCAGGGCGTCATCGCGGCGAAGCTAACGAAGCCGGGCGGTTTGATCGTGGGAGCCAACGTCGTGCAACTCGACGACGAGATCTTCGTGATCTCCGACGACGGCGTCGTGATCCGTATGGCCGTGAAGACGATCTCGCGCCAGGGACGCCCCGCCACCGGTGTCAGGGTCATGAACCTTGCGCAGGGGGGACACGTATCGGCTGTGGCTCCGGTCGTGGGTGAAGCGGATGCAGAGGGACAGGGCAAACTCTCTACCTGAGCCGGTTTATTCGCCATACTGGCCATCCGACACGATACGGACCGGCAAGCGATAGGAGCTCGAGCCGATGGCGTCGAGAGAGGGACGAGGCGGTTTCACACCGGAGCCGGGCACGGGAGCGGCATCCGGTGGTCACCTGACCCCGGAGACGCAAGGAGGGGGCTCGATCTACGACCCGCTGAACGCGCCGCTCCCGTCCGAGATCGAGGCTCAGCGTGCTGCGTCCGACACCGGTCGAACCGACGTCATCCCACGCGAGCGTGACGTCGGAACAAGCTCGGCGCGCGGCCGCCGGCGCCGCCCGGGTTTCCGCCGGGTGCGAAGGACCATCAAGCACGTCGACCCGCTCAGCGTCCTCAAGCTCTCGATGTTCTTTTACTCGTGCTTCCTCGTGTTCTGGCTGATCTTCGTCGCCGTCTTCTATTCCGTGCTCGAGTCGACGGGCGCGATCGAAGCCCTCGTCGGCGGAGGCGAGGTCTTCTTCGGCTGGGACATCGAGATCAGTCTCTTCTTCGTCGAGAAGTGGGCGTTCTTCATCGGGCTCGTTCTCGTGATCCTTGGTTCGCTGATCAATCTGTTCCTGGCGTTCCTCTACAACGTCGGCTCCGACCTCGTCGGTGGCGTCGAGATGACGTTCGTCGAACGCGACCTCTAGATCGAGGAGCCGATATGAGCGAGGCGATGATCTCGCTTCGCAACGTGTCCAAGACCTTCCCCGGGTCGCATGAGCCTGCCGTAGGCGACCTTTCGCTCGAGATAGGCACCGGCGAGACGGTTGTCCTCGTAGGCCCGTCCGGCTGTGGCAAGACCACCACGATGAAGATGATCAATCGTCTGGTCGAACCCACGTCCGGTTCGATCCTCATCGCCGGGGAAGACGCCCGCGCCAAGGATCCCGTCGGTTTGCGCCGCGACATCGGCTACGTCATCCAGAGCATCGGCCTGTTGCCTCACCGGACGGTGCGCCAGAACATGACGACGCTCCCGTGGATCCTTGGATGGGACGAATCTCGCACCAACGAACGTGTCGAGGAGCTGATCGAGATGCTCGACCTCGATCCCGGGCTGCTGCTTCGTTATCCGTCCGAGCTGTCGGGAGGCCAACGACAACGGGTCGGCGTGGCCCGGGCCCTTGCCGCCGATCCCCCGGTGATGCTCATGGACGAGCCGTTCGGGGCGGTGGATCCGATCGTGAGGGAGCGCCTCCAGGACGAGTTCCTGCGGATCCAGGAAAGGATCCATAAGACGATCGTGTTCGTCACGCACGATGTCGACGAGGCGATCAAGATGGCCGACCGCATAGCGATCCTGAATGTGGGGGGCGTGCTCGAGCAGTACGCGGCCCCCGCGGAGATCCTCGGATCGCCTGCAAACGACTTCGTTCGTCGCTTCGTGGGTCTCGACCGGGGCCTCAAAGGACTGGCGCTGAGAAACGCGAGCGACGTCGAGCAGGTGATCGCCGCCGTGCGCGGTTCTGCGGGATGACCGGTCAGCCCTTCTTCCGCTGGGACTGGACCGTCGATCATCTCGACGACGTTTGGGTCCAGCTGCTGCAGCATCTGCAGCTGACCTTGTGGGCGGTCGGCATCGGATTGCTGATCGCGTTCCCGATGGCCGTCGTCGCGTACCGACGGCGCTTCCTGTACGGCCCGTTCACGTGGATCACCGGCATCCTCTACACGATCCCCAGCCTTGCACTGTTCGCGATGCTCGTTCCTTATACGGGGCTGTCCTTCACGACCGCCGAGATCGGACTCGTCAGCTACACGCTGCTGATCCTGTTGCGCAACACCGTGGCGGGGTTCGGCGGGGTTCCGAGTGATGTCAAAGAGGCTGCCATCGGGATGGGGTATTCCCCGCGCCAGGTCTTGTGGCGTGTTGAGCTACCGCTGGCGTTGCCGGCGATAGCCGCGGGAGTGCGTATCGCGACGGTGACGACTATCGGTTTGGTCACGGTCACGGCGTTGATCGGGCTCGGCGGTCTCGGCCACTTCATCCTGCTCGGCATCGAACGGCGCTTCATGACTGCGACCGTTCTGGGGGCCGTGCTGTCGGTGGTGCTGGCGATTGTGATGGATCGGTTACTGATCATTGCCGAACGTGCCGTTGCCCCGTGGACGAGATCCAAGGCGGCCGCGTGAACGCCAACCTGCTGACCGATGCAATCGGCTGGCTGTTCGATCCTGCCAACCAGGTCGGGGAAGGTGGCATCCCCATACGCGTCTTCGAGCACGTCAGGATCTCTGCGCTATCCGTGGGATTCGCCCTGGTTCCCGCGCTGGGGGCCGGGCTCGCGATCGGTCACCTGAGGCGCGGTGAGTTCCTCACGGTCACCGCGGCCAACGTGGGCCGAGCGATCCCGTCGCTCGCGATCCTCGGCTTTGCCTTTTACTTCGTCCTGGATCTGACCGGCAGGCTCGGCGACTGGCCGACGGTCATCACGTGTGCGGTGCTGGCGGTTCCGCCCATACTGACGAACGCGCACGTCGGGATCCGCGAGGTGGATCCCGATCTCGTCGAGGCCTCGCGCGGCATGGGGATGTCGGGCTTGCAGGTCCTCCGGATCGTCGAGATCCCCTTGGCTGCCCCGCTCATCCTTGCGGGTATCAGGACCTCCGCGGTCCAGGTGGTGGCGACCGCGACGCTCGGAGCGATCGTCGCAGGGGGAGGTCTCGGCCGCTACATCGTGGACGGATTCGCACAGAACGACTACGAGATGGTTCTCGGCGGCGCGATCCTCGTTGCGTTGCTTGCGATCGTCACCGAGCTGTTCTTCTCCGCCGTGGAGAAGCTCGCGAGCCCGGCCCGGGCGCGCAGGCCGACGAGCTTCGCGCCCGCCTACCAAGAGGTTGCGCAGGTCGGAAGAGACGACGTTTCCGGGTAGCCGGACTAGCCGCGCGCAGGACTTAGTCTGCGAGCGTCCGAAGAAGGGGCTGGGCACCCCACTACCTCAGAGGGAGGTTTGACCCATGCGGAGATCCCGCAGCTACGTCCTTGGGGCGGCACTGCTCGCGCTCGGGCTTTTGCTCGGCGCGTGCGGGTCGGGTGAGGACGGAACGACCGGCTCGGACGAGCCGGAACGAGGAGCCATCACGGTCGGCTCCGACGGTTTCTACGAGGCACAGATCGTGGGAGCCATGTACGCCCTCGTCCTCGAAGACGCGGGCTACGACGTGAGCACCAAGCTGAACATCGACTCGCGCGAGGTCCGGCTGCCTGCGATGGAGTCGGGTGAGATCGATATCGCACCCGAGTATCTGGCAAGCCTGCTATCCGTGCTCGATCCCGAGAACACCGAGGTCGTGAACACTCCGGAAGCCGCGGTCGAAGCGCTCGAGCCGCTCGTAGACGAGATGGGCATGACGCTGCTCGAGCCGTCCGATGCAGTAGACGTGAACGCGTTCGTAGTGACGCAGGAAACCGCTGACGAGCACAGCCTCGGCGCGGTTAGCGACCTAGAACCGGTGGCCGGGGACCTGACATTGGGGGCGCCGCCGGAGTGCCCGAAGCGGCCGTATTGCATCCCGGGACTGAAGGATGTCTATGGCGTCGAGTTCGGCAACTTCGAGCCGCTCGAATACGGGGCACCGACGGTGCAGGCGTTGACCGCCGGCGCGATCGACGTCGCGCTGCTGTTCTCCACCGATCCGCTCATCGAAGAGAACGACCTCGTCTTGCTCGACGACGACATGGATCTTCAGGCCGCCGACAACATCACGCCACTCGTCCGAACCGACGCGCTCAACGACGAGATCGAGTCACTGCTGAACGAGGTGAGCGCGCTTCTTACGACCGACAACATCACGCCGTTGAACGCGCGCGTGCTGGTCGACCAGGATGACCCCGAGGACGTCGCGCGCGATTTCCTCGAAGAGAACGGCTTGCTCTAGAGGGTTCTATCCGTGCATCTCCCCCGCCTCGATCGGCACGTCCAGTCGATTGGGCGGGGGAGTGAGCGGGCAGGCCCACCGCGGGTCGTAGGAGCACGACGGGTTGTAGGCGAAGTTGAAGTCGAGGACGATCCTCTCGTCCTGTACTCCGAGGTCTGCTCCTTTCGCGGTGTCGAGCAAGTAGCGCCCCGCGCCGTACGTGGTGGCACCGCTGGTCGCGTCGGCGATCGGCAGATAGATGCCTCCGGCGTATCCCTCGAGCCAGTACATCTCGAGCGTGAGTTCCTTGCCGCGGAGTTGGAATCCGACCGTCGCGAATCGGGCGAATGTCATCGTCGACCCGTCACTCGTGGCGATCTCGTAGGTCTGGGGCTCCCGCGACTCGACGTGTCCGAGCACGCGCGCGGTCGGGTCGTAGGGGAAATAGGAGCATCCCTCGAAGCGCTCTCGCCGATCCGGCGCGATCGGAGACTGTGGGTGGGTCCGGAAGAGGTGGTCTCGGGTGAGCACCCACGCCTGCCACGCGACCTGAGGATCGAGGGCGCTGCGGGTAGACAGGTAGAGCTCGGCGATCTTTCTTCGCCAGTCCGCCAGATCGATCTCCCTCATTCCGGGAAACCCTAGCGAGATTGAGTTGTTATAAGAGCGCATGGAATCCTTCAAGCGCTGGACCCTGATCGCTGCGGTTCTCGGCTCGGGGATCGTCTTCCTCGACTCGACCGTCGTCAACGTGGCGTTGCCCGAGATAGGCCGGGACCTCGACTCGTCGTTCTTCGGGGTCCTCGAAGCGCAGTCGTACGTCTACTACGGCTATCTGCTGACGCTCAGCGCGCTGTTGATCCTCGCCGGCGCGTTGAGCGACTACTACGGACGTCGGAAGCTGTTCACCTACGGTCTGGCCGGCTTCGGAGTCACCTCGATCCTGTGCGGCATAGCGCCCAATATGGAAGCGCTGATCGTCGCGCGCTTGCTTCAAGGAGCCGCCGGGGCGATCCTCGTCCCGGGCTCGCTGGCGATCCTCACGACGACGTTCCACGGTGAGGAACAGGGCCGTGCGTTCGGATTCTGGGCCGGGGCATCGGCGCTTACTGCGATCCTCGGTCCACCGTTGGGCGGCGCGCTCGTCGCCTACCTGTCATGGCGCGCGGTGTTCTTGATCAACATCCCGTTGGTTGCAGTAGCGCTCGTGGCCACCTTCCGTTACATGCCCGAGTCGCGTGACGAATCGGCATCGGGACGCTTCGACTGGCAGGGGGCGGTCCTCATCGCGCTGGCATTAGCGGGCTTGACGTTCGGCGTGATACGAGGCCAGGCCGAAGAGTGGTCGAGCCCGGTCGGGTTCGTCTCGCTGGGGGTAGGGGCGATCTCGCTGGTGGCATTCGTCGTGCTGATGAAGCGGAAAGCGCATCCCCTCGTCCCACTGGACCTCTTCAGGTCGCGCAACTTCACCGTTACCAACGTCTCGACTTTCTTGATCTACGGCGCCTTGTACGTGGGCTTCCAGTACCAGGCGCTGTTCCTGATCGGCACGGTCGGTTACAACGAGCTCGCCTACGGGATCGCCGGATTGGTCGGCCCTCTGTTCCTCGTGCTGTTCTCGACTCGGATGGGGGCCCTCGCAGCCCGGCTCGGCCCCCGCTGGTTCATGACCATCGGTCCGGCCCTCATGGGCTTGGGGCTGCTGTGGTTCGTGCGGTTCCCCGATGGGGCCGAGAGGTGGGTGGCGGAGCTCGGCGAGCTGAGGACCTTCGCTCCACCGGCGAGCTACTGGACGGATGTCTTCCCCGCGCTGCTGGTCTTCGGATTCGGCCTTGCCGTCATGGTGGCTCCTCTCACGAGTGCCCTGATGCGGTCGGTCCCCGAGGCGCACTCCGGAGTCGCGTCGGCGATCAACAACGCGATCTCACGTATCGGGCCCCAGCTCGGAGGAGCGCTGCTGTTCGTCGCGGCGACCGCGAGCTTCTACGGAACCCTCGGGGAGATCGCGCCGGCGATAGACACATCGGTGCAGGAAGTACGAGCCGAGATCACCCCGTTCAACCCGGCCCCCGAAGAGGCCCTCCCCGAGGTCGAGGACGCGGTCGGCGACGCGTCGACCAACGCGTTCCATCTGACTGCCCTGGCGTCGGCCCTGCTGTGCTTCGCCGGTGCGGCGATCAACGCCGTGGGCATCCGCAACGAGGACCTGCGCGGGCACGCCGAGGAGCCACCAGCCCCCTAGTTGAGCGCGGGGCCTCCGACGAGCTTCGTCACCAGCCCCTCGTAGGAGCCTGCAAACGCTCCCGCGTTGGTGGGGCTCTCCTCGTTGCACGGTGGGTCGGACTTCTCCATGCAGGTGTCGACGAAGGCCCCGTAGGCCAGACCGTCGGGTCCGATGGCGACGTCGATGAAGTCCAGCACGTTGTAGCAGCGACCCGGCCCGCACCGCTGCCGCACGAGCGGCTGCTTGCGATGGTTCGCAAGTCCCGTGTAGAAAGTGGGGTTCTTCGACAGCGCGTCGGCGCTGATCGTGAGGTACCCGTTCCACGTCGTCTTCGTGTAGTCCATCGGTGGGCAGTCGTCCTCACACTGCACGAAGGGAGAGTTCTCCGATCCGTAGTAGACGAGCGCGATCTTGCCCACGCCGCGCGCCGCGATCGAGGGCAGGTTCGCTTCCTTGAGCCCAGGAGGACCGACCGGGACGGGCTTGCTCCACTTCATCCCGTTGCGCGAGACCGACAGATAAGGCAGCCGATCCTCGCCGAGGAACAGGTAATAGACGTTGCCCTTCTTGTCGACCGCGACGCTCGTGTCGGAGCCTCCGTTGGCGCGCATCTTGGCGATGCGTACGTTCGTCCAGGTGATCCCTTCGTCCTTGCTGATCGAGACGTACGGACGGTTGCAGTACTCGCGCGGCAGGTAGACCGTTCCCTTGTGGTCGACGACCCCGTGTCCGTGGAGGCCGCCGCAGAACCCACCTTCGTCGCCCGTGTCGTAACCGGTGAATGCGGGAGCACCGGTCGGATGCCAGGCCAACCCTCCGTCTAGGGATTTCCCACAGGAGGAAGTAGCGACGTCATTCCAGCAGTAGTAGAGGACGTTGGGGTAGTTGACCGTGGTGCTGGTCGCGGGGGGACCCGAGAAGACGGTTTGGTGGTCGTTCACCGGACGACCGCACGCGAGCGGGTTCGTGATCCAGCTCTGACCGTCGTCGTCGCTGAACGACATGTACGAGCACGCCACCGTCAGGTCGATCGTGAACACGCGGGCGTTGTCCCCGTCGAGATTGTCGACGTACACGTAGGGGTCCAGCGAGACGTTTTGGCGGTTGACCGGGCCCACCTTCGGCGTGACGAAGGCCCACGTCTTTGCCTGGTCCTCGGAGCGGACGATCTCGGTCGCTCCACCGCTGCGCGCGCCCGGTGTCTGGCTCCAGGCACCGGCTGTCATGAAGATGTCGCCTCCGGGATCGATGGCGATCGTGGGCTCGAGCGAGGTGTGTCCGATCCACGAGGTCTTGGCGATGGGCACCCGCCCCGCATTCACGGCTTTGCCGTCCCGGTGAGCGACGGCGCGGCCCCCCGACTTCCGGGCGAACTGCTTGGCGTCTGCTCCGACGGTGCCCGTCACCAGCATGGCAAGCAGTGCCACGGCGCCGAGCCGGACGGTGTTCCTCGCGGTAAGCGTCATCGATCCCCCGCAGGTAGTGGTTGTGGGTGGGTTCGCCCTAGAGGTTCGCCACGAGGGGCTCACACCCTCCTCACAGCGGGGCTGGTAAGTGGGCCCAGGTGGACTTGAACCACCGGCCTCACCCTTATCAGGGGTGCGCTCTAACCGAGCTGAGCTATGGGCCCCGGAGCCGGGATACTACCGAGCCGCACCGTGACCGAACGCGCCGGAGGCCGCCGTATTCCTGGCGGCCTCCGAGCGGTTCCTCGCTTTGGTCGGGTTACGGGCGCAGGTTGCCGTCGAACTGCACCTGCGGGTTCATCTCGCCTTTGAAAAAGTGCGTCGTGTCGGGCGTCGTGGTGCCCTTGAACTCGTATACGCCGATCCCGAGCTGGGAGGCGTGGTCGTTCGTGTAGATGCGACCGTTGTACCAGTACGACGACCACGTGTCCTGCTGCACCTCGTTCGGGTCGATCTTGTAGTGCGCGACCTCGACCGGGTTGCTCGGGTCGGTGAAGTCCACCACCGCGATGCCGCCCATGTAATAAGACACCGCGAGCAGGTACTTCTTGGAGTTGCGCAGCGGGATCACGTTGAAGTTGTGGTTGGTCCAGCGCCACCGGCCCGCGTTGGAACCCGGCGAAGGCGGTTGCCGGGGATAGGAGTGACTGCCGAGCTCGGTCGGGTTCGCGGGATCGCTTACGTCGTAGAACCACGCGGCCCCCGTTTGGGAATCTTCGTGACCGGGTCCACCACCAGCGGCCGCGCCGCCGGTCTCGTCACCGAGGATCAGCACCTTCCCGTCCCACGTCATCGCGGTCGAGTGGTGGATCTGGATGCGCGGGTTGTAGATGGTCGCGAGCAGCTCGGGGCTCTTGGGGTCCTTGATGTTCCAGATCATCGATTGGCTGATGCACGCTCCCGCCATGATCTTGCGGTCCGGGAACGTCGTGATGTCATGGCAACCGATCGCCGGCGAGGTGTCGATCGACTCGTCGAGCAGCTTCGCCTTGGTGGGGGCCGCGGTCGGGAACTCCAGGATCTGAACCTTGCGGTGGGTGCCGTAGTTGCAGTCGGTGCCCTGGCCGCTGAGGGGGTAGCTCTGGACGTAGATGTAGCTGAGCTTCTTCCCCGGCAGCAGCGTGTGCGTGTGCGAGCCGCAGGGCATGTCGATCGATTTCAGCCAGCGCGGCTTTGCCGGGTTGGAGATATCGAAGATGCGTATCCCTTCCCACGCGTCACCCGAGCCGTACTGGTCGGGGCCGGCGGCCGCGGTGTCCTCCGTGGTGCACTTCGGGCCGACCAGTGCCGAGTCCACCGAGAAGAACACGTAGTCGCCGAGAACCGAAACGTCGCCCTGTCCGCCGGGACAGAACGCGAAGCCGATCTGTTTCACGTAGGGCTTGCCCTTGAGGATCTTGAAGATCCCGAGACCCTCGTAGCTCCCCGCGATCATTAGGTCGTCCTTGAACGCGAGGTCCGAGCCCTGACCCTTCACGTCCTTGTCCGCCTGGATGGGAACCAGTGCCTTCTGGGTGAGGTTCTTGGTGTGCTCGTCTGCCTGGGTCCCCGCGCTAGCCGCGCTCAGACCCGTGAGCAGGGCGGCGACCGCCGCCACCGCGATAATCCTGACTCTCATCTCCGCCTCCTGTATGCCAGGTTGTGGTGCCTTGTATGGATTCGCACTACATACCCAGATTCCTGGTAACTGGTCCCAGACGCGAAGAAGCCCCGGTCCCCCGGGGCTCCTTGGATCGTGGGGTAGGGCTAGGAGTTGAGACCCAGTCCCATAACGATGTCGTCCTTGGGACGGGCCCCTACCACTTGGGAGCGGATGTCGCCGTCGACGAACAGGGCGATCGTCGGGATGCTCATGATCCCGTACTTCGCCGCGATCGAGGGCGCCTCGTCGATGTTGAGCTTCACGACCTTCAATTTGCCCTCGTACTCGGTCGCGATCTTCTCGAGCTCAGGGTGCACGAGCCGGCACGGCCCGCACCATTCCGCCCAGAAGTCCACGACCACGGGAACGTCGGCCGTCATCACGATGTCGTTGAAGTCCTGCTCGGTCACCTCTTGCATGCTGTGATCGCCTTCCGCTAGGTCGCCGCGTAGCTATCTATAAGGCAAAAACGACGCGCTCGAGCCTATATTCCCGCCCTTCGGGGGTGCCCCAAACCTCTACGACTTGGGCTTGTCGGCTTCCTCCGGGGCTTCCTCCGTCTCGTCCTTCTGCCCGAAGGGCCATTTCTTGCGGAGCTTGTCGATCCATTCGGGATCCTCGTCGTCCATCAGCGTGCCGTCGCCGAGGTGCTCGGGGACCTTCTCCCAGAAGTCCTTCTCTTCGGGATCGGATTCGTCCGCCGGCTGGGCGAGCTTGTCCCAGTGGCTCGGCTCCGACGAGCTTTCGTCCCAGTCCTCGAGCTCCTTGGTGGCACCCTCGTTGATCTGCATCGCACGCGCCGACGCCCGGCCGGCCCGGGTCGCGTCCTTCTGGGCGGCCCACGCCGACGCCTGAGCTGTCCGCGCTGCACCCTGAGCGGCTTTCGCCGCATCCATCGCAGCTTTGGTCGCGTCGATCTGCGCGTTCATGAGCTCTTGTAGCTCCGCGGTGAAACTCGAAGCGAGCTCGCGGATCTCTCCGAGCGCGGTCTCCGACGCTTCGGTCGCGGCCTTCGCCGCATCTGTCGACTCCTGCATCTGCACGTTGACCTGCTCGTTCTTTTCGGTGAGCGCCTGGACCTGAGTGAGCGCTTCCTCGAGCGCGCGCTCGGCCGTCGCCGAGGTCTCCTTGCCTGCCAGCGCGGCTTCCTCTGCAGCGCGCGCGGCGGCTTCCTGATTCGCCCGCGCCGTCGCTTCCCGTGCCGCGGCGGTTGCGGCATCCTTTGCCGAGGTCGCCGCCGCCTCCGCCGCGGCCGCCGCCCGTTCCTGGGCTTCCTTGGAGACGGCGCCCTCGGCGGCGTGTGCCGCGGCTTTCGATGCGGCCATGGTGGCCTCTTCCGCGGCCTTCTGGCTGCCGAGCGCGGCCTGTGCGCCGGCTTCCCTGACCTTCTCGACGGCGCTCTTCTGTGCCCCCGCGACTTCGTTCTGCAGAGCGGTCACCGCTTCGTCTCGCGCCGAGGCCAATGCCTGTTGCGCTTCCGAGTGCTCGCGCCGGGCCGAGCGCATGGCTTCCTGAACCGCGTTCGTGGCTTCTTCCTTCGCAACGCGCGCGGAATCCTCACGGGCCTGCTGGGCCGCAAGTTGTGCCGACTGAACGGCTTCGAGAGCGGCGCGCGCCATGGTCTCCTGGATCTCGCCGGCGGACCGTGCGATCTCTGCGACGGTGTTGGTCGCAACCTCCTCGAGCAAAGCCGTTGCACGGTTCACTCGCTCGTTCGACTGCTCGACTGTTTCCTGGATGTTGCGGATCGCGACCTTCGATTGTTCCGCCGCTGCGTCGTGGGCCGCGGCATCGGCCGCCTTGACCGCTTGTTCGAGCTTCACGACCACGTCGGCGGCGCGCAGCTCGATGTCATCTTTCGCTCGACCTGCAGCGGCTTGTGCTTCAGCCACAGCAGCCTGGGTGACGTGCTTAGCTTCTTCGATCGTGCCCGTCGCGCGCGCGGCGGTGTCTTCGATCCCGGCCGAGACTTTCGCGCTCGCCTCCTCGATCGACTGCTTGGCGAGAGCGCTACTGGCTTTCGCGTCGCGCGCGGATTGGGCGGCCTCCTCGCGGGCGGCCTGAACCGATTCCTGCATGGCCTTTATGGCTTCGGTCGCCGCCAGGTTGATCGCCTCACGCGCCGCGGCGGACGTGCGGGACACGGTGTCTTCCGCCAGCGCCGCGGCCTCCGTCACTTCCTGAACCGCGTGATGGGACTGCTCACGCGCAACGTGTGACGTCTCGGCGCGGGCGGTTTCCACAGCCTCGCGGAGCCGCGTCTCGGTATCGGTGAGGGCGCTCGCGATCGCATCTTTGGCGTGCTGGAGCGCGGCCGCAGTCTGCTGCTCTGCCTGGGCTCCATAGGAGCGCATCTCCTCACGGACCTTTTCGCCGGTCTCCTGAGTCGTGCGAACGGCCTCGTCGCGGGTCGTCTGAGCCGTCTGCTGAAGGGATTCCAGCGTCTCGCGCGCGGTGCGCTCGACGGTGTCGCCGATCTGGCGGATCGCCGCGATCGCATCCGCGCTTGCGGTACCGGCGGCGGTCGCCGATCCGTGAGCCTGGCGCGCGGCCTCCTGGGCGGCCCGGATCGTCTTCTCGCGCTCTACCTGTGCGGCGGCCTCACGCTCCTGCTGGAGCCGGAACTGGTTGTCTGAGGCTTCGGCCGCTGCACGCGCCGCGGCCACGGCGGCTTCGGCTGCAGTGGCGGCCTGCTTCTGGGCTTCGAGCGTGGTCGCCTGCTCGGCGACCTGGGCCTGAGCCTGCTGTGCCGCGTGTGCCGCGTGTGCCGCGTGGCTCACCGCCTGGCGGGCTTCCTGGATCACCGACTCCTGGGCCGCGCGGGCCGCATCCTCTTGTTGCTGGAGGCTCTCGCCGATCTCGTTGAGCTGGTGCTTGAAGGACTCGACTTCGGCTTCGGCCTTGGCCGCCCGCTTCCACGCCTCGGCGAGCTCGCTCACCCATTCGGGCATGTCCGGTCCGGTCCCCTTAGGCATCCCGGGGATCGCAGCCTGAGCCGGGACGAGCCCGGGCTCGGGGGGCCGCTCCGCGACCGGAGCGGCATCGGGACCGGGGTCGGGATCGGGCGCGGGTGCCCCAGGCGTGACGGTCGCGCTGTGGGCCTTCGCGTCGGCGAAGTCGACCAGAGCGGTCGGGCCCTCGGCCCCCGGGGCGGTCTTGTAGGAGACCTTGCCGGCCTCGCACCACGCCCGCAGGGTGGTTACGTCCACGCCGAGCCGCCGGGCCGCGGTGGCGGCCGGGACCCACTCGATGACCTCGTCGTCTCCCGGATCGGCGCGCAGGGTGTCTTCGGTATCCATGGCGGGGCCTCCGCAGAAGAGATGGGGCGTGAATTATTCCAAGAAGTCCCTGTCCGGCGCTAGTCCCATCTGTGGACAACTTGTGGACCGCCTGCCGTCCAGGCTGTGGATAACACTTCTCCGAGAGGGGCCCCTTACCCCTCCCGAGCCCGGTTGTTAGCGTCCCACCATAGGACGTCGAGGCAAGAGAAGCCCTTCGTGCCGGGAGATGACCACCCACGTCTGGGGCAGAGGCAATGTGCTCGAACCGGGGACATGTCGCTTCGTCGAGTCACGGGGTTTGCACGCTTGCCACTAGACGACGGGCGTTCCTGAGCGCAGCATGGACGTGGCCGGCATGGAGCCTGTCAAAGGAGGCAACCATGCGCACCAAACTCCGCATCTCGATCGTCTCGGTCCTTGTGGCACTCGCCGGAGGAGCTCTCGTGACGACGACCGCAAGTAGCCAAACGGTTCTCCGGGTCGTACTCAGTCCGCAGGCAGGTCTTCGCGCCGCCGTTATCGACATCAACAACGACGGCCTTCGGCTCGGTGACCGGATCGCGGCCCGTGGCCCATTGTTCGACGAGACCCAGACCGATCGTCTCGGCACTGCGTATCTGCACTGCCACGTTCACAGGCGGATCATCCAGCCCGACAGGGGACTGTGGAACTGCAACTACGTCCTCGAGCTGAAAGGTGGCGACGTCGTCCTCCAGGGCCTGGATCCGCGCGGGCCGGGTGCATATGACGTCGCCGTGCTTGGAGGTACGGGTGCCTACGCGGGCGCGAGCGGAGCCGCGACCTTTGAAGACGTCGGTACGGATGCCGACGGGTACACCGATATGACCATCAGTTTGAGCGGATAGACCGGGACTCCGATCAGGAGGCAGGAAATGTCAGCGTCCGAACTCGAGGATGTCATCGACCGATCTCACGAGGCCCTGGATGCGTTCCAGAAGGGTGATCCGGCGCCCGCGCTGCAGCTGTTCTCGCAACGCGACGACGTAACGCTCGCGAATCCTTTTGGCCCTCCAGCTCGCGGCTGGGATGCGGTAGTCGAAACGGCGCAGCAAGCCGCTTCTAACTATCGCGAGGGCGAGGCCGTGGGATTCGAGCGCGTTTCCGGATACGAGACCCCCGAGCTGGCCTACATCGTGGAGATCGAGAGCTACCGATCCAAGGTCGGCGGTTCCGAAGACCTCACGCCACTAGCGCTTCGGGTAACCACGGTATTCCGTCGTGAAGAAGAAGGTTGGAGGATCGTCCACCGCCATGCGGACCCGATCACGTCTACGCGGCCGGCGCATTCAGTCTTAGGGAGTTGAGCAATCAGCAGGCCGTAGCTGCCGTGAGAGCTCGGCACCAAAGCTGGTGCTGCTGCTGCTGGGTGA
>Ga0299913_10000885_pt1 | contig 20607 bp, 16 predicted proteins | sample RVTome_9_FD_201360 | JGI IMG/M metagenome (GOLD analysis project Ga0299913, IMG submission 201360) | Soil microbial communities from uranium-contaminated site in the Upper Colorado River Basin, Wyoming, United States - RVT155D38 (version 2) ... | reverse complement strand
GCCGCTCCCACGGGCTCAACCGCCGCAGATACTTCTCGCGGAGGATGGACGAGTACGCGTCCCCTTCCGTTGCAGTCTGAATCTGGTTGAGCTTCTTCAGCAGCCTCTTGCGTGCTTTGGCGCTTTCACCGAATACCGGCAGGACCAGACCCTGCGCCAACAGAAACACTGTCACGAAGATCATTGCCACGAATATCATCATGCCGTTGGACATTTCACCGACCCTCCGTGCTCCAGTCCGGCTCGAACGTCTCTATGGGCAACACCAGCCCGCGAGGCGCGAGTGACTTGTAGAAAGCGGGTACCACGCCGGTTGCTTTGAGGCGCCCCAGGACTTTGCCTTTTTCGTCCATGCCCTGTCGTTCAAACGTGAAAAGATCGGACATCGTGATAATGTCTCCCTCCATGCCGTTGACTTCCTGCAGGCTGGTCAGCCTTCGGGAGCCGTCTTCCAGCCGCGATACCTGCATGACGATATCGATCGCCGAGGAAATCTGAGCACGCATGGCCTTGATAGGAAAGACAATACCCGTCATCGACACCATGTTTTCGATGCGGCTCAACGAGTCTCGCGGCGTGTTTGCGTGCACCGTGGTCAGCGAGCCGTCGTGACCGGTATTCATTGCCTGCAGCATGTCCAGCGCTTCTCCTCCACGAACTTCGCCGACGATGATGCGTTCCGGACGCATGCGCAGGCTGTTGCGCACGAGGTCCCGCGAAGAAACTTCGCCCCTGCCTTCAATGTTGGGCGGTCGCGTTTCCAGGCGAACGACGTGCGGCTGTTGAAGCTGCAGTTCCGCCGAGTCCTCGATAGTTACGATACGCTCGTCGTGGGGTATGAAACCCGACAGAATATTGAGCATCGTCGTCTTACCCGCGCCTGTACCGCCTGATATCAGAATATTCAGCCGGGCTTTTACGACGACTTCCAGCACCTTTGCCACTTGCGGCGTGATTGTGCCGAGATTGATCAGATCGTTGATCGAAAGTAGCTCGACGGCGAACCTGCGTATCGACATTGCAGGTCCGTCTATGGCCAAGGGCGGAATGATCGCATTGACCCTCGACCCGTCCTTGAGGCGGGCATCCACCATCGGCGAGGATTCGTCGATGCGCCGGCCGACAGCGGAAACGATGCGGTCGATCGTATTCAGCAGGTGCGCGTCGTCGTTAAAGGTAACGTTGGTTTTCTCGAGTTTTCCGCGCCGCTCAATATAGACCGACTTGGCCCCGTTCACGAGGATATCCGATATGGACTTGTCCGCGAGCAACGGCTCCAGCGGCCCCAGGCCCATGATCTCGTCTTCGATTCTCTGAATAATAACCTTTCGTTGTCGCAAACTCAGCGGCGCGGACTCCTCGGTCATCAATCGAGAGGCGATTTCCCGTATCTGCTCGCGCGCCTTGTCGTCCTCCACGGTTTGAAGAAGGGACAGATCCAGCACGTTCAACAATCTTTCATTGATGCGCAGCTTCCATTCCTGTTCGGCGGTAGTCAGAGGCCTCATCAGGTCCGATTCGTCGACCTGATCCTTTGCAGAATCCTTCACGAATCGGGTGTGCCCGGCGATTGCCATCAATTTGCTCCAAACAGGTTAGTTACTGTACGGCCAAGGAAACCGCCACGCCGCGTGCCATCGTCGGAGCCGTTGACTTTTTCCGTCAGGTCACACAGAGCCCTGGCGACGGCAGATCCCTTTGCGCTCAGCACTACCGGGTTGCCGGTGTCGATGCTGTCCGACACCAGCTTGTATTGATTTGGTATCACATGCACGTGGTCGACGCGCAGTGTCTTCCGCACATCATCGATTTCGATGATCGAGTTTTTTGCAAATCGGTTAACGACCACTTCAACACAATCACGATGCATTCCAAGCTCGCTGCTGATAACGTGCAAAAGCTTGGCGGCTCCGTTGATGTGTGCAAGCGTCTGCTGAACGACCAGCAATATCCGGTCTGAACGTTCCAGGACGGTCGTACTGAAACCATCGATACGTCGCGGAAGATCTGCAACGACGAAATCATTGTGTTGCAAAAAGACCTGAAGAAGGACATCGATCTGTTCCGGCGCAATATGTTGCTGCTGTATCAGCCGGTCGGAAGGTGCGGCCAGCAATTTGAGGCCGCTACCGTGCGGTGTTACGAACGCCTCCGCCGCAGCCTGGTCCATTTCGTTGATCGCATCGAGCGCTTCCGCCACGCCTCTTTCCGGCGCCAGGTCGAGGTAACGAGCCAGCCCGCCGAACTGAAGGTCAAGGTCCAGCAACGCCGTGCGCCGGGACTCATCTTTCGCCAGGCCGCACGCGAGATTGCTTGCAACCAAGCTGGCTCCGGAACCACCCTTGCTGTTGATGACGGTAACGAGCTTACCGAGATTATCGGACCGCTGTGAGAGTTCCTCCCAGATGTGCTCGAGACTGTGCAGCAGGTCCGCCTCCGTCAGAGGTTCCGGGAGGTAATCGCTCGCCCCGGCCCGCATTGCGAGCCGCATCGCGTTCGCGTCAGCGGCGGGCCCGAATACCAGCAGGCGGGGGCGTTGATTCGGATTTAGCGTGGCAAGGTATTCGAGTTCCCCGTAGCCGGGGACGTAGTGAAGTAACAACAGGTCCGGGCGCGGATGCACATCGTGCAGCGGGTCCGTGTGACCATTCAAGATAACACGTGTGTTTACGACGAATCGGCCGTGGTCCCGCAGTTTCGCGGTCACCGCATCCGCAGCGGCCTCCGAGCGACTTGCAACCAGTACTTTTATTCGTGACACCATACATCTCCAGTCGTCCGCGCCTTCAGCACGGTACGACTACACCCTCACGTGGAATACCCAGGCTTTCGCGCGGCAGCGTCGCCGCGAAGTCCGGAACGGAAATAACCTGCGGGAGTCCGGGTATGACCGTTCGCAGTTGGAAACCGCCGTTGATGCGGACTCTTAAATAGCGGATATCTTCGAAGCCGGCGCCAGCTGGATCGACAACCGGCGCACCGTTGTTATCGAGGTATTCGACATCGATGTGCTGAGTTTCCAGCCCTGCGACAATGGGGCTCGGTCCTGTCTCGCCTGAAACGTTGAACACAGCGACCTGAGCAATGGCAGGATCGTTGACGGGACATACAGCCGCTACCCTCGCGCCGCGCCTGGTCGCTTCGTTTAGAGCCGCAACGGAGAAGTACAAGCGGCTGATATCGATGATCGCAATGATAACGGTAATCAGCACGGCAGCGACGATGGCGAACTCAACCGTCGTAAGACCTGATTGTCTTTTTCTGTTCTTCATAGCCCCCTCATGCGTATGGAAGCTTCAAGGTTGTAAAGCAGCGACAGATCGGAGCCTAATCCGAACGCGGGGAGAACCGGTCCGAGGATCCCGGTGTAGGCATACGTCGCGCGCACCTCGACTATGTCGCCGCCAACATCCGTTACCGTCACGTCGCCGAGAGTGAAATTCGGCAGAACCGCCGTTCCGGTTCCCGATGTGTCGCCGAAGACCACAAGACTTTTCGTATCGCTCACGATAGCCGGTGTGAGGACAAACCTTCTTAAACTGTGGTTGATTGCTAAGCCGGCCGCGTGACGTGCGCCGTCTCTGACGGCTTTCGTAAGCGTGTTGTGTTGCAGGAACGCGTATGTTATTTCGGCGGCCGCGAGCATCACAAATAGCAGCAACGGCAGACAAATTGCCGTTTCGACAAGCGCGACCCCTTGCTGACGGCGAGAGAGTGTGAATGCAGCGCTCATGAATCGTTCGAGTCAGGATCTTTGTACAGTTGAAGGATATACGGTCCATTCTCGTCATCGGGATCCGATCCTGGTGTGCCTCCCGAAACGCAATCGCCGACAAACTGCCCGAATATTTCCTTCTCTGGACCACCGAGAATCGGCTGCAGGGCGAAAAAGCAGGCAAAGCCTTCAACAGTCAGCGTCGACTGACCAGTTTCATCACCTGTGCAGTCGGCCACTGGCATGGCTAACACCCGTCGGCCGAAAGCGCCCGTCTGTCCCGCCTCGAGAGCGGCTATTGATGCGTCTATGTATTCATCGTACCCATAAATCTGGTCACCGGCATAGACCTGATCAGCCGTGAACACTTCCCTCCCGCCCTGGAATATCTTGGGCGGGTCAGAGCTGTCCGTCTCCAGGTAAGGATCCGGCGTGGTGATCACAACGTCCGGAGGATAATCCGGGTCGCAATTCGTCTCGCAGAAACGGGTATTGAAGCCCTGTGACGTCGGGCCGGCCGTCACTCCCGGTTCCGTTTCCACTGTCTCGTCGTCCGACAGGCATTGCTCGTAACTCCCGGCCATGTTTTCACGCACACAAGCGCCGCCGGCGCCGCAATCGAGCCGCAGCAGCTTGTAGTTTCCGGGCCCGACGTCGTCATGCTGCCCCGGTTGCGGCTTCAGCACGCGGACCTCGTCCGGTGGGAATCCATAGGACTCAGCGTTCACATCGTTGGCACAAACGACGAGAGGCGCAATGTTACAGGCGGTTTTAATTCTCGGGCTTGGTCCTGCGACCGCCGACGCTCCCACAGGCAACTCGTTGACACCCAGCACACGCGATAACGTGGTCTGAATGTCGAAGTTCTGCGCGATCACGCGGACATACGGCCCTTGCGGCGCACCGGGCGTGAAGGGGTTCAACGTCTCCGAATACTGGACAGTTACGCTGATCTCGTCCGCATCGTAGGCATCGTTGAACTCATGATTGCCGGGGCCGTCGGCGTTTTGTCCGAGCAGGCTCATGGCCGCGGCGGTCGCCCGTGCCGTGTCGAAGTCGAAAAGACTCAGCTCCTTCGCTGCTGCCAAAGCCGCCGCATCGACAAAGTTTTGCAGTCGCGTCTTGTTTGCCAGCGCATGGCTACCGTCGAGAGCGAGACCGGCGACCGCAAGCATCGCGAGCAGGCCCACGACGACTAATGGCAGCGCGATACCACGTTGGCGGTAGCGGCACCTGGTTGTCATCATTGTCGCACGCATACCCGTTCTCCTTCAGAGCGTTGAGCCCTATTGAGTCCGGCCGCTCACGCCGGTCGTGGGAGCACCGGGGCCCCCTGCCTGGTCGGACACGCCGCGGTAGCCGTCCAACGCGTTATTCAACGTGTCGGCGTCTCCTCCGAGAACCGGGTTGGGATCCGGGTTGTAAGCTGCGTCCAGATCATAGATCTGCTGCTCGGTCATGTGGCGCACGGCGTCGCCAAACTGCGTTTCCGCGGCTTTGTGAGCACATCCCATTAACAGCATCGTCGCGGCGATAGCAGTAGTCATTCTTGCGGTGATTGTCCAGTGCATGGTCGTCATTCCTATTCCACTTCATGGCCATAGCCGGGTCGAGCGTTACTGCGCGACGCCCGGCCTTCCAGCTTCCCGCCCAGGAAGAAGCCGAAGTCCCCGGCTTCCGAAACATTGTCGGTAGGCAGCCGTATGTCACCCGGCAATACCGGCTTTGCCAGATGTGGCGTGACTAGAATCAAGAGTTCAGTCTCGCCTTTCTGAAAACTCTGACTGCGAAACAACACCCCCAGGCCTGGAATCTCGCCGAGACCTGGAAATTTGGTCACAATCTCGCTCATGCTTTCATTGATCAGTCCGGCGATTCCGATAGTCTGTCCATCGGCCAGCTCCACTGTCGATTCCGCGCTGCGTGTAGTCAAAAAGGGTATGGTAAAAGAAGGTATGCCGTCGACCGAGACAGGAACGGACCTGGACTCGTCAAGGTCGCTGACACTTATGGCAAGTTTCAGATTAATGCGGCCGGAATCGAGTACGACCGGCAGAAACTTGACACCGACGCCGAACTCCTTGAATTCTATCGTTACGCCGTCGTCACCGCGCGGCACCGGGACCGGGAACTCGCCTCCTGACAGGAACTGGGCCTGCTGTCCGGTCTGTGTGGTCAGCGTCGGCTCCGCGAGAATTTTCGCCAACCCTTTCTCCTTGGCCGCATCGAAAGCGAGATTGAACAAAAACTGCTCAGTAAGAAGACTTGCAAAGAATCCCTTGTCTTCGATAACCATGTCGTTCGGCGCAAACTCGTCAATGACCGGCCCGTGCGGCGCTGGATTGTTGAAAATCGGGATTCGAACGTTGCCCGGTACAAATAACTGGTCCGGAAAGGACGCGCCGCCGTTAACGCCGCCAACGTTCCAGCGGCTGCTACGGGTCAGGATCGTGTTGAAACGCACGTCGAGCCTCTTCAGCTCCGTGCGCGCAATTTCAGCAACCTTAACCTCGAGCATCACCTGTTGTGCGCCGCCGACGCTCATCATGTTGATGACATTGCCGACCCTGGTTTCCTCGACATTGGCGGCGCCGAAGTCGGTCCCGTCCTGTTGTGACGCGCCTGTTCCTGCACTTTCCTTGAAGTAGCCCTGAGCTATGCGCAATGCGGCGTTCATGTTGACGACGTTCGACACCCGCCCGGCCAGCACGATGTTTCTCTGTGCGGAATACACTTCGATGTTTTCGTCTGGCATAAGGCGGTGCAACTTGCCTTTCAGTGCCTGCAGATCGTGCGTCACCTCGACGCTGACCGTGCCGATCAGCCGATCGTCCCTGTCCCAGAGAAGGACGTTGGTCGTGCCAAGGTCCTTGCCCAGAACATAGAGCTGGCTGGAACGAAGGATGAGAATATCGGCAATGTCCGAGTTGCCGACTGAAATCCTGGCCGCCGGAGCGTCCAGCGAAAGTACGCGAGACTTGAAAAGCGGCACCGTCAGAGAGTTCTCTGCTCCGCCTCCAACCCGGGAACTGCCTTCTTGTCCCAAGGCCGCGGGCGCAAAAACCGCCAATGCAAGGAGTAGAGCCAGCGCCCCGAGTGGCAGGCTTCGGTTAACTTTTACGAACGAATTCATGAGTGCTTCCTTGTCTGATTATTGTCAGTCCCTGGTCTCAGGCAGCAACGTTTGTTGTTCATCAGTTCTTTGTTTTCGTCTGTTCGACTTCGGTGCCGCGTATGACGGTGATGGTCGTGTCCCTGATGACTGGAGCCGGACGCGGGGCAGCGGTTACCACGCGCACCGGCGGCGGAGCTGCTTTCGGCTCCGGCTCGATGATTTCGACCGCTTCCGGATTGCGCAGCGTCAGCTGGATCGTCCCTTCAGTCCGTGCCTTGACGACGACTTCCGCCTGCGCCTGCGTCATCTCCAGCGTTACGGCACGAACGATTACGGGTTCGTTCTCATTCGCCGCGGCTGACTGGTCCACGGCCAGCACCTTGATGTTCTTCAGAATGGTTTCTGTAACGGCTCGCTGGTTGACTTTTCTCGATGCAACTATGTCCACCGTATTACCAGGCAGGAGAAAGCCGGCCACGCCGATGACATCGTCGACGCGAACGGTGATTGCCCGCATGTTCTTATCAATAAGAGCCGCAAGCGTGCTGCCGCGCTCGTGCGCCGCAAACCGCTCGCTGACCAGAATCTCGCCGCGGGAGATGGCAGTTGTTGATACCTTGCCTTCCACTTCCTCGAAACTCGTGAACGCCCCGCTCGGCATTACCTCCACTGGCACTTCAATGAACTTGAGGTGGCGCCCTTCGACTTTGCTCGCGAACGGGATAGCCAGGGCGGCGGCCACAACGCGGTGAACGTTGGGTTCCGCGCTCGCCTGGGTGACGAGTTGTCCATTGACCCAGACGTTTGCCACCCATGCCGCGCCCCCGGCCATCAAGAGCGACAGAAATATCAGGATCAGTCCTCTACGCTTAGCCATGTCTCTTATCTCCTACGATATCGATTGCCGTCCTGCCGGATCGTTGTAGTCCGCCAGCGGTACGAAGTAGTTGTTCCATGCCCATCGCATGTGTTCTTCAGTGATCTCACTCGAGCCGTTTGCGTACGTCGCATAGTCCACTGCCATACCGAGCAGGTCGCGGGGGTGACAGGGCAACAAAGGTATTCCGTCGTGGCCGTGAAGTTCCTGCAAGACGTAATCAAGTACCTTCGGCTCACACACGATCTGGAACGCTCGGCAGTTGTCGTTCCATATCTCCGTGTATCGCTCGACGGACAAGGTCGAAAACTCGATCTTGTATCCGATGCGCCGCAAAAATGCCTCGTCGGCCAGTTCCAGGGGATGAATATTGGTCGACATCACCAGCACGACGTCGAACGGCACTGAAAAATGTTTTCCGGACCCGAGATCCAGGTAATCTTTCTTCTCTTCCAGGGGAACTATCCACCGGTTGAACAAGGTCTGCGGCTGGATGCGCTGCCGTCCCATGTCGTCGATGATGAATATGCCATTGTTCGCCTTTAACTGCAGAGGCGCTTCATACAATCTCGCCGCCGAGTCATATCGTACTTCCAGCATCTCTGCCGTCAGCTCTCCGCCGGTGACGGCGCAGGGGCGCTCGCAGATGAGGAAGCGTGGATCGTGACCGCGATCGAGCATCGGCATGGTCTCGACGCTGTCAGAGCTTACGACCTTGTGCAACATTGGGTCGAAGACCTGGATAACCGTGTCGTCCACGGAAATTGCATGGGGAATCAGCGTGAGGTCGCGGAAAAGGCGAACCAGCTTCTGCGATATGTAGGTCTTGCCGGTGCCCGCCGCGCCGTAAAGAAAAATTGCGCGGCCGGAATTCAGTGATGGGCCGAGTCGATCGAGCAGCTCGCGGTCGAGCGCCACGTCGTGAAATGCAGCGTACATTTCGTTCTGCGTGACGGTGCGGCTGTGGACCGTCTGCGCGCGGACTAATTGTGCATAGCGTTTCAGGGGAACCGGTGCCGCTCCGACATAGCCGCTGCGCATCATCGCATCCAGCGCTGCGGCGCGCCCACGGTCGGTCAACGCGAAAGACAGGCTCCGAGATGCGTCCCTGGTGGAACGGACCTCGACGCGAGCCTCGCTCCGCAGGAAATTGAGCACCCTCTCGATGATGGAACCGCTAAGCGCCACCGCAGCACTCAGTTCACCAATCGTGAGCGTGCCGCAGTCGAGAATATGCTTTGAAATGAGATCGGCAACAAACGTCTCTGACAAACCCGTGTCCGTCAAATTCGCCGGACGCGGCGCCATTTTCGCGACTCTTGCCTGACCCAGGTCGTCTGTGCGCAAAGGGGACCGATCGCTCTCCCGAGTCTCCATACTCATGTGATGCTTACCTCAGTTAGCAGGTCTAGATAGATCAATGTGGCGAAGGTGCCGGCCGCAATCGCAAGGGCGTAGGGAATCTCGGCCGCACGAACGGTTTGCCATGACGTTCCGTCACCCGGTGCTGCCGCCTTGCCGGTGACACGCAGTGCGATGCGCGATACCCGCGAGACGATTCCCGGCTTAATGAACAGCCAGACCAGGTACAGGACAGCGAGTACGCCACCGGCCATCATGGTCGCGAGGCCCGCAACGATTGCGCCCCAGGCGCCCAGGATACTGCCGACCACGCCCAGCAGCTTGATGTCTCCGGCGCCCATTCGACCCAGAATGCGCAAGGGCATCAGCATGAGGAGGCCGATTGCCAGGCCGGCGATTGAGTCAACGAGACCAGCCAGACCACCGCCGACGCTATTGAGAAACAGCGCGGTCATCAATGCCGGTAATAGAACGGCATTCGGGACGCGACGCGTGCCCAGGTCCGTTGCACTGCAGAACAACAGCAGTGAAACGAGCAGCGCTATTTTGGTCAACTCGATTGAATCGTTGAATTCCATAGTGGCTATCGATTCCGGAGCACTTGTTGTTTGAAATTGGTCACGGGATGTGGAATCCGGCAGGTCGACTCGGACCCGCCGGAGACCACCACAGGCCTCATTACGGGTTTATGATGCCGGCCAGGAAGGTAATGACTGCCTCAACTTGTGTGCCCAGCAACGTGAACGCGGCCACTACTGCCGCGCTGATCAGTGCGGCGCCAACTGCGTACTCCACGATCGTCAGACCTTCTTCGTCTTGCAGAAACTTCATCATTTTGGTCTTCATTGTCGACTCCTTAACTATTGTTAGTCATATGACTTTTGGGGTCTTCTCCAGGGGCACCGCCTTAACTTGCGAAGCCGAGTCCATTTCCGGCTATCTCGCGCTCAGATACAGTTGTCCCAGGTAGCCGATACGGTAGGGCACAAGACAAAGCCCAAATAGAAATATGTTGTAGATCAGCGTAATTATTTTGCAGTACCTGCCGCGGGGTCCCTTTGGCGCCTCGACTTCCGGCCCCTCGACATAATCCGCACCTTCCAGCGGCTGCACCTCCCCGACTGTGACGCAGTTCCGCTCTGGATACGTGATGCGATAGGCAGCGTTTCCCCCCTCGTTCGGGCACCCTGCAAGGCCCGGTTCGCGAAAAGAAAACCAATGCGCAAGCCAGTATTGCTCTGGGTCGACCTGACCATCTCCTCCCGGCACGCCGAGCTACCGGCCGTGTTCACGGAACCCTGCGACATTCGCATCTGCTCCAAGCCGAACGAGCTGTTCGAGGAAATCGAGCGGGGCGGGATCAACGCCGTCTGTTTCGACATGGACTATCCGGACAGGCGCGGTCTGGAACTCCTTCGCAGAACCAAGACCTGCTTTCCATCACTGCCCGTTTTGTTCGTCACCTTGCAGCATTCCGAGTCGCTGGCGATTTGGGCCTTCCGCAGCCGCGTCCTCGACTACCTCGTGAAACCGGTATCGAGAAGCGAGTTTCAGCGACCGCTGAACGCGCTGCGCCGCATGTCAGATGTGGAACCCACTCAGCGCGGGCGTAAACCGCTGGACTTCTCGGCAGATATTCCGCCCGAGGTCCCCCACAAGAGCCGTGAGGACGACATCGAGTTATTGCCGGCGATCTATTTCGTAAAGCAGAAATTTCGAGAAAAAATTCGAAGCGAAGAAGTGGCAGAGGCTTGTGGAATGAGTACCTTTCGCTTCAGCCGCGCATTTCATGAGACGTTCGGCCTGACGTTTCGGGATTACGTTCTGCGCTACCGCATCCTGGAAGCCTGCCGCCTGTTGCGGCATCCCGACGGTAACGTCACGAACGTAGCCTATTCGGTAGGATTCAACGACGCGTCGTATTTTTCACGCGCGTTCCGGCGCTTCATGAGCACCTCCCCGTCCGCGTACGTCGCCGAATTCGGAGCCGACCGTTCGGTCTTGGACATATCCTCCATCCGACAGATGCTGAAGCTGCCCGACGCAGGCTGAAGGGTATAGATATAGCCCGCAGAAAAAAATAGCCTAGCGTGGGGGCGCGAGCTGGGGGCGGCTGTATTGGCATTTGCCATCTGGCGAACCCGCTGACCCGATCTGTCTGCAGCTGCGCAAAAAACTCCAACAGCGGCGCAATATAGTTCTAGCTGATCGCCAGGGCTGTCTTTAACATCGCCAGGCACTCGGTGGCCAGAAAGAACTGCTGTAACAAAATGATGGGAGTGAGGAGCAGCGTGAAATTGCATCTGACCGCCGAGAGCCGTCGAAGGCTGGACAGGTTCGAGCAGCTGTCGGTGCTCGTATTATATGGCTGGCTCTTGAGTCGACTGTGGCCGGAGGCCGCCGCGGCCGGGGGCTACCTTGCCGTCCTGCTGTTGTTGCTCTCGGAGGGCCTGGTCTGTGTTCTCCTCGTCATCCGCCGCCCGACCTCGAACATTTCGGTGAACCTCGAGGACTGGGTAGTCGCTGCAGCGGGAACATTTCTCCCCCTTCTCGTGAGTAAAGGTGGCGAGCCGGTTCTCGGTGCGCTGGGCCTCTTCCTCCTAGTGGCCGGAATACTCGCTCACCTGTCTGCAAAACTGATGCTGATGCGGAGTTTCGGCCTTGTTGCCGCAAACCGCGGTATCAAGATTCGGGGCCCGTATTCCTACGTCAGGCACCCGATGTACGCAGGCTACATGCTGACTCATGTCGGCTTCCTCCTTGCTTCCCCTTCGCTGTGGAACGCCGCGGTCTATGCTGCCGTGTGGACGCTCCTGGGCGCCAGGATGATTGCGGAAGAGCGGGTCCTGAACGACGACCCGAAATACAGGGCCTATGCACAACTCGTCCGGCACAGAATCGTGCCGGGTATATATTAAACAGCCGGATCGGCTGTTTGGCTCGGGCAAGGCTTTTGCGAAATGAGCTGCAGGTCATTGCCGTGTACTTGAAATCATGCAGATCGAGGCTGGCGAACTCCCCCACGTTGGGGGGTGGCTCCTGCAGCGCTTCTCCATAAGCACCGCGTCAGCCGAAGTTTCTGTGCAAAACCGCAAAAATGAGCTATAACTTATGCTGTAAGGCTCCGCGTGTCCCACGCGCTGGTTGTCCGGATCTCGGCCATAATTCCCGCCGATCCACTGAATCGATGCCGGCGGCCATCAGCAGCCCTTCCCACCGCCTCAAGCTGCTGATCGGGAAGGGCGATACCCAGCGCAAGGCCACTGTGGCCGTAACAACCCGAATAATGAATAACAACTACAGAACAATAACGAATGCGCAAGCCGGTATTGCTTTGGGTCGATCTGACGATCTCGTCGCGGCACGCCGAGCTGCCCGAGGTATTCACGGACTCCTGCGACATCCGCATTTGCTCGAAGCCTGACGCGTTATTCGACGAAGTCGAGAAAGGCGGCATTGAAGGCGTCTGTTTCGATGTGGACTATCCGGACAGGCGCGGCCTGGAGCTCCTTCGAAGAACCAAGACCTGCTTTCCGTCACTGCCCGTCTTGTTCGTCACACTGCAGCACTCCGAATCCTTGGCGGTCTGGGCCTTCCGCAGTCGCGTCCTGGATTACCTGGTAAAACCGGTTTCACGACGGGAGTTTCAGCGGCCGTTGCAAGCGCTGCGCCGCATGTCCGACATCGGCCCGGCTCAGCGCGGACGAAAGCTCCTGAATTTATCGGCGCCCATTCCGCCCGAGGTTCCGCACAGGACCCGCGGAGACGACGTCGAACTATTACCCGCCATATATTTCGTCAAGCACAAATTCCGCGAGAAGATCCGCTGCGAAGAAGTGGCAGCGGCTTGCGGCATGACCACCTTTCGCTTCAGCCGCGCGTTCCATGAAACCTTCGGCCTGACCTTTCGTGATTACCTCCTGCGCTACCGCATCCTGGAAGCCTGCCGCCTGTTGCGGCATCCCGACGGTAACGTCACGAACGTGGCCTATTCGGTAGGTTTCAACGACGCTTCTTACTTTTCCCGAGCGTTTCGGCGCTTCATCGGCACCTCGCCATCCGCGTACTGCGCGGAATTCGAGCCCGACCAGTCCGAGCTGGACATGTCGTCGATACGCACGATACTGAAGCTGCCGGATGCGGGCTGACAAGCGGCGGTAGGAGGCTACCGGCCTTAACGCCAACCAAGCATTGTTTTTGCTCGTCCTCGGCGACGGCCGATGGCCGCTATCGGCGCGATCTCGCTGTTGCTCCACCCGCCCGGAAAACGGCTCCCGAAGGAGCCGCCAGTTTTTTCAGGACGACCAACTTCATTGCTGATAGCTTACCCGCAGATAGCCTACCCGACCGGGCAGATCGTGTGCAACGAGACTCATGCCGACGAGGCTGCAGGGGAAACAGACCGGCGGATCTTCGTCGAGCACGTTATTGAAGCCGAGCGCGATGGTGAGCGCGTCGTCCGCAAAGTCTGGCGTGTACCGGACCTGCACATCGGTGAACAATGCGGAGTCGACGTTTGAGCCGGTGTCCAGGATCATGTCGTCAACCCAGCGAAACACCAGGCTGGCGCCCCAGTTGTCGTAGAGCCAGTCGACGTTGCTCGTCCAGCGCCACTCCGGGAATGCGCGCTGAAAAGTCTCGCTGGTGTGCGTGCCGGTCAGATCGGTTTCTGTCACTCCCTCGTCGATGTTCGCCGTGATTTCCTTGTACTCGTTCAAATACGTGGCATTGAGACGCGCGAGGAACTGGCCGACACCGGTCTCCGGACTCGTGTAGTTGACAGCGAAATCGACACCAGACTCCTCGATGCCGCCGATGTTCTGCAGCTGGTTGTCCACCAGACCCAGCCTACCGGTGCTGCCCCGCGGCGTTAGATCGCAAAACAGCGGATCGAGCGTCAGCACGCAAGCCGTGATCAGGTCACCCGGTTCGCGGCCCTGGATCGCGTCGTCGATCTCCAGGTTGTAGAAATCGAGCGACGTGGTGAGGCCCTCGATCCAACTGACGTTGTCCGCAAATGCCGGACTCCAGACGACCCCTGCGGTCCAGTTGTCCGAGGTCTCCGGTGCCAGGTTTTCGTTACCCGCCGAAATTGCCGAGAGCTGTGGATTGGTTTGCGTAATATTGACCGGAACACCGAGCGCCGCGCAATTGTCGATGATGTTCTGCGGCTGCGGGTCGTCGCGTCCGCCGGCGGCGGAACCGGCCTGTGCAAGAACGTCGGCACAGGGATCGAGGAAGGTGAAGTCTTCCCGCGCCGCGCCACCGAACAGCTCGCCGATGCCGGGAGCCCGCAGCCCGGTCGAGAACGATGCGCGAAACGACAAGTCCTCGATCGGCCGCCATAGCGCGCTGACTTTGTAAGTGTCTTCCGAGCCGAAAGTGCTGTAATCCGAGATGCGAGCCGCCAGGTTCAACTCCAGGTATTCGGCTCCAGCCGAGTCCGACAACAGCGGCAGGTTGACTTCCCCATAGAATTCCGTGACATCGAATCCACCGGCCGTCCCGCCGGAGGGGATACCAGCCGTTTCACCGCTTTCGGCAATTGGGTCGGGACGGAATGAGCCTTCATGGTCGCGGAACTCGGCGCCGGCGGCGAATGCCGCCTGCCCACCGGGCAACTCGACCAGGTCACCCGTGACGTTGAATGCAAAGTCGCGCAGCGTTTGTTCGCTGAAGTCGCGCTGCGTGAAAGTCACGAAGTCCAGCATCTCCTGGGTGATCGAACCGGTGCCGTCCGGCCCCTGCCCGCCGAAAAAATTGAACGGCACGCAATTCGGCGTTCCCGCACAGACAGCGGGATCTCCCATCGCGACCTGCAGCCTCGCCGCATTGTGCGAGTTGAACTTTTCCTGGAAGCCGCGGTTGTCCCCGTAGCTTCCGGTCAGATCCCAGAAAAACGACCGCTCGCCCACCTCGAACTCGCCATCCACAGTGGCGGTGATGAAATACGTGTTGACGTCCTGAAAGAACAGCCGCGGCCCGGACTCGAGCGGTCGCCGGCCGAAGAATTCGAGGTTGCCATTCGCGACGGACAGGTCCACACCGAATGGATTGAACGGGTTTAACGCGGATATGAAGAAATTGTCGTTGATCCGGTTGCCGCACTCGTTTCCCAGACACAGCGGCTCGGGGGCAGCCTTGGTTGCCGAGGATCGGTTCGTATATGCAGCCTTGATTGTCAGGTTCAGGTCGTCGGCCAACTCGTGGGTCGCGCCGGCATAAATATTTACGCGCTCGTTCGGCGTGCGCAGAAAGTTGAAGCCCGGCCCGTTGAAGTTGAAGCGGTCGGCGGCCGCAAACGTATGAAAATCTCCGGAGTTCGGATTGTTCGGGTCGAATACCGGGACGTTGCCCGCGCCGTCGTTCAGCACACCGTCGTTCAACGTAACATCTGCGAAATCAAAGTTCGGGCCGAGGACGAAGCGTCCCTGTGGCGTGAACGACGAACATTGCGTATTCGGTACGTCGCAACTGCTGGCGTCGGGGGTTGGAAATGCGGAACGCGAACGGCTTGCCGTTTCGATGCCCCGTTCCTCGACATAGCCGGCACTCAGAACGAGATGCGTCGTATCCGAACCGCCGCCCCAGAGGGCCGAGAATTCGTAGGATTCGCCGTCGCTCTCGCTCAGGTAACTGCCGACCTGCGAGTCGATTCTGAAACCTTCGAAATCGGAGTTGGTGATGATGTTGACCACGCCACCAATGGCATCGGAGCCGTAGATAGCAGAAGCGCCATCCTGCAATATTTCAATGCGCTCGATCATGTTCTCGGGCACCGTGTTCAGATCGACCGCGGTCGGCACACCGGATGCCGAGGCGCCGGAGATCCAGCGCTTGCCGTCGACCAGAACCAGGGTGCGCTTCGACCCGACGTTGCGGAGCGAGACTTCGACTGCACCTGCCCCGATCCCGGAACCGTCCTGCGGAAAACCGGAATTGCCCGGAACGTTGAACTGTGAAGTGATTGCCGAACCGGAAATGGGCAACTGTTGCAGCGCGTCGCCCAGGTTGGTCAGTCCCGTTCGGTCGAGATCGGCTGTCCCTATGTCCATGACCGCGGCGGCATCGTTGAGTGGGTCCCTGCGAATGCGCGATCCGGTGACGACGACTTCTTCGATGGCGTCGTCCGTACCGGTCGCCTGTTGGGCGCTGGCAAACTGCGTGGGTGTGGCCGACAGCGACAAAGCCGTCGCGACGAGCGCGGCTCCGGCTGTTGAAAGGAAATATTTCATGGCGGTGCCCCCGTTGACATGGATTGAAATGCACGGCGATATCTGGTGTTGCGTTGTTTCCTCTTCAACGTTGCATAAAACTCACAACGCGCAGCTAATGTACTCAGGATGATTCATGGCCGCAACACAGGCATGGCTTAATCGTTAAAACGGATTTGCATATGCAGCGCATCGCGCCACAGAGCGCCGTTGCTAATTCGCCACATCGGGTACGGGCCGGGATGGCGGGTTGGGCGAGAGGTCGAGCGAGATCTTGCGCTGACGATTCCGGAGTCCCGCCGCCTGCTCCGGCGCCCTGACGGCTAATTGTAAGAGCGAAAGGGAGAACAGCCGGCGGTAACGCTGCGGCTCGGCAAGTCCGCGTGAAGTGCGGACGCAGCGGTATACCGCGCAAAGCCGGCGGATGTGCGCTATAAATAGACTATTCGTACCCGCCTGCGGGGTTTCGCAGTCCGGTGCCAGGATCTCGGCGATAGGCCGCAATGAGGCCGGCGCCGCCCTGACCGATACCGGCGACCGCATGCAGCGCCTGCTGCGGCTCAATGCGGCAAGACGATATCGGCGAAATCCGGCGATGGTCGAGTGGTCGCCTCAGTGGCTAAGTGAACAAAAAAGATCAGGTCCACAGGTGAAGAAACTGCAGATATTCATATCGTCTCCGGGCGATGTGTTCGAAGAGCGCGCCATCGCCCAGCGCGTCATCGATCGCATGCAGAGCGAATACGTGGGCCGCGTCGTACTGCAGCCGGTTCTGTGGGAGCACGAGCCTCTCGTTGCTTCCTCAACCTTTCAGGACCAGATCATCCGCCCGTCCGAGACGGACGTCGTCGTCTCGATTCTGTGGTCGCGGCTGGGCACGCGCCTGCCGAAGGGTTACACCCGCCCTGATGGCTCCCGCTTCGACTCCGGCACCGAGTACGAATTCGAGGATGCCATCGCGGGACACCGCAAAAACGGCAAGCCGGATCTGCTGGTATATCGCAAGACGGCGCCGCCCTCGGTGCGACTCGACGACGAAAAGGAGCTGATGGAGCGCCTGCAACAAAAGAAAAAGCTCGACGAGTTTGTCGGGCGATGGTTCCACGACAAGTCCGAAGGCACGCTCATTGCCGCATTCCACGCTTTCGACTCGCCGAGCGACTTCGAAAGCCTGCTCGAAGCGCATCTCCACAAACTGATCGAGCGCAAGCTGCCGGACACCCTGGCCGCCGCGGGTGAGGCACCCGCGGTCTGGAAGAAGGGTTCGCCGTTCCGCGGCTTGCATGCGTTCGAGTTCGAGCACGCTCCCGTCTTCTTCGGCCGCACCAAAGCCGTCTCGGACATTCTGCAGGGCCTCAGAAATCAAGCCGCCGACGGCCGCTCGTTCATCCTCGTTCTCGGCATGAGCGGCGGCGGCAAGTCTTCCGTAGTGCGCGCCGGCGTGTTGCCGATGCTGACCCAGCCGGGCGTTATCGAAGGCGTGGCCTTGTGGCGGCGCGCCATCTTCCGTCCCGGCGATACGCCCGGCGATCTTTTCACCGGGCTGGCGTCCGCCCTCCTTCGGGACCACGGTTTGCCATCACTGGACTCCGAATCGGAAGGGCCCGCGAGTCTCGCGCAGGTTCTGCGCGACTCGCCGCAATCCGCGGTCATGCTCATCAAATCCGCTCTCGATCAGGCCGCGGCGAAGGAATCCAAAGCGGTTTCCAGCGGCGGCAAGCTCCAGTCGAGGCTGGCGCTCGTCATCGATCAGATGGAGGAAATGTTCACCCAGGAGGGGATTACGGCAAAGGAGAGGAAGGCTTTTGCCAACACTCTGGATGCGCTGGCACGCTGCGGCCGCGTGTGGATCATCGGCACCTTGCGAAGCGATTTTTATCCGCGTTTGTCCGACCTGCCCGTCATCGGCACGTTGAAGGACGGCGACGGCCAGTACGACCTCATGCCGCCCGTTGCCAGCGAAATCGGGCAGATGATTCGACTGCCGACTCGTGCGGCCGGCTTGCGCTTCGAGGAGGACTTTGCGAGCAGCGAACGGCTGGACGACATTCTGCGAGACGCCGCCGCCGAGCGCCCGGAAATCCTGCCGCTGCTGCAGTTCACCCTGGAAGAGCTCTATCAGCGGCGCACCCCGAACGGCACCTTGACCCTGGAAGCCTACCGCGAACTCGGCGGCGTCGAGGGCTCGCTGGCGCAGCGCGCCGAAGCGGTGTTCCAGGAACTGCCGCCCGAGGTACAAGCCGCGTTGCCGAAGGTTCTGAACGCGCTGATCAGTGTCGAGCAGGACGGCCACGAGACTATCGGGCGGAAACGCGCGCCGTGGAAGGACGCCACGAATGCGGAGGTCCGCGCTCTGCTGGAGACCTTCGTGGCGGCCCGGCTGTTCGTCACCGAACTGGCAGACGACGGGGGCGCCGTCGTCACCGTCGCGCACGAGGCGCTGCTGTGGCACTGGCCCCGGGTCAGTGAATGGGTCAATCAGAACCGCGAAAACCTGAGAATCCGCGGTCGCATCGGCGTGGCGGCCGAACGCTGGGCCGCCGATCAACGCCCGTCCGACCTTCTGTTGCCCCGCGGCAAGCCGCTGGGCGAGGCAGAAACCCTGCTGGAGCAGGATATCGGCCTCAATGATACCGAGGCCGCCTTTATCAACGCGTCCATTGCAAAGGCGAAACGGGCGCGTCAGATGCGCAATGGAGTTGTCGTTACCCTTGCACTGATGGCGATTATGGCCGGCAGCGCCGCTTTCCTCGCCAGCGAGCAGCGCAATCGGGCTGTCGAAGCTCAAACCCGCGCGGAGGTTGAGGCTGAGACCGCAATGCGCACTACGGAATTCATGGTCGGCTTGTTTGAGGTGTCGGACCCGAGTGAAGCGCGCGGCAACAGTATAACTGCACGGGAGATCATGGACCGCGGTGCAGAGCGTATCGAGATGGAACTCACGGCACAGCCCACCGTTCAGGCAACACTGATGGGAGCAATGGGGGCGGTGTACACCAGCCTCGGACTGTACGATCTGGCGGCGCCGTTGCTGCGGAGTTCGCTGGACAAGCTCCTCGAGGCGCACGGCGAACAACATCTCGAGGTGGCGAGAACGTATAACCGACTGGGCGAGGTGCTGGCGCGTCAGGCCGCCTACGACGAAGCACGTGAGGCGTTCCAGAAAAGCCTCGACACGCGGCTCGAACTGCTTGGCGAGGAACACCTGGAGGTAGCGGAAAGCCTCGCGGGTCTCGGCGAGGTGCTGACGCAGCAGGGCGCGTTCGAAGAGGCAGAGCCCCTGTTGCGACGTGCACTGGAACTCCGCACCGCCAGTCTGGGGAAGGAAGATCTCGAGGTTGCTTACAGTCTTGAGCGGCTGGGTCTGAATCTCTTCGATCAGGGGGATCTCGACGCCGCCGAGCCATACCTGCGCGAGGCTGTCGATATCCGCAGGCGCCTTGCGGGCGGTAAGGCGCTCCCCGCTCTCGCGAACGGGCTGAACGATCTGGGTTACCTCCTCTACAACAAAGGCGATCTCGAGGAAACGGAAGGGCTCTGGAGAGAGGCGCTCGAAATGAATCGGCAGTTGCTCGATCCGGGCCATCCCGATATCGCTTTCAATCTGTTCAACCTCGCTCTCGTCTCGCACGACAAGGGGAACTACAAGGCCGCGGAATCCCTTTATCGGGAAGTGCTGGAGATCCGCCGTCGGGCACTGCCCGAAGAGCACCCGGATATCGCCTCCACGCTGAACAATTTCGCTTTTCTCCTTTACGACATGGGGAATGAACAGGCAGCGATCGACATGGAAACCGAATCGGTTGCGATGTACCAGCGGCTTTTTCCGGAAGGACATCCGGCACTGGCACGTGCGCTTGCGACACTGGGTGGATGGCTCACGCGGGAAGGCGAATTTGCCAAGGCGGAGCCGCTTCTTGACGAGTCGTTGCTGATGCGCCGAGCTTTTCTCGGAGAGAGGCATCCTGAGGTGGCCGGTGGCATGACGAGCGTGGCGCATCTTTACCTGTTGACCGGACGTGCTGAAGAAGCCCGTCGGCTGGCGAACGAAGCCCGGTTGATGTTCACCGAACTGCTGCCGTCCGGCCACTGGCGAACAGCCTGGACAGCCGCCATCGAGGGAGCGTCGCTTAGCGAACTCGAACAGTTTGAAGCTGCTGAACCGCTGTTACTCGAAAGTTACGAGTTGCTCAGCCAGAATCCCGCCGGCGGCAGCCGGACAGGCTACATCGAGGAAACAAGGGGATTCCTGCTGGCTTTGTACCGGGCCTGGGGCAAGCCGGAAAAGGCGGCGGAGCTCTCCGGCAACGCAATTGCCGCGAAT
>Ga0299913_10000884_pt1 | contig 20608 bp, 21 predicted proteins | sample RVTome_9_FD_201360 | JGI IMG/M metagenome (GOLD analysis project Ga0299913, IMG submission 201360) | Soil microbial communities from uranium-contaminated site in the Upper Colorado River Basin, Wyoming, United States - RVT155D38 (version 2) ... | reverse complement strand
GCGCGCCGCGCTCGAGTCGGCCCGTGCGCAGGCGAACGGAGGCTTCAACCTCGAGATGTGGGCCACGGTGGTGAATCGCGACGGCGTCGTGTGCGCCGTGGCCTTCACGGGCGACGACCGCGGCGACCAGTGGCCGGGCAGCCGCGTGATCTCGGCGCAGAAGGCCAACACCGCGAATGCCTTCAGCCTGCCGTCGCTCGCGCTCTCGACAGCCAACCTCTACACGGCCGTGCAGCCGGGCGGCAGCCTGTTCGGGCTGCAGCACAGCAACCCCGTGAATACGGAAGCGGCGTACCGCGGCAACCCGGCCAACTACGGACAGCCGAACGATCCGATGGTGGGGGAGCGCATCGGGGGCGTGAACGTGTTCGGCGGCGGCCTCGCGCTCTACAGCGCCAACGGGACGCTCGTGGGCGGACTCGGGGTCAGCGGCGACTCGTCATGCGCCGACCACAACATCGCATGGCGCACGCGCAACACGCTCAATCTCGATCACGTCCCCGCCGGCGTGAGCGGGGACGCCGCGAGACCCGACAACATCGTCTACGACATCACGCCGCAGCCCGGCCAGATGCCCGGCGTGAGCGCGGGCGGGTGGGGACACCCGGAGTGCAGCGCTGACGCGACGAAGATTGCGGCGGGATTGCCGACCACGCAATAGACGCATGGCCGGGCGCGTCAATCGCCCGGTTCCCTCGCCTGAGCCAATCTCCCGCGCCCAGCTTCCAGGTCGGAGCCTGAGCGCTGGCAGTCAGTGTGCGCCTTGCCCCGGCGCGCGAAGCTCCCGGGACGTCGCAGTGGCGACCTCGAGGCGGCTGAGCACGCCCCTGAACCACGGCACCGGTTCCGCCCCAAGCCCTCCGTCAATGAGCGCCTCCACCGAACGGGCGTCTTCCTCCGTTGAAAGGAGGCCCAGCTGGCCGGGCCTGATGTTCCGCTTGTTGTGCGCCTCGTCATGTATCGAGTTGCACAACCATGAATGAAACGAGCCGCCGTCCTCGACACCCAGCACCTCCCAACCAATCGCTCCCGCCGAGTGTTCGAGAGCACTGCCCGCTTTCAAGCGCGTCAGAAAGCCGCACTCGCCGACCCCTGCAGGCGGCTCGAGTTTCGCGATCAAAGCTGTAGCCTCGTTCGCGGGCACGCCGAGTTCCACGATGATGAAGTCTGAAGGCAGGTTGAGCGCCGCCAGTGCCGTTCTCGCGGCGGACGACGACTGCCACACGCATGGCCAGCCAAGCTCCCCTCGATTGAACGCATTGGTCGCGAGCCTCACGACTGCGGGAAGGGCCTCAGCAGGAAGCCCGATCCTTGCCATGGCCACGAGACGCTCCTCGCCTGAACAGGATGCCCATTCCAGGGCCCACCAATCGGGAATGAGGTCGGTGAGGCAGGCGCTCAGGGTGAGCAGACGTTCGGGCAGCAGGGCGTCGCCGAGACCGCTCGGACGCGAGATGGCTCGCGTGATGTAGAAGCCGCCCGAGATCAACGCACACCTCCCGGGTACGGCTGCCCGACCCTCAGCATCAGCGGTGGCGCGCAGTCACGCGCACCTCTTCGAACAGGCGCCGGTGATCGGCGGTCAGGCCGTGACGTCGAAGCGCACCTTTGCCTGCTCGGCGAACTTCTTCTCGTCGATCGCGATCCCCGCTCCGGCCGCAGCCGGCAGCGTCGCCGCGCCGCCGGCGATCCGGTAGCCGTCGGCGATCAGGATGTCGTTCGAGAGCGGGTCGTGCTCGGCTCGGTAGAAGTTCGGCACGGCGCGGCCCACGTGCAGCTGCATGTAGTACCCGACCAGCGAACCCCAGTTATGCGGCGCGACGAGCAGCCCCTGCGGCTCGCACCACGACGCCTCCTGCAGAATCCCCTCGAAGCCGAAGCGGTTCATGTCGCCCTGGTACACCTCGATTGCCCGCTCCGCGATGAAGGGCTTGAACACGTCGAGGTCCGACTGCGTCTCGCCATCGGCCACCAGGGTCTTCAAGTCCCGGTCCCGGAGGAAGGCCTTGAACGCCAGGCACTCCTCGACCGTCTCCTCGAACATCTCCTCGGCGAAGGCGATGTCCAGCTCGCCGATCGTCTGGAACAGCCGCTTCGTCCCCGCCAGGTCGTAGCCGTTGTTCGCGTCCACGCCGATCAGCACGTCCGGTCCGGCGTGTTCGCGGATCACCTTCAAGGCGGCGACGTCGCGCGCGTCTCCTTCGGCACGGGGCATCCATTTGGCCCCGCGGCCGATCTTCACCTTGAACGCCCGGTGGCCGAGCGCCAGCCCCATGTCGATCTCCTCGCGGAAGCGGTCCTCCCAGCGGCCGGTGTATTGCGGGAGCAGGTCCGCGAAGTAGATCGAACCGTCGTACACCGGGACACGCTCCGTTCCTCGCGTGCCGAGCAACTGGTGAATCGGCTTCTCCGTGACCTTGCCGAGCAGGTCCCACAGCGGCATCGTCCCCGCGCCCAGCGGACTTTCCATGCGGGTCTCCGACTGGCGATAGAACTCGAGCGGATTCTGGCCCAGCAGCCGGGACGCGGCCGCTTCGTCCGCGCGGCAGTTGCCGATGCCGGTGACGCCGAGGTTGGTCTCGATGCGCAGCATGCGATCGGTGGCCGTGTCGCCGTGCACGTCGAGACGGGAGTTCCTGCCGGCGATCTTGGAGCGCCGGCTGACGACGTCGAAGCCGATGACGCGGGTCGTCTTCAGGTCGCGCGGCAGGTCGGCGGCGCGCACGGCGCGGGCGAAGAGCAGCCCGGCGGCGGCGCTGGTGAGGAATTCGCGGCGGCGCATGGCGTGGCCTCCTGTGTCTCGAGTACGGCGCCGCCCACCATACCGCAGCGGCAAGCAGGTAGCCAACCGCGCGTCCCGCGCGGCTAGCGCCCTACTGTGGCCCCGTCTCTTGCGTCGGTTTGCCGGTCTCGACGAACAGCTTGAGTCGGCGCAATTGCTCGCCGATCACGCCGCCCACGGCCGGGGCGATGCGTTCAAATCCGCCCTCGATGAAGCCGCCGACAACATACGTCACCTCGACCCTCGTGAAGCTTCCCGCCCTGGCCAGCTTCCACGAAAGACTCCCGGCCACGCCTGCTGCCTGGAGTGGGCCCAGTCCGCCGGACAGGCGAAGCATCTCGCCTGGCACGAGATGGACGACGCGCAGGTGTTCCACGGCGCCGCCGGTCGGAAGCGTCTCGCAGAAACAGCCGCCCGGGCGAGCGTCGATCGAAAGGTGTTTCGAATCGCCGGAGAACGTGTGCTGCGGGTTCCACCACCCGCCAACCTGCTCGACCAATGAACGGTAGACTTCTGCTGGCGGAGCATTGATGACGACGTCGTGCTTCACGGAGAAGCCATCCGAGGGCGTCTGCGCGGCGGCAGGCCACGCAAGGAGCCCGTGAAGAGCTGTGAGCGCGACAGCGATCACAATCTGACGACGCACTAGTCTCACTTCTCCACCTCGGTCATGGTGGTCGTCGAGCGACTCAGGAGCGCCTAACGTCCGCGTTGACGCTGCACGCTACCAGCGCTGGTGAGGAATTCGCGACGGCGCATCGCGTGGCCTCCTGACTGTCCGGGACGGCGCTGCTCACCATATCGCAACGGCATTCAGGTACCCAATGCCTCGTCACCTCTAGTCACGGTGCCAGTCGTCCGGAACCGCCAGCCACAGGCCAGGAACCAAGCACGGCGAGTACTCCGGCCTTGCCTCCATGCCCGCGATGCAATACTCGAGCACGATCGAATTGCATCGACGAACCACCTCGGATGGCTCCCGCATGGACGTGCGCGGATCGAGATCCGGGTCGCCGATCTCGAATGGATCAGTCTCGCAAATCTCGCTGAAGTGCCCGCCGAGAGCGTGCGCCGGCCCGCCGTAACCGTGCGGGCACCCGAAACGCTTCTGGTTCTCAGGTGTGCAGTCGCACCAGAGCGTCACGAGATGGGCCGCCACGCCGATGCCGGAGAGATGCTCGATGAAGGACGCGCATCGTTGGCGTCTCGTGATGATGTCGATGAAGCCAGAGCCGGCGATCGTGCCCTCGTGTTCTGCGACACAGCGTTCCAGGTGAGCAAGAACGGAATCACGACGTGCCGCGATTGACGTCAAGTATGGAGTAGGTGCCATGCAACACACTGTCTGTCTCACGCCGGCGGTTCAGCCGCGGCCGTAATTCTGCTCCCACACGCCGACGGCTGCAGCGGCTTGTTGGGCTGCGCGATCCCGCTTTAGAATGCACGTATGACCTCTCGAGCGCAGGAACTGCTCCGTGAAGCCCTGGCCCTGCATCCCGAAGACCGCGCAGACGTGGCCGCCGAACTACTCGCGAGCCTTGACGAGGCGGACGCCGACCTGACCGATGTGGAGGCTGCCTGGGCCGCTGAGATCGAACGCCGGGCGCGCCGTGTGCTCACAGGCGAGTCGGCCGGCATCCCGTGGGAGGATGTGAGGCGACGGGCCGATAACGAGCTGCGCAAGCGGTGAAACTCGCCGTTCAATTCGAGGACGAGGCAGACCAGGAATACCGCGCTGCCGCTCGCTGGTACGATGAGCGGCGTGCCGGGCTCGGTGTTGAGTTTCTTGACGCAGTAGACGACATCTTGCAGCGAATCGTCAGCCTCCCGTCCGCGGGCGCGCCAGTCCCGCGCCTACGGGCCGACCTCGCTGTGCGCCGCGCCCCCGTCAAGCGGTTCCCTTACCACATCGTCTACCTCAAGACTGAGGTTGCCATCCGCGTACTCGCTGTAGCCCATGATCGGCGAAAACCGGGCTACTGGCGGAGCCGCGTCTGACCGCCGCTCGCCAAGGATTCCGTCAGCCAAGGTGCCGCGCTGAAAGCTGCGAGCCCACGATAATACTGCCGCGGGCGGCGGGTCGGGTGCGGCTCATCCGCCGGGACCGCGGAGACGCGCCGTCACGACGCGCAGGCGGGCAGCAGGCGTGCCCGCAACCGTGATCACGTCGATCCCCAGCCCGTAGGCATCGTCGACAATCAGGTCTGTCAGAACCATGTCGACGTCCGAGCGGAGTCGGGCCTGCGAGCGCGGAACGGCCACGCGGTCGGGATCCTCGATGGGCACGAACACGATCAGATCCAGCTTCGCCATGGCCTCCCGCACGCGGGGCATCCAGTCCTCGAGACGAAACGCATCGGCATCACGATGCGTGATGAGATAGCCGAGGATATCGAGCGGACACCGGTCGAAGACGGCATCCGTGCCGCTCTCCTGAACGCACCCAATCGAGCGATCCAGCTGCAGTTCGAAATCCTCGAGCGAGGGCATCTCTGCAAACTCGTGCCCGTCCTCTTCGAGGAGGTAGTACGGCTCCGACACGAGTTCATGCCCCGGAAGCGCTTCAGCGAGCGCCTCAGCCAACGTTGTCTTCCCGACGAGATGGGTGCCAGAGATCGCGATACGCATTCGGGACTCGCGCTGTGCTGTTCGGCCTGATGCCGTTGTTACATCGCGCCTGGTCCGGGGCTCACACGTGCCGCATTCCGAAACAGCAAAGCCGATCCGATCCACAGCGCCATGAAGAGGCCATTCAGGATCGAGATCTCGACGTACTGCTTCCAGGCGATCATCGCGATCACGGCGACCATCGCCTGAACGAGCGCCGTCGCAAACAGCGCGCGTGCCATGCCCCGCGGCCGGAAGCGCGCGATGAGGGCGCCAATGAGTCCGACGACGAGCACCCCATGTAACAGAAAGCCGGGCGAGTCGTCCTCGGTCGCTACGGCAGCCTGCATCCAGAGGACGAGGAGTGCTGTGGCGATCGCAACGCCGGCGCCGGCCCGGTACGCGCCATTGCTGTTCATCGTTCGTTTCACGTTCGTCATTCACCTGGCGTTACAAGTGAGCTGACATGCGGCCTCCAGGTGCTTCCGAATCGCTCGACTGCCCGTCGTGGCCGCGCGCTGCGGGATGCGGCCGCTTGTCAGGCCGCTGGCCCGGCGGACTTGCGAGTCACTACCAACACCCAGGCCCAGAGCCAGATCCATATCGACAAGAGAAAGCTGACGACGATGGCACCAGCAAGCTGCAGATACACCCACGCCGCGATCACGGCGGCCAACCCCGAGGCGAGATAGAGCAGAAAGGAAATGCGCATCAGTCGGAGGGTCCCGGTGCCGGGCTGGCCTGCACCGCGCCACAGACCGAAGGCGAGCAGTCGCAGGCCGAGGCCGCAGAGAAACAAGCCGAGAGCGGCAGTCCACCAGAACAGACCTGGGCCGCTCGCGATCAGCCAGAGCCCGAGCGCTAACATCAGTGCTGCATGGCTGATTCTTGCGATTCTGCCCATAAGGAACCATCAGCGTCGGCGACCCTGCGTGCGTCTCGCCCAAGACGCGCCTCAGCGCGCGCCGTGTTTGGGGTCCGTTGACGCTCAGCGATAGTCGTTCTCCGTCAGAACAACCACCCACGCACGGCGCTCGGCAATCCTGCCGTCGCGCATCACGAACACCTCGGCCATCGACATGCGCATTTCGCCGCCCGCGGCGCGCTTGGCCGTGCCGGTGAGCTCCGCCATGACGACGTCGCCCTGCTCGACCATGCGCACGACCTTCAGCTCTGGAGGGTCGATGAACTCGGGCGCGCCGTCGATGGCCCTGTCATACGCCTCTTTTCCCTTCAAACGGAAGGCACCGAAGACGGTCCACTCGATGTCGTCGGTCAGGCAGGACAGGATTTGCTCGTGGTCGTTCCTGCGGAAGCCGTCCAGGTACCTGTTCACGGTCTCGATGTTCTGCGACATGTCTTGTTCGTTCCGCTGCGTTCTCAATCTCGACGATCTTCGCGGGTCAGGCCCTGGCGCATGAAGTGCCTGCATGTCAGCCGCGGCGGTTCACGATGGCGCCGTTTGGCGAGGGCAACCGCTGGCTAGGGTGCCGTAGCACTAATATGCTACAATGGCGCGTATGACCAAGGAAGTGACCCTTCGGCAGGCTGGGGGGTCCGTGAGCGCCACGCTACCCAAGGACATGGCCGGCCGCCTGCGGCTGGAGCCCGGCGACCGCGTCCTGGCGGTGGAAACCGACCAGGGAATCCTGTTGACGCCCTACGACCCTGACGCCGAGCGAGCTCTCCGAGTCGCCGCCAAAGCCGCCAAGAAGTATCGCAACGCCCTCCGGGAGTTGGCCAGGTAGCCGGTGGTCAGGCCTCGTCTCGAGCCCAGGTGGCTCAGCCGAATGGTCGTCGACGCCATCCATCAAGACCAGCTCCGCGAACATGGCGGCCTGCCAGGCGTCCGGGACGAAAACGCTCTGGAATCGGCGCTGGCCCGACCGAAACAGAAGTGGCATCACGCGAAACGCGTTGACATCCCCCTGCTCGCGGCGGCGTACGCCTTTGGGCTCGTGACGAACCACCCATACCGCGACGGGAACAAGCGGATTGGCTTCCTGGCGATGGTCACGTTTCTTGGCGTCAATAACCACGAGTTCTCAGCCACGGAAGCCGAGGTCGTGGCCGAGTTCCTCGCCCTGGCTGACGGCGGTGTTTCAGAAGACGCACTCGCCGATTGGGTCCGGCAGCATAGTTCGAGGCGCCGGTGAGCTACTCCTAGAGGCTCGGCTTCGATCCGAACAGCTTCGGCGTCGGCATCCGCGCACGGATCCGCTCCAGCTCCTCGACGGTCACGCGGTCGAAGCCGTTCTTCCGGCATGACTGCTCGACGGCCCTGATCACCATCCCCCGCACGAACGCCGGGATCCTCTTCATCCTTGCCGCGGCCTCATCGTCCCACGCGATGGTCGCCGGCGACTCGTCGCCGTACTCGACCACTGGAGGCCCGGGCGCGTTGGAGCCTGCCTCGCCGAAGCTCCGAAAGTGCGAAGGCGGGGCGAGCAAGGGGGACCCGGCGAACTTCCCGGGCGTGTGCGTGCAGAGGGGATCCTCCGCCATCAGATCGCCGGTCATCCCGTACGCGCGGGCGCGGCACCCCCCGCAGTGCGCGTTCATCTCGCACTCGCCGCATCGTCCCCCGAGCGAGGAACGGCGGCGGACGGCCGTGAACAGCTCCGACGAGGTCCAGAGATCCGTCAGGCTCGCGCTGCGAAGCGATCCCGCGAAAACGGGGAGGTAGGGGCACGGCGTGACGTCCCCGTTCGGCCGGATCCCCATGTAGTGCGTGCCCGCCGGGCAGCCGCCGGCGCCGCCCGAGTAAACCCGTATCCGGGACAGACCGGACCAGGAAGACCCCTCGCCTGATTCGGCACCGGTCCCGCCTGAATCGGGCTCCGCGCCCGCATTCTCGAGAACGGTCTTGATGTAGTGCGGCGCGCACTTCGCGTTCACGAGCATCCGGCGCTCGTACTTCCGCTGGATGCGGTAGAGCGCGGCGAGCACCTCGTCGTACTGCGCGGGCGTCATGTCGGATACGAACTGCCCGCGCCCGGTCGGCACCAGAAAGTAGAGGTTCCAGACCTTCGCGGCGAGGCGCTCGTGCGCGAAGTCGGCAATCGCGTCCAGCTCTCCGAGATTGTGCGAGCCCGCCGTCGTCTGCACGATGAAGGGGAGCCCGGTCCTGTTCAGGATCGCCGCCCCGTCCACCGTGTTCTGCCAGGCGCCTCGCACCTTCCTGAAGCGATCGTGGCGATCCGGGTCGAGTGCATCGAGGGACAGGGACAGGCCCCGTGCGCCGGCCTCGGCCAGGCGCCGCGCGACGTTCTCCGTGATGCGCACGCCGTTGGTGCCGACGACGACCCAGAGCTCACGCTCGGCCGCGCGTTGGACGATCTCGAGGATGTCGCGCCGCAGGAGCGGCTCGCCCCCAGTCAGGATCGTGAGGCACTCGGGCGCGAACGCGGCGATCTCGTCGATGACTCGGAAGCACTCCTCGGTGCCCAGCTCGCTCCGATCGGCAAAATTCTCCGTGCCGACCAGGGGCGTGCCGCCGGCGTCGAGATAGCAGTGCTCGCAGGCGAGGTTGCAGCGGTACGTGAGGTTCCATGAGATGACGTAGGGGCGGTCGAAGGGCCTCGTGTTCGTATCCACGCGATCACCCTCGGGGCAGGAGCCCGAGGACCCCCATCGCGAACTGATCCCGCTCCCGGTCTGGCATGGCGGCGAATGCGTCGAGCTGGTCCATGTGGGGACCCACCGGATACCGTGTGCGCGGCTCCGGGTCGGTCAGCGCCTGCAGCACGGCCGCGCTCACGTCCGCGACGGGGCCGGCTGCCGCCTCCATACCCCCTATCGCCCCGGCAAACGCGGCCAGCTCGCGGGCGTAGAGCCGCTGCTCGTCCGCCGGCAGGGCGGCGTGCTCGGCGGTCCAGTCCTCCACGGCCCTGACCCGGATGTCGGTGGCCATGGTGCCCGGCTCCACCACCACCACGTGCATGCCCCACGGGCGGAGCTCCATCCGAAGCGCGTCCGACATCGCCTCCAGCGCGAACTTGCTGGCGCAGTACGCCCCGCTGAACGGCATCGACAGCTTGCCGTTGCCCGAGCTGATGTTGACGATGCGGCCCCGGGAGCGGCGCAGCATCGGCAGCAGCGCCTGGGTGAGCGCCTGTACGCCGATGACGTTGACGCGGAAGATCGCCTCGAAGTCCTCGATCCGCTGCTGCTCGAGCGGCCTGAAGCTCGCCAGGCCGGCGTTGTTCACGAGCCCCGCGAGTCCGGCCTCGCCGGTGAGCCGCTCTGCCTCCGAAACCGCGGACCGTATGCTGCCTGCATCCGTCACGTCGAGCAGCACTGGATGAATCTGCCCTGGCGCTTCTGCGGCCAGGCGGTCGCCGTCGGCGGCCGAGCGGACCCCGGCCAGCGCCTGAAACCCGTTGCGGGCGAGGTGAAGCGTGATGTCCCGGCCCAGGCCGCGGGAGGCGCCGGTGACGAGGATGAAAGGATCTGCGGGCATGGCCAACGCTCGGTGGTGCCTACATGCCGAAGAACTCGCGCGCCGCGTCGAGGATGGTCTCGTCCACCTCGACGGCGCCTCTCTCGCGGGCGAATCTCTCGATACCGGTCCGTGCCATGGGGCGTACGAACTCGGGGATGTTCGCGAGCCGCGCTTCCGCGGCGGCGGTCCAGCGGACAGGAGCCGGCTCGCCGCCCTGGACCGGCCGCGCTTCCTCCGTCGACGGAATCATCCCGGGGAACGGACATTTCGACGTAGTGCCCGGTGCGGATGCGGATGCAGCTTCCCCGGGGCCGATCCGCACGCCGAGCGACTGGACGATCTGCGTCTCGTACGCATTGGTGAGCATCGCCATCTCGTAGCCGCACTCGGGACACGAGTAGACGACCGACAGCGAGCCGCGCTCGGGCGGACCGACGGTCTGGAGCTTCATCGCGGTGTCGCAGGGTACGCAGAGGAACTTCATGGGCGGCGCTCCAGGGTAGGGCGCGCTCGCCGAGCGCGCCGCGGCGGCCTCGGCGAGGCCGCCCTACCGTGCGGGCAGGAAGCGAGTCTCATTCCGAACGCTCCGTTGCCGTCAACACGTGGATCAGTCGCTGCGCAGCCTGATCGATAGCCTGGCGAACGGGCGATTCGGGCAGCTCCGCAAACGGGATCCCTCGATCGCAGTGCCGTGCCAGCTCGGGATCGAACGGGACGCTCCCGAGGCAGGGGATCTCCAGGCCTGCCGGCTCAGGTGAGTCGAAGAGCGGCTTGATGGCGTTGCAGTCGCGGCAGTAATACCCGCTCATGTTCTCGACGTACCCGAGCAGGCGATTGGATCCCTTCGACAGCGCGGCCACGGAGCGCGCGACGACGCCGCGCGACACCTCGGAGGGGATGGTCACCAGCAGGAACGAGGTCTGCGGCCCCAGAAACTCCGCGTACTGGACCGTGCGCTCGGCTCCCGGCGGCAGATCGAACAGCAGCAGATCGAGCGTGCCCCACTCGAACGACGCGAGGATCTCGCCGAGCAGCGCGAACTCCCTCGTCGCCCGCCAGGTGTGCGACTCGCCTGGCGCCGTGCTCTCGAAGTCGAGCGCCTGCGACTCCGGGATGAGCGAGCCCATCGAGAAGACGCCGATGCCGTTGCCGGTCCTCGGAAGCGGAACCTTCCGGCTGCCGCCCGCCATGCCGGAGCCCTTGGTCGAAGGCGGGGGCACGAACGGCACCTCCTGGACGCCCGCCATGCGCGCCTGCGAGGGGCCGTTGAAGTCGGCGTCCAGGATCGCAACTCGGAGCCCGCGAGCGCGCAGCGCGCCGCCGAGATGCAGCGTGAGGGTGCTTTTCCCGACACCTCCCTTGCCGGAGCCGATGGCCACGAGATGGCGCACCCCGGCGAGCCCGTCGGCGATGCGGGCGCGCTGCCCGGCCACCTGCGCGAGGATCCCGGACCCTCCGTCGCCGGCGATGTCGTGGTAGCCCTTCACGTTGCTGACGTTCCGAGGTGCGTTAGCTTACACCCTCCCGCACCGGTCAACCACCGCTCTCCTCCGCGATGCGCCGGCAGCCCTGGAGGTCGAGTTTGCCGCTCTTGAGCTGCGGGATCTCCTCCACGCGCACGACCCGCTTCGGAATCCACAGGTTCGGCAGCCCCGCGGCCGTGAGCTTCTCCCGCATCTCCGCCACATCCACGTGCCGCACCGTCAGCGCGACGAGCACCTCGCCTTTTGCCGAATCCGGCACGCCGACGACGACGACCGGCTGCGCCTCCGCGTCCTGCCATCCCAGCACCTCGATGATCGTCTGCTCCACGGTGATGTGCGGCACCATCTCGCCGCCGGTCTTCGAGAACCGCGACAGGCGCCCCTCGATGTAGAGAAACCCATCCTCGTCGAAGCGCGCGAGATCGCCGGTGACGAACCATCCATCGCGCAGGACCGATGCGGAAGCCTCCGGGTCGTCGACGTAGCCGCGAAACACATTGCAGCCGCGCACCGCGAGCACGCCGGTCTCGTTTGGCGGCCGTGCCTCGAGCGTCACCGGATCGACGATGCGCGCTCGTATGCCGGCCATCATCAGGCCCACGGAGCCCAGGCGGTGTCCTTCTCCTGTCCCGCCCGCCGCGAGCGGCACCGGGTCGGGACGATTGACCGCGATGACCGGCGACGTCTCGGTGAGCCCGTACCCTTCGCGCACGGCGAGGCCGAACCTGGCCTGAAACCCTTCGTACAGATCGCGCGGCATCTTCTCTGCACCGGCGACGACGAGGCGGAGGCTGCGCATCTGTTCCGGTTCCGCACGCTTGAGGAACGGACGCAGGAACGTCGGCGCGCCGATCAGCACGTCCGCCCGCTCGGCCGCGATGATCTCGGCGAGCCGCTTCGTCTCGAGCGGCGATGGAAACGTCGCCACCCGCGCCTCATGCAGCATCGGATAGCACATCGTCACGGTGAAGCCGAAGCTGTGGAAGACGGGCAGGCATCCGATCATCGTGTCGGCCGGCCGAAGCAGGCCGCAGTCGCGCACCTGCAGGCAGTTGCCGATGATGTTGCGGTGCGTCAGCGCGACGCCCCGCGGCTCGCCCGCGCTGCCGCTGGTGAAGAGCAGCGCAGCCTCCGTGTCGCCGCCGCGCTGAGGCAGCGCGAGCCTTCGCTCCAGCCAGCGGCGGGGCATCAGCCGGATCGCGAGCAGCCAGCCGAGCACGGAGCTCCGTCCGCAGGCGCCGATCTCCGCGCGGATATCCAGCGTGTCCGGCGGCCACGGAAAGCCCGCAACCTTCTCCTGCAACGCCGGCGAGCTGATGACCGTCTCGATGCCCGCCTTCCTGAGGCAGGCGCTTGCTGCCGCGGGCCCCAGCGTGAAGTTGAGATTCACGGGTATGCCGCCGGCGAGCAGGACACCCGCGTTGGCGGCACACGCGCCGATGCCCGGCGGCAGCGCGATGCCAACCCGCCGCGCCCGCAGCCTGGCGCGCCAGCGGCGGCTCAGCGCGATCGACACGCCGAGCAGCGTGCCCGCGTTCATCGCCCGCCGTTCCGGGTAGTGATCGACGATCACCTCCCGGCCCGGCGCCCGCGCCAGCGCGCGGAACACCGCCGTCGCGAGGTGCCCCTCGAGCTCCGGCTTTCGGCTGTACTCGTGCTCGCCGCTGTCGACGCCCTCCGGCGTCATGACGATTCCGGCGAACACCTCGCGTCGGTGAAGATCGGTCATCGGTGGCTCGGCTCACACGGGTCCGCCCGGGAGACGTGTACAATCCGGCTCGCTCCGCGGAAGCGCACTGATGTGTCAGGCATCGGATTATTGAACGAAAAGCCTCTCCACGCATCGCTGAAGGCGTGGTACGCCAGGCCGGGAGATCGATTCGAAGTCCCGGTCGGCGGATTCGTCATCGACATCGTCCGGGGCGATCTGCTGCTGGAAATCCAGACCGGCAGTTTCGCCGCCATCAGGTCGAAACTGGCCAAGCTGGTGGAATCGCATCAGGTACGGCTGATCTACCCGATAGCCCGGGAGAAGTGGATCGTCCGCATGGCCGGGAATCGCCGTCGTGCTGCGGCTCGCCGGAAGTCGCCGAGGCGAGGCCGGATCGAGGACGTGTTCTGGAATCTGGTGAGTATCGCGCAGCTGATGTCGAGCCGCAATGTCGCCCTGGAAGTGCTCCTGATCAGAGAGGAGGAGGCGAGACGGTACGCGGGCAGGCGGCACTGGCGCAGGAGAGGATGGGTCGTGACAGAGCGTCGGCTGCTGGAGGTCGTGGACCGCAGGGTATTCGAGAAACCCGCCGACTGGCTGGCGCTGCTTCCGGAGGGACTCGGACCGTTCACGGCGAGGGATCTGGCGGAGGCCATGGACATCAGAGTGGAGCTGGCGCAGAAGATGGCCTATTGCCTGCGCGGAGCGCGCCTGGTGAAGCTGATAGGCAGGCGCGGGCGCGGCAACCTGTATGCGGTTGGCCCTGACGGCGTCGGCGGATCTGGTTGAGCAGATCCGCCCGACGCCTCCCTTGACGGTCCCACCGCCGCGAGGGGGACTGCTCCCTACTTCTTGCTGTTGTAGACCGCGACGTAGGCGACCTTCATCGGCATGCCCGATACGGTGTTGGTCGTGTCGACCTGGGGGAACGGGGCCCCCGGCGTGTTACATCCGCCTTCATGTGGGAAGAACGTGCATTCCGCCCACGGAAACGCGCCGCCGATCGCGACGTTCAGGATGATGAAGAAGGCGTGGTCGGTCGCATCACGCCAGGTCTCCTCCGGCACCTGCGTCGAGAGGATCGTGAAGAAGTTGTCATCGTCCACGTAGAACCGCAGCTCGTTCGGCTGCACGCTCTTGTCGAGCTCCATCGCGTACACGTGGAATCCATCCTGCAGCGTCGCGTCCGGTCGCTCCAGGCCAATCCCGTTGGACTCGTCGCAGGGCCCTCCCGGGTTGGTGCCGCAGTGGAACACCGCGAACGACGACGGCCGCCCGTTGATCGATTCCATGATGTCGATCTCACCGACGCCGGGCCAGTTCAGGAAATTGCCGCGGAACGGCGATCCGAGCATCCAGAAGGCCGTCCAGTATCCGGTGGCCTCCACGCCGAAGCCGGTCTGGGGCTGCTGGATTGCCGCCTCGACGCGAAGGATTCCATCCTCACCGGCGGTGAAGTCGGCCTTTCGTGTCTCGATTCGGCCCGACGTCCAGTTGCCGTCCAGGTCGCGGATGGGCGTGATGAGCAGGTTGCCCTCGCCGTCGAGCGAGACATTGTCGGTGCTGTCGGTCATCGTCTCGATCTCGAAGGTGCCCCACTGGTCCGGGCAGCCGATGCAGCCGTAGCCCGTACCGATGTCGTAGATCCACTTGCCGGGCGACAGGCGTGCGCCGGCAGGCCCGTTGAAGTCGTCCTTCCAGGTCAGACGAAAGCCTGGCGGCGGCGGCGGTACATCAATGCCCTTCCCACCTCCTTGTTGCGCCGACGCCGGCCCAGGCAGGAGGATGGTCGCGATACATACACTCGCCGCTACCGCGCTGCCGGTCCAGCGCTGGCATGCCGGCTTACGCCTGAGCCACGAAATTCGCCTTTCCGTCTTCGTGCTTGGCATGGCTCTCCTCCCCGTATGGACGAACTCGACTATCTGGCCAGGTCGATGACGGGTCCGCGCGCAGGCCATCGGTCGAGCCATCGAGCTGCCGGCCGGTGATTCGCTCTTATGTTCCCGGTCTCCGGACGTTGTCAAGGACACAACGGTGACGACAGGCCCTCACGCGGCCGATCCTCCGGCGTGCGCGTGTACAATCGGATCAAGCTGCCAGTTCGTCGCCGATGTCCGACACCAATCATCAGGCCGGGCTGTTTCCCGGGCGCGCCGAGCCCGCCAGGGCGAAGGTACGCATCGTCTGGGTCTTTCAGCGAAACGGCGCCGAGCTGCGAGTGGCGCAAGCCGAGGAGGAGCGCGTCCTCATGGTGGCGCGACCCGAGGCTCCCGCGACGCAACGCCGCTTCGCCACGCTCGACGCACTCGTCGCCTACCAGACGGAGCTCGAAGCCGGCCTGCGCCGCGACGGCTGGGTTCTCGGACGCGTCGAGCCGGATCGGCGCTCCCGTGCCGACCGCCGCCGGCACCCGCGAGAGGGAAGCGACCGCCGACGGAACCGGGATGCGGCCGCCTCGGGCGACTGAACGCCATGGCGCGGACTTCTGCCGCCTCGATGACGGAACCGTCGTGAGGCGCACCGAGCTCGACCATGGCGCGTGGCGCGCTCCCCGATGGCACTACCCGGCGAGGGCACTCGCGGCGTAGAGGCGGTGCCGCCCGGCAGGGATGAAGCCGAGCGTCTCCGGGGACTCCATTGCGATTTCCGCCGGGTGGACCCTCGGCCACCGGAAGGTCCCCGTCCCAAGCCGGGAAAGCACCTGCTTCAGCCGCGTTCCATCGTCCTCGACGAACGAGCGAAGCAGGAGAATCTCCGCCTCCGGGGCCCGCGACACATACAGCACGCAGGCCTCGATCCGCTCGTCCGAGGCGACGGCCAGACCCGCAATCTCGTCCTTTCTCGCCGTGAGGGTCTCCACCGATCGCTCCCAGGGCACCTGACGATCTGCTTCGAGGAGACCGTTGGCCGCGAGATCGTCCACGGTGACCGGGATCACGAACCGGCCATCCACCGGGCGGGCATCCTCGGTTCCGCCTTCCAGAACGTAGTCGGTCAGACGCGCCTCCTCGACGTACCCGCTCGCGCTGAACAGCTCGCAGGCAGGGGAGAGCGTCTCCGGAACTTCGGCGATGATGCGCGGAGGGCCGAGGATCGCCAGTTTCGAGCCGAGCGAGTCGAGCAGGTGGCGGCCATGCCCCTGCCGCCGGTGATCGGGATGGACGGCGATTCTGTGGATGAGGGTCGCCGAAGGGCGCTTGGCGCCGATCAGGACGCCAATCGGGTCGGAGCCGGAGAACGCGACCATGCAGCTGCTGCACCAGACCTGCAGGTCGCGGATGGACCGCTTGAACGCGGCCGGCGTCATGGGCGGCTCGTCGGGGAAGTACGGCGCCCAGCAGCGGTTCAGCGCGTCGACCAGAAGGCCGATGTCGTCCGTGCGGCAGAAGCGATAGGAGCTCACGAAGTCAGCGCGATCGCACCTCGTTCAGGTATCCGTTCCCGTTCGCTGGCGCAGGTGCGTCGGCGGCGGCGTCCGCCGAGCTCCGCCCGGCCGCTGCGGCTCCGGGACCGGCGCCGGGGGCGTTGTAGGTCGCGATCATCTCCGACATCATCCGCTTGCCGATCTCGATGCCTTCCTCGACGAGCGCGAGATCGATCGCCGCCGCGGCGCGCTCGCGCGCCAGCTCCTCGATCCGCTCCTGCGTCTTGTTCCGCATGAAACCGGACGGGACACGGAAGACCCTCTGCACGGCGTCGTCGGTCCAGTCGAAGGTCGAGATCAGCGGGTTCTTTCGCTCGTCACGGCCGATGAGGCGAGGCTCGGCGTTCGGTTCGCCGTCCGCCTTCGCCGAGGCTTCGGCGGGACTGGCGCGCCGCTTGTCAGGAGATGGGGCACTGATCTCAAGCGGCGCGCCGGTCTCGTCCTCGATCACCTGCCGGGCGAACTCGAGCGTGATCGCGTCGAGCTTCACCATGCGGGCGCGCTTCTCGACACGCGCCTTGACGCGGCGGCGCTGGTACGCGTTCTTCATCGTCCAGAGACCACGCCTGGCGTCCTCGGTCCAGCGCAGCTTGCGGCCGTCGTAGGTGGTCTCCTCCTCGAGACCTCCCTCCACCGCCGCGATCCTCTCGATCGTCTCCCGCGAGATCACCTCGAAATCCGTGGCGCCGCAGACGGTGCACCGGACGGCGTCGCTCTGCGTGGCCGCGACGCCGCACGCCCGGCACATCGAGACCGAGCCGTTCCGCGCCCGCTCGAGGGCCACGGCTTCGGCCAGCGCCTTGGTGGCGACCGAGGCGCCCTTCGGCATGAACCGATCCATCGCCTCGTCGATGACGGCGCTCGTCACCACCGAATGCCCCTTCTCGAGGGCCAGGCGAAGCACCCCGGTGCGCGCGATGCCCTTGACCTGCTCGGGCACGCGCTTCATCCGCTCCTCGGCCTCCGGCGTCCAGCGGACGCTTTCCTCGGCGCGCACGTCGAGCCTCGGGACCTCGATACGCGTGGAGAGGAGGACGTCGCAGGGCGCCGCACGGAGGATGTTCTCCACGTTGCTCCCCAGCGCCTTCTCGTCCTTCGGGCTGTGGACGCCGACACGCCCCAGCACCAGCAGCCACGGGTTCGTCTTGCGCGCGTGATCGAGGATCTTCTGGAAAGGCTTGCCGTCGAGGAGCGTCTTCCTGACCTCGACGCCGATCTCGCCGGCCATCCGCTCGGCTACCTCGAGATGAGACTGGTAGATCTGCGCGAGGCCGGTGTCGATGATCTCCTCGTGCAGCTGGTTCTGCTCCTCGAAGCGGAAGACCTTCGCCGCCTGCTCGGTGAGGACGTTGACGATGCCGTTGAAGACCGAGTAGTGGAGGTAAGGGTCGTACACGGCGATCGTCTCGACCTTCTTGCCGAACGCCGCCGCCAGCTCGATGGCCGTCTTGAGCGCGCCGAACGACTGGGGACTCCCGTCGATGCCGACCAGGATTGTGTCCCGCTCCGCCTCGCCCGGATCGGGGACGTGCTTGACCACCCAGACGTCGCGGTCGGCCTGACGGGCGACGCGTTCGCAGACCGAGCCGATCACGCTGTCCCTGGCGCGGCCGATCCCGAGGGCCCCGATGACCACCAGGTCGTGCTCGGAGCCGTCGAGATCCTTGAGGATCTCGGCGTGATGCTTTCCGTCCATCATCCGCGGCTCGAACTCCAGACCCGATTCCCCGCACAGGCGCGACATGCCGTCGAGGTAGCTGTCCGAAATGAGCTTGAGGCCCATCGTGATGAGGCTGTCGTGGATCTTCCGCTGGCGCTCCAGTTCCACCTCGTCGAGGTACTCCTCGGGCAGGGTGTACTCCATCTGCCTGAAGCGATAGTCGTGCAGGCTCGCCGCATAGACATGGCAGCCGACCAGCTTCGCGGAGAACGCCTTGCCCAGCGCCACGCTGCAGGCGACGGCACGGTTGGAGTGGTCTGAGTTGTCGACGGGAACGTAGATGCTCTTGTACATCGAATCCTCCGGATGGTCCCGGCAGCTCACACGCTGGTGGCCGGCTGCTGGCTCTGCTCACGGCCGGCGTGAGCGCCGTAACGCCGCCGTACCCAGCCGATCACGACCAGCTCGATGGCGAGAATGACGAGCGCCGTCGTGATCATCGGTCCGACGGCCGACGGGACCACGGCTGGCTCGACATAAAGGGAGTACCACAACGAGAGCCCTCGCCGGTTGCCGCGCTCGCGCGAGAACCCGTCCCAGACCGAGAAGGCGATGGGCACGAACCCGCCGGGCGAGAACGAGACGCCCGAAGCGCCGCGAAGCGGCCGCTTGAAGATGACCGCCCATTCCCCCTCGTCGTAGCTCGCGACGCCGGTGATATCGCCCGTGTCGTTGAGAGCGATGTCCGCGCTTCCCTTGCCGGTGAACTGAAGGGGATCGGCGCGGGCGAGATCGAAGAACCAGAGATCCACCGAGTTCTGCGCGTCCCCGAAGATGAAGTAGGGCTTGCGCGGGCCGGTCGCCAGCTGCGAGGGAAGCTGGATCGCGACGGCGTCCGAGAACTCGGACGCCGGGACGGCTGGCGCCGCGTCCTCCTCGTCCCAGATGCTCTCCTCGGCCTGCCCGGCGGCGCCAGGTGCGGCTTCCTCCTCGCCCCACAGGCTCTCCTCCGGCGAGGCGCCTCCGCTCTCATCCGCGGCTGCGCCGGCCGCCCCCGGCGCCCACTCCTCCTCTTCCGGAGGCACGGGAAGCGACGGTCCGGCGTTCCCCGTGGTCTGCGCGCTCATGTCGTGCCATCGCACGAGCAGAGCGATCGACTGGGAGTCGTAGATCGCCTGGACCATCACGGAGGTCGCGGACGGGTGGAACTCGCGTCCGGGCTCCATGACCTGCCCGACGATCGGAAAGCGCGCGACAGGCGCGAACTCGAAGTTCGCGACCCCCCTCTCGAGATCGATCGGATCCTGAACGTGCCGGGCGACGACGAGGTTCGTGTAGCCCGGCCCGCTGCTCCCTGAGAGCGAGACGATGAAGTCGGTGATCGCCCATCGCTGCTCTGGCGTCAGGGCGTCGACGAACCCCGGCATGGGTGTCCCGTTGAACCCCGTGCTCATCGTCCTGAAGATGTCCTCGCGCGACGACCCGCCCCGGAAGGTCCAGCTCTGTGAAAGGTCCGCCGCGCGGATCGCATGGCCCCAGTCGTCGATCAGCGTCGGCGCCGAAGGTCCGTCACCCCGGCCGAGCGTACCGTGGCAGCGTACGCAGCCGCTCTCCACGTAGAGCTTCCGTCCGAGCTCCACCGATTCGTCGGACGCTCTCGGCGCGCCCGGGAGCGGTACGGCCTCGGGGACATATTCGGGGTTCGCGAAGTCGGGCGAGAACCCCTTGATGTAGTAGGCGAGATCCGACAGCTGCCGATCGGAGAGGTTCGGCCAGGCGGGCATCGACGTGTAGGGCATGCCGCGCCGGATGATGTTGACGAGATCCTGATGCGTCGGGAGCGACCCGGTGGGAGTCGTCCGCACCTTGTACTTGCCGGTCGTGAAGTCGCGGGGCCTGGGATAGAGGTGCGAGGTGGCATGGCCCTCGCCGTCTCCCTGCTCGCCGTGGCATTGCGAACAGTACTTGAGGTAGAGCCTCTTCCCCGACTCACGCTGCGCCTCGGTCCCGAGGTCCTGAGCGGCCGCGCGGACCGATCCCGTCGTCGCGGCGCACAAGGACGCGATCAGGACGGCGACCGCACGCGGACCGATGGGCCGGAAGGTCAATGGACCTCCTCCCTCGCGCGAGGCCTCAGTTCGGTGAAATCGTAGAGAAAGAGGACGGCGTCCCACATCTCCTCTTCCGTCAGGAACTTCTCCCAGGCCGGCATGGCCGTGTCCCAGGGACCCCCCTCGTCGGGCAGCCCGGGGCCTCCCTTGGCGATCCGCCAGAACAGAAACGTCTCGCGAAGATTCGGGATCGTCCCCTTGTCGGCGAAGTTGGTCGGGATCGGGTCGAGCGCGTGCGCGAACATGCCGTTGCCGGTCATGTCATCGCCGTGGCAGAAAACGCAGTTCCGATAGTAGACGCGGCGCCCGTTCTCGACATGCCGGCGGAACTCCTCCGGATTCGAGGTCTCGAGCTGCCGGAAGGGGTTGTCTCCAGCGTCGA
>Ga0299913_10000883_pt1 | contig 20612 bp, 14 predicted proteins | sample RVTome_9_FD_201360 | JGI IMG/M metagenome (GOLD analysis project Ga0299913, IMG submission 201360) | Soil microbial communities from uranium-contaminated site in the Upper Colorado River Basin, Wyoming, United States - RVT155D38 (version 2) ... | reverse complement strand
GTAGCCCGTAGAGCCCCTGTCGCTCGAACGCCCACTGGACCACCTTGTGCACGGTACCCCCGACATAGCCCCCCGGGCCGGGAGCGGAGGCCGTGGCAGTGTCGACCTTCCGCATGACGCTCACGAAATCGTGCGGGGTGAGGGACGGCATCACGACCGCACGGCCGAGCGACTGGATCGTGCGCATGATGAGGTACGCGACGTAGTCTGCCGCGTTCTGACGCTGACCGGTCGAGTCGCCCCCGATCGCCCGGTAGAGGCGGAACAGAGACGAGGAGAGGATCTGCTCGGTCCAGTAGCCCCGCCGGCCGGATAGCCCCGGAACGTCGAAGTAGGCCTCGCGACGATTCATGGAGCCGGTCCAGCCCCAGCCGCGCTGCACGTCGCGGTCGTGCCGCCGCGGGATCAGCACCCAGGGGTACGTGACGCCGCGCCACGGCGTGTCGTCTATCGGGCCCGACGGATCGCCGGCGAGCCTGGAGCCCGGATCGCTCAGGATCGCCGCCAGCGCGTCGCCCACGCTGTGGGCAAAGGGCAGCTCCAGCTCGCCCACCGCGGCGGCGATCAGGACGTGGCCGCACTCGTGCCAGCACCAGCGGGGGTCGCTGGCGATGCTCAGGGGGGCGCGCTCGGCGGCCGACGGCAAATTGCCCGGCGAGCGGCCGGCGGCGCTCTGCAGGTCCCCGAGCGCGAAGCGGACCTCGATGGTCCCCTTGGAATCGGCGGTGGGCCGCGACCTCCAGAGCACCTGCGCATTCACCGTCCGGCCGTCGCCGGCCCCGGGGACGATGCCCTCGCGATACTCGACGTCGATCGGCCGGGTGACGCAGCGGAAATAGGCGGCCGGCGACAGGCCGTACTGTCTCATCCGGTTGAACAGCTCGTTGGTGTGGTGGAACGCGTTGACCGCGGCGAAGGTGCTGGTGCGTACCGACGCGTGGACCGGCGGCGACACGTCCTTCGGCGCATTCTCGTCCAGCGGCGGGTCCACGTGCCGCGAGCTCGTCAGTCTCACATCGGCGTTCCGGAGCTGCACCGTGCCCTCGGTGCCCGCCGGCAGGTCGCCGAGCTGCACGTTGACGCGCGTGCCGTCGAGCACCGTCCAGGAGCGGCTGGGCCGCAGCCGCGTGAAGTCCTGGGCCCCGCTGGCGGAGACGGGGTCCTGGACGAACACGCCGGCGTCGGCGAACGCGATCAGCGGGCGCCGGGCCAGCGGCTCGATTCCACCGGGCCGGCGCGAGTCCAGGCGCATGACCAGCAGGAACGAGGCGCCGTCGTAGGCGTGCCGCTCGCGTGGATAGCCGGGCCTGGGGGCTGTCTTCGCGAAGACGATCGGAGCCGGCTCGCCTGGCCCAGGCCGGTCCTCGAACCGGAACCCGACGTCGACCAGCGTGACCTCCTCCGGCAGCGCGAAGGTTCGCGCGATGCGGGCCGGCAGGTCTTTGAAGAACTCCTCGTGAATCCTGACGGCCTGGGGCGGCGGCAAGGTCGAGCTGACGCCGGTGATGCGCACCCGCACCGGGGCCGGTCGCGCGGGCCCCACCTGAACGATGACCCTGATCCCCTGGCCCCCGTAGAGCGGCAGCCAGCTGCCTTGCGACGTCCGGCCCAGCCCGGCCAGCAGCACCGCCGCGCGATCGAGCACCGTGCCCGTCTCCGGGCGCGACGGCTCATCGAGGCCGGCGTGGCGCTCGACCCAGTACGAATGCCGCGCATCCTGGAGGTCGCGCAGCCAGCGCAGCGACGCCGGCGGACGCTCCTGGCCGGGGGGCTCCTCCCGGAGATCGTCCAGCCACGCCGGGAGAAGCTTCAGCCGCGTGTTGACGAGCGCGAGATACCGGTCGGCGACGCGGAACAGCCCGCCCCACCCCGCGCGGCCCTCGTCCCAGTCTTCCTCGTAGGGGTAGCCATCATGCCGGACCACCACGATGTGAGAGGCGTCCGGAGCCGGCTCGACGACCACGGCGGGATGGTGCGGGTTCCACGGCCGTGGCGGACGGGATCCCTCGGGCTCGCCTGCCGGAGGCGTCATCATGGAGGCCCTCCCCTCGAGCGACCTGCGACAGCGCCATCATGCCACCATGCGGCCGCCTCCGACACGGCCGGCCCATCTGCCCGCCGATCGGCCATCAGCCGTCGATGTCGAGCCCCAGCGCCAGCCGGCCGGCGTACCGGAGCTGCACCTTGTCCTGGAGCGGATGGTAGCGTGCGCCCTGCACGTCCCGGAAGAGCCGCTCGAGCCCGAGGCTCCGGTAGAAGGCCCCGCCGCCCACGACCTCCAGGGCCTTGTCGACGGTGGCGATGGCGGCCCGGCCGCAGATGGCCCGCGCCGTGGTGGCGCGCTTGGTGGTGTCCGGCCCTGGCTGCGCGGTGGCGGCGGTGGCGATCATGGCCTCCAGCGCCATGTCCGCGGCGGCCAGCTGGTTGTCCATCTCGCCGACCAGGTAGGGCAGGTTCGCGTCGTCGCGCTTGCTCAGGGCCTGCCGCACGGCGAGGTCGCGCGCGGCCTCGGCCACGCCGACGTACACCGCGTAGATCAGCGGCAGGGCGACCATCGCGATGACGTGGAACAGGTGATGCCACTTGCCCTGGGGCCGCCGGCCGGCCACGGCGGCCTCGGGGACGAAGACCCCGTCGAGCGTGATGTCGTGCGAGCCGCTGCCCCGCATGCCGAGGGTGTGCCAGGTGTCCAGGATCTTCACGCCGGGCGCGTCGAGCGCGACCGGGAAGTGCAGCACGGTGGGACCGGCCTCGGGGTCGTCGAGGACGGCGCTGGTGACCAGCAGCTGCCCCGACGGACAGCCGCTCGAGAAGATCTTGCGGGCGTCGATGCGATAGCCGCCCTCGACCTTCCGGGCCTGGCCGGAGCCGGCCAGCCAGTCCGATCCGCCGCTGCTCACGAGCACCAGCTCCTCGGCGGCGACCCGGCGCAGCATCCCCTCGACGGGCGCCCGGTCGTGCTGGCGCCGCCAGACGGCGGCGGCCACCAGGTGCGTGTGCATCGAGAGCGCCAGCGCGGTCGAGCCGCACGAGCGCCCGAGCGTGCGGAGGATCCCGCACAGCTCCGCGTGCGAGGCGTCTCCGCCGCCGAGATCGGCGGGGACGCCGGCGGAGAAGAGGCGGTGCGCCTTGAGATCGGCGTAGTTGTCGGCCACGAACGAATCGTCGCCGTCGTGCCCGGGGGCGCGGGCGGCGAAGCGCTCGCCCAGCTCACGCGCCAGGGCGATCCAGTCGGGCCGGGTCGTGGACGGTCGCGAGGGTGCCAGCGTCGTCATGTCGAGTCCTCCTGCTCAGTCGGTCCTCCGGCGCGCACGATGGCGCGCCGGGCCACTCCACAGTCGGCCCCGGCCGGGGATCGCACAAGACCAGAAAATGGACTTGTCCGGCCTCCGCCCGGTGCCTATAGTCGGCCCATGAAGAGCTACGGCCAGTTCTGCCCGGTGGCGAAGGCCTGCGAGATCGTCGCCGAGCGATGGACGCCGCTCGTGCTCAGGGAGCTACTGTGCGGCAGCACGCGCTTCAGCGAGCTGCAGCGCGGGGTCCCGCTCATGTCGCGCACACTGCTGGCCCAGCGGCTGAGAGAGCTGGAGGACGCCGGCGTCGTGACGAGCGTGCCGCGGGCCCGCGGCCGCGGCCGGGAGTACCGGTTGACCCCGGCCGGAGAAGAGGCCCGGCCGCTGATCATGGGGCTCGGGGAATGGGGGCAGCGCTGGGCGCGGCGGCAGATCGGCCCCGACGACCTGGATGCCGAGCTTCTCGCCTGGGACATGCACCGCCGGCTCAACGTCGACCGGCTCCCCGCCCGGCGGGTGGTGGTGCGCTTCGACCTGCGCGGCGTGCCCCGCCGGCAGCCGGGACGGAAGACCTGGTGGCTCGTCCTCACCCGCCCCGAGGTCGACCTGTGCCTCAAGGACCCGGGCCACGAGGTCGATCTGACCGTCGACGCCGACCTCGGCGCGCTGACCAGGGTGTGGATGGGCGACATGCGGCTGCAGGACGCGCTTCGCGGGGGGCTCATCCGACCCGACGGCCCCCGGCCGCTCGTGCAGGCCTTCCCGAGCTGGTTCGGGCTCAGCCTCTTCGCGGGGGTCGAGCGGCCGCCCGTGGGGCCGGCGCCGAACGGCTCGGCCCCGGCGCCGAACGGACGCGGCGCCCACCGGCGCCACCGCGAGTTACCCCGGCTTCGCCCCGCCCGGCCGCAGCCGGCATAGCGCCCGGATCACCCGTGGTCTGCCGTGTCAGGGCGTCCTGACGGCGGGCCCGTCCACGAGACGCAGCTCCCGCACCGCGCCGCGGATCACCTCGATCGCCGAGCGACCGAACAGCGCCGCGATGAGAAGCCCCGTCGCGATGTCGGGCCAGGCGGCGCCGGTCCAGGCGACCGCTCCGGCGGCGACGAGCACTCCCGCGCCGGCCACCACGTCGTTCCGGGAGCAGAGCCACGCGGATCGCATGTTGATGTCGTCGTCCCGGTGCCGCGAGAGCAACAACAGACAGGCGACGTTCGCGGCGACGACGACCACGCCGACGCCGCCCATCACCTCGGCCGACGGCACCACACCCCACGCGACCTTGATGGCCACCTCGATCAGGACACCGACGCCGAACGCCGCCATGATGCCGCCCTTGAGGAGGGCGCCCCGGGCCTGCCAGCGCGCACCGCGGGCGATCACCCACAGGCTGAAGCCGTACACGATGGCGTCGCCGAGCATGTCCACCGAGTCGGCGACGAGCGCGGTCGAGTGCGCCAGGAGCCCGGCGCCGAGCTCGGCCACGAACATCCCGGCGTTGAGCCCGAGAACCACCTGGAGCACCCGCCGCTGGCGCTCCGGAACCGCCCCCCTGATCTCGCAACAATCCCTCACGAGCGTCATTGTCCCGCGGCCGGGAACGGTTCCCGGCCCGCGCACACCAGCCAGGGCGGCCGATCCCCTCAGTCCTCGCGGCCGCGCCGGCTCCGCACCACGTACCAGAACTCCGAGTACGCCGTTCGCATCCGGGCCGCCGCGTGCCAGTCGACGAGGTACGCCAGCACGCCGACGAGCAGCACGACGATGATTGGCCACCGCATCGCCTCGACGGAGCCGATCAGGAAGGCGCCGACGATGGCGACCACGCCGGCCGGGGAGAACAGGTCGGCGAGCGACCCGGACCCGCCCGCCAGCGCGATGCCGGCCAGGACGAGGCTGAGGAGCGTCACGGTCGTCTGCGCGGCGCGTCGCACGCCGATCCAGCCGCGGACGCGGGGCAGCAGCGACGGCGCGTCGCCGAGCGCGCTGCCCATCGCCTCCAGGAGCTTGGTGCGTCGGGGGTCGGGCGGGCCGGCCACGCGGGTGTCGGCCGGGAGGTTTCCCGGAGCGTAGCCGTCGGGCGCGGTGAGCACGCGCTCGATCGCGCTCGGATGGAGGGCCGGCACGATGCCGTTGTCCCGGCAGATGCGGCCGACGTCCCGCGGCATGAAGCGGTAGTAGCACCCCAGACCGGCGCGCGAGTTGTACAGGTGATCGTGCGGGTTCTGCCGGTCGCGGTAGAGCTCGGTGTCGGTGCGGCAGAACTCCAGTCCGCAGGCGCGCGCCTCGTCCATCATCCAGACGAGGGAGACGATCGACAGCCCCTGCTTGGGGTAGCCCCCGCCGACATTCGAGTGCACCCCGGGGAACCAGATCTGCTGGATCCGATCGGTGAGGACCTCCCCCGGGTGCGGGTTCGGGACCGAGTCGGCCAGGCCCGCGTCCGGCCCCGGGCGCTCGTCCCACACGAGGGGGTGGAAGGTGTGCCGCTGATCGTCGATGGCGAGCGCGTGGCGCGCCCGCATCACCGTCGGGCCGAGGCGCCGGTTCGGGAACTTGTAGGGGTAGACCAGCGTGTTGAACGCGTCGGCGATGAACGGGACGGGAAAGCCGACGGCGTCGACGGTATCCCAGACCCCGATGAAGGCGATCGGCACCTGCCACGCCGCCAGCTCGGGCCGGGCCTCGTGCTGGACCGCGAGCTCCCGCCGGACGCGTTTCACCGACTCGGGCTGGTCGCTCGGCGTGCCGCGGACCCAGCGCATGAGCGGTGTGCGATAGCGGTCGCGATAGGCGCCGTACGCCTCCTTGACCGCGGCCTCGAGGCCGTCGTCCGACCGGCGCCGCCGGCGGTCCACGATGCCGCAGGCGGCGATGAAGCCGGCGAGGGTGCGCACGGTGAACGCCCCGCGGCTGAAGCCGAAGAGGAAGATGCGGTCGCCGGGCTCGTAGACGCGGGCCAGCGCGGTGTAGAGCTGGCGCACGTTGCGGCTCAGTCCGAAGCCGAAGGCGCCGGCCAGGGCCGCCAGCAGCCGCAGGCGCTCGGTGCCGACGCCGTCGTCGTAGAAGGCGACCTGCGCCTCGGGCTCGAGGGCGAGCGCCTCGTACAGCTTGAAGACGTTGCTGCCGCGACCCCTGATCGCGGTATTCCCCGTGCCGTCGGAGCACAGGATGATGTTCTTCGGCATGAGACCGCCCCTCCCCGGGCCGTCGCGTTCGCGCGTTCAGCGTGACACGACCGCCCGGTCGTCGCGAAGCTCTAACGCTCCCGGGCGGGCGTCCTAGCGCCCCTTGAACGGCCCCGGGGGGCGCTTCTCCACGAAGGCTCGCGCCGCTTCCTGGAAGTCCTCGGTGAGGTACAGCTTCAGCGGCGCCATCTGCATGACGATCTCGCGCCCCAGCTGGTCCATGTACCAGCGGCGCGAGCGGACAGTGGCGCGCACGCTGAGCGGCGGGTTCTGGGCCACGGCCCGGGCGAGCTCGCGTGCCGCGTCGAGGTGGGTGCCGGCCGGCGCCACCCGGTTGATCACGCCGGCGGCCAGCGCCTCCTCGGCGGTGAAGAAGCGGCCCGTGAGGGCCACCTCGGTGCCGAACGCGCCGGCCCCGCGGAAGTGCATCATGCCCCAGTACTTCGCCCCGCCCAGGCCCCGCGGCGTCTCGGTGATCTGGAACCTCGTTCCCGCCTCGGCCACGATCAAATCGGATTCCAGCACGATGCCCACGGCCAGGCCCAGGACGTAGCCGTGCGGCGCGGTGATCACCGGCTTCCAGTTGACGGACCGCGTGAGCAGGTCCCCGGAGTGGGCGCCGAAGCCCTGGGGGCCGCCCAGCCGCTCGAACTCCTCGCGGGCGCGCAGCTGCCGCTGCCGCACGTCGGCGCCGCTGGAGAAGGCCCGCCCGCGGCCGTGGACGACGGCGACGTGGGCCTCGGGATCGGCATCGAAGCGCCGCAGCGCCTCGCCCAGGGCCATGACCAGCTCGTCGCTGAACGCGTTGAGCTTCTCGGGACGGTTCAGCGTCAGCATCGCCACGTGGTCAGCACACGCGTACTCGACGAGCATGGGCGTCTCCTTCGCGGGGGATGTCAGCCGGCGTGCCCTTGCACGACCGGCCGCGCCGGTCGCCGCAGCAGCCCCACGGCGATGCCGACGTTCAGCAGGTTCCACAGGATGCCGTTGAGGAACGCGGCCTGGTAGGAGCCCGTCAGGTCGAAGATCACGCCGGACATCCAGCCGCCGAGGGCCATGCCGAATACGGTGGCCATCAGCACGGTGCCGACGCGCACGCCGGCCTCCTCGGGAGGAAAGAACTCCCGGACGATGACGGCGTAGGCGGGCACGATCCCGCCCTGGACCAGGCCGAACAGCGCCGACAGGACGTAGAGCGAGACCAGCCCGTCGAAGGGCAGGAAGAGGATGAGCGCCAGGGCCTGCAGGCTCGAGCCCAGCAGCAGCGTGCGCCGCCCGCCGATGCGGTCGCAGATCCACCCCGAGGCCAGCCGGCTCACGATCCCGGCGCCCAGCATCAGCGAGAGCATCTGCGCGCCCCGCGCCGCGCCATGGCCCAGATCGTGGCAGTAGGCGACGATGTGGACCTGCGGCATCGACATCGCGACGCAGCAGCTGAGGCCGGCGACGATGAGCACGGTCTGCAGCGCGGCCGGCGACATTCCCAGGGGCCGCGGTGACCACGCCGCGGCGGGCGAGGTCGCGGGCGCCGTCTCCGTCAGGGGCGACCGCGCCCGGAGAATCAGCGCCAGCGGCACCATGGTGATCACGCAGAAGACGGCGATGCCCTGGTACGTCCAGCGCCAGCCCCCCTTCTCGATGAAGTGCTGCACGACGGGCGGCCACACCGTCCCGGCGAGGTAGCTGCCGCTCGCGATGATCGCCACCGCGATGCCGCGATGACGGGTGAACCACAGCGACGTGTCGGCGATGATCGGCGCGAACGTGGCCGAGCTGGCGACGCCCACCAGCAGGCCCTGGGCCAGGCTGAACTGCCAGAGGCTCGTCGCCTGGCTGGCGACGACATAGCCGAGTCCCAGGCAGACGGCTCCCCCCACGACGGGGACGAGGATGCCGAGGCGATCGGAGAGGCGCCCCATCAGGATGCCGCCGAAGCCGAAGCAGATCATCGTCATGGTGTAGGGCAGCGCGGCGGCGGAGCGGGCGACGCCGAACTCCGCCTGGACGGCGGGAAGGGCGACGATCACCGACCACATACCGACGCCGCCGATGGCCGACAGCAGCAGCGCCGCCACGAGCCGCGTCCAGGCGTAGGCGGACTCCGGCACGCCACGCGAGGCGTCGTCCACTCGGCTGCCGACGTCGAAGGCACGATCGGACATGATGCGCGACGCTCAGTATCCAGGTTCTCGCGCCGTTTGTACTCCTCCAATTCGGTGCGCGCGGCGCCGGATTGGCCCCCGGTCTCGGGAACGCGTGTTAGGATCGGCGAGTCTTCAGGAGGATCCACCCGGGCCGGCCGGGCCCGAACGAGCATGGACGTCGAGATCACCGAGCAGCGGCGCGACGTGCAGCAGCGCGGCGTCCGCAGAGGCCTCATCCCCGTCCCGTGAGCCGGGCCGCGGCCTCGCCCGCGCGCGCCGGCTGGCGGGCGCGGCTCACCGACCCCATGGCGAGCGCGGTCCTCGCGCTCGGCATCACGCAGATCACCGCCTGGGGGACGAGCTACTACTGCCTGGGCGTGCTGGCGGGCCCGATCAGCCAGGACACCGGCTGGAGCCGAGGGTTCGTCTTCCTCGGCTTCACCGTCGCCCTGCTGACCATGGGCCTCGTGTCGAGCGCCGTGGGCGGCGCCGTCGACCGGCGCGGCGCCCGCGCCGTGATGACGCTTGGCACCCTGCTCGTGTCGGCCGGCCTGTTCGCCCTCGCCCACGTCCGCAGCGAGGCGGCGTACCTGGCGGTGTGGGCGTTCCTCGGCCTCGGCATGCGCCTGTGCCTGTACGACGCCGCGTTCGCCGCCCTGGTCCAGGTCGTGCCCTCGCGGGGGCGGACGGCGATCTCCTACCTGACCCTCTTCGGGGCGTTCGCCTCGTCGGTGTTCTGGGTGGTCGGTCACGCGCTGAACGAGCAGGTCGGATGGCGGCAGACGCTCGTGCTGTTCGCCCTCATCAACCTCGTGGTCTGCCTGCCGCTGCACTGGTTCGGCCTCGCGCGGCGCGAGACCCCCGAGACCGCCGCCGCCCCCCCGGGCCCACCCCCGGCGGCCGCGGACGGGCCTCCGCTCGAGGGGCGCGCGCGCGCGGTCGCTCTCGTCCTCTTCGCCCTCATCATGTCGCTCAACGGGTTCGTCTTCGGCGTCGTCTCGGTGCAGCTCGTCCCGCTGCTCGAGGCCGCGGGCCTGGCGACCGCGGCGGCGGTCTGGGTCGCCTCGATGAAGGGGGTGGCCCAGTTCGGCGGGCGCGTGGTCGAGATCCTCTTCGCCCGGAATCTGCGCGCGATCACGGTCGGCCGCATCGCCGTCGGCGTCCTGCCCCCGTCGCTGCTCTTGCTCCTGGCCGGCACCGGGAGCCTGCCGCTGATCGTCGCGTTCACGCTTCTCATGGGCGCCTCGCAGGGGGTCATCACCATCGTCCGCGGCGCGGTGCCGCTCGCGCTGTTCGGCGCGAAGGGCTACGGGGCGGTGCTCGGCCTCATCGCCACGCCGGTGCTCGTGGTCAACGCCGCCTCTCCCACCGTGTTCGCCTGGATCGTGGACCACTGGGGCTGGACACCGGCGCGCGTGTCGCTCCTGGTGAGCTGCTCGGCGGCGTGGCTCGCCATGGAGCTGATGTCCCGCTGGTACGAGCGCCGGCGAGGGGCCGTCGTCGAGACCGACGGGCCAGGCACCCCGTCGTCCGGGCGCCGCTCGCGCTGAGCAGCGAGTACCATGGCGTCCTGGTGACCACCCTGGGCGAGCTGCTCGGCGAGAGTCCCCCGATCGCGGCCGTGCGCGAGCAGGTGGGCCGTGTCCTGGCGCGGCAGACGGAAGGGGCCCGGCGCCAGCCGCCGGTGCTCGTGCTCGGCGAGACGGGGACCGGCAAGGGCCTGCTCGCGGCCATCCTGCACCGCACCGGCCGGCGGCGGGCGGCCCCGTTCGTGGACGTCAACTGCGCCGCCATCCCGGAAACCCTGCTCGAGGCGGAGCTGTTCGGCTGGGAGCGCGGCGCCTTCACCGACGCCCGGCAGGCCAAGCCCGGGCTGTTCCAGGCCGCCCAGGGCGGCACGATCTTCCTCGACGAGATCGGGCTCATGCCGATGGCCCTTCAGGCCAAGCTGCTGAAGGTCATCGAGGAGCAGACCGTGCGCCGGCTGGGCAGCACGCGCGGCGAGGCGCTCGACGTCTGGGTGATCGCGGCGACCAGCGAGGACCTCCGGGCCGCCATCCGAGGGCGGCGCTTCCGCGAGGATCTCTACCACCGGCTCGCGGTCGTGACGCTGTCCCTGCCGCCACTGCGCGAGCGCGGCGACGATATCGATCGGCTCGCGGCGCACTTCCTGGCCCGCGCGTGCGAGGACTACGGGCTGCCGGCCAAGACGCTCTCGGCCGACGCGAGCGCCGCGCTCCGGGGGCATGCGTGGCCGGGCAACGTGCGGGAGCTGGCCAACGTGATGGAGCGCGCCGCACTCCTGGGCGAGGGACGCAGCGTGACGGTCGAGATGCTCGGCCTGCCCCGGGCGGCCGCCGTAAGGGCCGACGCCCGCGGGTCGAGGCCGGCGCCCGCCGGCGAGGCCGGCGCCGCCGAGCGCGAGCAGCTGCTGGAGGCGCTGCAGCAGGAGGGCTGGAACATCTCGCGCGCCGCGGCCCGGCTCGGCGTTCCCCGCAACACCCTCCGTTATCGGCTCGGCCGGCTCAGGCTGGGCGTCGAGCACGGCGGCGCACCCCCGCGGCGGTCCCGGGGTGGCCGGCCCCAGCGGGTCGCTCCGTCCCCATCCGTCCAGGCGTCCGCGGCCCTGCCCTCGCCGCCGGCTGCCGCGGCCGGCGTGCGCTGGGAGCCGCGCCGGCTCACCTTCGTGCGGGTCGGTCTCGTCTCACCGCGGCCGGACCCGCCGTCGTCCGAGACGACGCGCGCGCTGGAGGCGGTGGTGGACAAGCTCCGCGTCTTCGGCGGCCGGGTGGAGGAGCTGAGCGCGACGGGAGTCGTGGCCGCGTTCGGGCTCGACACCGTGGAGAACGCGCCGGAACGCGCCGCGCTCGCGGCCACGGTGGTACGGCGACTCGCCGCGCGCGCCCGGGAAGAGGACTCCGCCCGTCCCGCGGCGAGGGTTGCCGTTCACACCGAGCAGCTCGTCGTCGGGCGGCTCGGCGATCGCATGGAGATCGACGCCGACGGTCGCCGTGCGGCCCTGACCGTCCTCGATGCCGCGCTGGCCGCCGCCGAGCCGGGCGCCGTCCTCGCCACCTCCGCGGCGGCCACGTTCCTGGCGCGCGGCTTCACCCTGGTCGCCGCCGGCACGGTCGAGGGCGCCGGCTCCCTGCATCGGATTGCGGGCCGCGCCGAGGGAGCGGCACTGACCCGGTTCGTCGGCCGCGAGGCGGAGCTGAGGCTGCTCGACGAGCGGTTCAGCCAGGCCCGGGCGGGACAGGGCCAGGTCGTGGTGCTCGTGGGCGAGCCCGGGATCGGCAAGTCGCGGCTGCTCACCGAGTTCCACCGCCGGCTGGCCGGGGCGTCGGGCTGGATGGAGGGCCAGGCGGTGCCCTTCGGCCGCGCCATCCCGTTCCACCCGGTGGTCGACATGCTCCGGCGCAGCTTCCACATCGACGAGGGCGAGGCGGACGCGGCCGTCGTGGCCAAGCTCGAGGCCGGCGTGCTCCGGCTGGGCGAGGACCTGCACGGGACCCTGCCATTCCTGCGCTACCTGCTCTCGGTCGATCCCGGCGATCCGGCCGTGGCGACGATGGATCCGAAGCTGCGGCGGGTCGAGATCGTGCAGGCCACCCACCGTCTGCTGGAGCGCGCCGCCGCGCAGCGACCGCTCGTGGTCGTCGTCGAGGACCTCCACTGGATGGACCAGGCGACCGAGGAGTGGCTGGCGCTGGTGGCCGACGGCGTGGCGGCGGCGCCCATCGTGATGGTCCTGACCTCGCGCCCGGGCTACACGCCGGCCCTGGCCGACCGTCCCTTCCACACGCGGCTGGCGCTCGGCACGCTGTCGAGCGCGGACAGCCTCGGCCTCGCCGCGGGCCTGCTCGGCGCCGGCGCGCTGCCCGGGCCGGTGCAGACCCTCATCCTGGACAAGGCCGAGGGCAACCCGTTCTTCCTGGAGGAGCTGGTGCGGTCGCTGGTGGAGAGCGGCGCGCTCCGGCAGGAGGGCGAGACGCCGGCGCTGGCGATCGGGGCCGACCGGATCGTCGTGCCGGACACGGTGCAGGATGTGCTGGCGGCGCGGCTCGAGCGCCTCGCGGAGCCCGCGCGAACCGTGCTGCAGACCGCCGCCGTCATCGGCCGCGAGTTCACGCGCCGCCTGCTGGACCGCGTGCTGGACGCACCCGAGCCGACCGAGCGGCTGCTGGGCGAGCTGAAGGCGCTCGACCTGGTCCACGACAAAAGCCGGTTCCCCGAGCTGGCGTACGTCTTCAAGCACGCGCTCGTCCAGGAGGTGGCCTACGCCTCGCTCGACGCCGGCCGGCGGCGCGCGCTGCACGGACGCGTCGGCGCCGCCCTCGAGGCGCTCCACGCCGATCGGCTCGCCGAGCACTCCGGCGCCCTCGCCCACCACTTCTCGGGCGCCGAGGACTGGCCGAAGGCGGCGGCGTACCTGCTGCGAGCCGCCGAGCGCGCGACCGGCGCCTTCGCCACGCGCGAGGCGCTGGCCCTGTACGACGAGGCCCTGGCGGCGGCCGAGCACCAGCCCGGGGGCGCCGACACCGCGGTCGCGATGGCGGTTCACGAGGCGAAGGCCGCCCTCTACATCGTGGTCAGCGAGTTCGAGCGCTCGCGCGCCGAGGCTGATCGGATGCGCGCGCTGGCCCGCCAGGCCGGCGACCGGGGGCGCGAGGGCGCCGCCCTGGCCGCCATCGCGTGGGCATCCACCTGGCAGCGCGACCTCGACGGGGCGGTGGCCCACGCCCGGCGCGCCATCGAGGTGGCCGCGCCCGTGCGCGCGGAGACGGCGCTGGCCCGGGCGCACTTCACCATCGGGTTCGTGCGCAGCGTCACCGGCGGCCTGGACGAGGCCGAGGAAGAGATCGGCAAGGCGCTCGTGACCAGCCAGGCGGCCCGCGATCTCGTCCACCAGTCGCTCGCCCTCTCGACCGCAGGCCTCATGAGGAGCTGGGAGGGCGAGTTCGCCGAGGCCGGCCGGCTGCAGGACCAGGGGTTCGCCATCGCGCGCGAGCACGTCCTGCTCCTGCCCCTGCTCTTCAGCTTCTTCCTGCGCGGGCTGACGCTGACCGGCAAGGGCGAGTACGGTGGCGCCCTGGCCACGTTCGAGGAGGGGCTGGCGCTGGCCGAGAAGGTGGGCGACGAGGCGATCCACCACCGGCTGCTCAACTGCCTGGGCTGGGTCTACATGGAGCTGGGCCAGCTGGAGCGCGCCCTCGACCTCAATCAGCGCAGCGCCGAGGTGGGCCGGCGGCGGAACGACCCGGGGACGCTGCCGAACGCCGAGCTCAACCTCGGCGACATCTTCCTGGCCCGGGGCGACCTGGCGCAGGCCGCCGCGATGTTCGAGAGCGTGCAGGCCTTCGCGCGGGATCCCGGCAGCGAGTGGATGCGCTTCCGCTACTCGATCCGTCTGCAGTCCAGCCTGGGCGAGCTGGCGCTGGCGCGGGGCGACCTGGCCCGCGCCCGCGAGCACGCCGACCGGTGCCTGGACGCCGCGACCCGGACGACCTCGCGCAAGAATCTGGTCAAGGGCTGGCGCCTGGCCGGCGAGATCGCCACCGCCGCCCGGCGCTGGGACGAGGCCGAGACCGCGCTCCGGCAGGCGCTCGCGATCGCCGAGGGCATCGGCAACCCGCCCCAGCTCTGGCAGACCCACGCCGCCCTGGCCCGGCTACACGCCGCGCGCGGCCGCTCCGACGAGGCCCACGCGGCCCGGGCGGCGACCCGTGCGGTGCTGGAGCGGACGAAGGCCGCGCTCCCCGACGAGGCCCTGCGCGCCGCCTTCGAGCGCGCGCCGGCCATCCAGCGCATCTACCTCGCCTGACGCCCGCCGCGTCAGACCGGCCGGCTGCGGACGCCGGCGAGGTACAGCGCCAGGTTCGTCGCCATGTGGGCGCCGACCCCGATGGTCAGGGTGGCGAGCAGCACGGTGGCGCTGACGTCGAAGAAGAGCGCGCACACCACGACGCAGCCGATCACCGAATCGACCTGGTCGGCCACGAGGAACACCGGCCGCATCGACCCGGCGGCGAGCATGCCATCGACGACGCCCAGGCGGCGCTTCGCGAAGGAGTTCGGCAGCTCGAACAGCATGTAGGCGAGGCCGAGGGCGAGCCCGGCCACCCAGCCCGTGATCTGCCCGAAGCCCGCATGGTAGGCCATGGGAAGCGCGGCCTCGATGGTGGTGGCCAGGTACACGCCGAGCACGCACCCGAGCGGCATCAGGACGAACCCGCGATACGTCTTGTGCGAGCCGAACCAGTGGATCGACAGGGGCACCGCCAGGCCTCGCAGGAGGCCCAGCTTGATGGCCACGCTGTGGAGGACGCCCCCCACGACGGCCGGGGTGATGATCAGCAGCGGCAGCCAGAGCACCTCCTTCATCATGCCGATCCCTCCATGGCGGTTGCGGCTGGCGCCGCCCGCAACGTGAAGCGTGGCCGGACCACGATGAGCCCATGGACCAGGAGCAGCGCCGCCAGCGCGAGGTCCATCCAGGCGAGCGCATAGTAGACGCCGGACACGCCGAAGACGCGCGGCAGCACCACCAGCGCGGGCACGAAGAGCACTCCCAGCCGGACGAGGCCGAGCGCGGTCACCTGCCACGCCAGCCCGATCGACTGGTAGAGCGTCAGCGTCGTCAGCAGGAATGGCAGCACCGGCACGATCGCGAAGTACACCCGGAAGTCGGCGGCCTGGGCCGCCGACAGCGCGAGGTCGGGGGCCAGCAGCCGCAGCACCGTGGCCGGGGCCGCCATGATCGCCAGCCACGGCGTGGCCATCACGGCGAGCGCGCCGGCGTTGAACAGCACGAAGGCCCGGGCCACCCGCCCGGGGGCCCCGGCACCATGGTTCACGCCGACGATGGGCTGCAGGGCGCGCGCGAAGCCGGTGGCGAGATAGACGCCCACCAGCACCAGGCGGTAGGTGGCGCCCATGAACGCGAGGTCGCCGCCGTCGCCGACGCGCGCGAGCATGCCGAAGACGAGCGCGCCCTGCACGAAATAGGAGAGCTGCATCAGCAGGCCGCTCTGTCCCACGCGCAGTACCCGCCCGAGCAGCTGCCACGACGGCGCCCGCAGCGGGCGCAGGCCGCGCGAGGCCTGCAGGAGCGCCACGGTGTTGAGCGCGGCGGTGACCGCGGCGCCCGCGACGGTCCCGCCAGCGGCGCCGGCCAGGCCCAGCCCCGCTGGCCCGATCAGCAGCGGGGTGGCGAGCACGGTGGCGCCGAGGCCGGCGGCCTGGTGCAGCGTCAGCCGGAGGAGATCACCGCGCGCCTGCAGGAGGGCGCCGCTGGCGAACGCGAAGACCACGAGAACCGACCCGGCCAGGTAGACCCGGTAGTAAGCCCAGCCCATCGCCAGCGTCTCGCCCTGGAGACCGAGCAGGCCGAGCGCCGGGTGCGCCAGCATCGCCCCCACCCCCACGATCACCAGGCTCACTGCCGTCGTGAGGAGCCCGACCGCGGGCAGGACCTGGCACCGGGCGGCGGCGTCGCGCTCCCCGATGGCCACGCTGAGCACGGTGCCGGCGCCGACCGCCACCAGCGCCTCCAGCGCGAAGACGACGTGGTTGAGCGCGTGGACGACGCCGAGCGCCGCGATCGCCTCGCTGCCGATCAGATGGCCCGCGAACACGACGTCGACCAGCACGCCGGCGGCGTGGAGCGCGGTCACGGCGAGGGCGGGCGCCGACAGCGTGACCAGGAGCCGGCCGATCGGCGCCGTCAGGAGGGCGCCACGCCGGGCCTCGTCGAGCTCAGACACCGGGGGCTGCCCGGTCCGCCTCCTCGTAGGTGAGGAGTCGCTGGGCCGTATCGTCCCAGACGTGGCGGGTCAACACGTGGCGCACGTCGGCCAGCCGCCACGACGTGAGGGCCGGCCGTTGCAGCGCGGGGATCGCCGCCATCGCCTCGGGCAGCCGGTAGAAGGGGATGGCCGCGTTGACGTGATGGACGTGGTGATAGCCGATGTTGCCGGTGAACCAGTGCAGGAGCGCCGGCATGTCGAACATGCTCGACGTGTGCAGTGCCGCGTAGAAGTAGTCCCAGTCCTCCCGCTCCTGGTAGCGCACGCCCTCGAAGCTGTGCTGCGCATAGAACAGGTAAGAGCCGACCATGGACGAGACGAGGAGCGGCAGCCCGATCGCCACCAGCGCGGTGGCAACGTCGCGCCACGCCGCCACCACCAGCAGGGCGACGGGCGGCACCGCCATCCACACCGGCGCCGTCCAGCACCGCCGCGGCTGGGCCCGGAACGCGCGCCACGACGGCAGCGCGAAGTACGTGAAGAGGCCGCCGGCCACGGCGAGCGGGTGACGGAACAGACGGTAGAGACGGCGGGCCGACGGGTCGAGCCGCTGCCACGCCGACAGCGTGACCATCGGGATCTGGCCGGCCACCTCGCGCGCGTTCGTCAGCGAGTTGCGCCGGTGGTGCGCGTCGTGGCGGCTGCGCCATACCGGTGGCGAGTACACGAAATACAGGCTGAAGGCATTGACGAGCCACCGCCCCACCGACGACCGGCGGAAGATCGCGCAGTGCTGCACGTCGTGAAAGAACGCGAACACCCGGACCAGCACCAGCGCGTGCAGCAGGCCGAGGGGCAGCTTCCATCCCAGCGGGACGGGAGCCAGCAGGAGCGCCTGCGTGGCGGCCGCCAGCAGCAGCGTGGGTGCCACCTCTGCCCACGTGCGCGCCGGCTGCTCCACCGCGAAGGCGCGGGCCGCCCGCACCAGCGCCCGGGTCTCCTCGGGGATCATCCGCCTCATGGCCGGTCCACCGCCGCCCCCGGGCCTGCCGGTGCTGCCGCGCCCGCCCGGGCGACGCGCCGCCACGCCACCAGCGGGCCGCTCGCCAGGTAGGCGGCGAACCAGGCCACCAGGGTTGCCGGGACACCGAGAGCCGGGGCGGCCACGACAGGAACGGCGATCGCGGCCCACGGCCGCACCCCGCGCGCGAGATGACGCGGCACGTCGGCGTAGGGCAGCGCCGACAGCATGAGGGGCGCCGTCAGCAGCGCGGCCCCGGCAGCCAGCCAGGGACCGACACCGGCGGGCACCCCGGCGTGCAGGCTCGCCAGGGCGGCGCTGGCGACGGTCATGGCGGCGGCCGGCGCCGGCAGCCCCTCGAAGTAGAGCCGTCCGGCGCCGTGATCGGGCGCGCGAGGGGCGAGCGCCCGCGTGGTGTAGCGCCGCAGCCGGAGGATCGCCGCGGCGAGGAACGCCGCGGCCGCAGCCCCGGTGATCCATCGGGCCGCGGTGCCAGGCGGCGCTGCGGCGACCGCGAGGGTAGCGGGAAGCGCGCCGAAGGTGACGACATCGCACAGGCTGTCGAGAACGACGCCCACGGCCCGATCCCCCTGGAGACCCCTGGCCACGGCGCCGTCGACCGCATCGAGCGCCCAGCCGGCGAAGACCAGCGCGGCCGCCACGGCCACGGCCCCCGTCTCACCCGGCGTGATCAGAACCAGGAGGCCGAGGAGGCCGCAGCCGGCATTCCCCAGCGACAGCGCATCCGCGACGGCACGCCCCGACGGCATCCACGCCTCCTCCGCCGGCTGTCGTCCGCAATGCAGCACTTGCGAGCGCACGGGAGGGCCGACTCGACCGGCCGCGATCAATCGTGAGCCCGGGCCCGCTGGAGGGTTGAGATCGTCGCGAGGTGCCCGGAGCCGACCCACTATAGCCCACGACCACGTCGAGGCCAGTGGAAATCCGTCGAGCCGCCGTCGTTGGAGATTCTCGGGCTAAATCAGGCTGGCCCGATCGACTTCTCGTAGCAGCGGCTGAGCGGGTCGTCGGTGTAAGGCCCGAACGGCGGGATGCGCCGGAAACCGAGACGTTCATACAGCCGGATCGCGGCCTGCTGGTGGATGCCGGTCTCGAGGCGCAGCAGCGTGACGCCGTTGGCTCGTGCGTGCTCGGCGAGGTGGTCGACGAGCCGCTCGCCATACTTGCGGCCGCGGTACTCCGGCCTGACGTACATGCGCTTCAGCTCGCCATACTCGCGGCCGAAGAGCTTGATCCCGCCGCAACCCGCCGGCGCTCCGCCAGCCCGCAACACGAAGAATGCCACGCCTTCCCTGATCAATCGCTCCACGCTGAACCCGTGCCGGCTCTCCGGCGGGTAGAACGACTCCAGATGGGTCTGCAGCTCGTCGATCAGGCGCAGGGCGTCGGGGGTATCGGGACGCTCGGCGGCGATCGTGGGCAGCAACACGGAGTGATCCGGCCTTGCCGGAATGGCTAGGCCCCGATCGGCTCGTGCGCCTTCAGGAAGCGCCGCGCGTGCTCCACGACCGCGTCGATGTGCTCCGGCGAATCCTTCCAGGGATAGATGGTCACCTCGGCCTTCGGGGCGAGGCTGGCCACCTCCATGGCGACCTTGTACGGGTGGGCGGGCACGTCGTCGGGCGCGATCAGCAGCGGCGTCCGGATGGAGCGCACGAACTCGCGCGACACGGTGAACACGAAGTCGGCGCGGCTGCTGTACATGCTGGTGAGGAAGTCGTGGACCATGGCCATGGTGACGTCGGGGCGCTTCGCGCACAGCGCCGGCCCCCAGCCCTTGATGTTGTTCTGGTAGAACAGGTCGGGGATCTCGGGCCTGAACCCGCTGGGCTGCATCATCGCGGCCGCGATCACGCGCTCCGGAGCCCGCCGGATGAGATTGTGGATCATCGGCCCGCCGATGCAGAAGCCCATGACCAGGAACTCCCGGATGCCGAGGTGGTCCATCAGCCCGAGCTGATCGTCGGTGTAGGCGTCCCAGGGGCGGTCGATCTCCAGCGGGCCGCTGGACTGGCCGGGGTTGGCGTTGCGCAGGTCGGCGCAGATACAGCGGAAGTCGTCCCGGTACCGCTCCATCGGGTTGAAGGGCGAGGCCGTCTGCCAGGACGAGAGGGCCGAATTGAGCCCGCCACCGGGGATGAGCAGCAGGGGGAAGCCGGAACCGGCCTCCTGGTAGTGGATCCGGACGGGACCTCTCTCGTAGAACGGCATGGCGATCCTCCTCCCTCGGCGAGTCGCCGCTACTCTACCTCAGGGCCACCGCTTCGCGCATCGGGGCGTGGCACGCTTCCGTGAGTTACTTGCGATCCACGGCAGGGCGGTATAGAAGGCCACATGATCGACGTAGCCTCGTCCACATGACGTGCAGCGGCTGCAGCTTCGACGCGCCCGCCGATTTCGCGTTCTGCCCCAGGTGCGGAGCCCGGCTCGCCGGCGTTCCCGCGCCCCCGCCTCCGCCGGCGCCGACCGCCGCGCCCGACAGCGACCGCCGTCCCGTCACCGTGCTCTTCGCGGACCTGGCCGGGTTCACCGCGCTCAGCGAGGGCCTCGACCCCGAGGACGTGCGCGCGATCCAGGCCGACCTCTTCCGCGAGATGTCCGCGTCGATCGAGCGCTACGAGGGGTTCGTCGAGAAATTCGTGGGCGACGCGGTCATGGCGGTCTTTGGCGCTCCGCGCGCGCACGAGGACGACCCCGAGCGTGGCCTGCGCGCTGCCCTCCTGATGCGCGAGCGGATGGACACGCTCAGCTCCCGCTGGGAGCGGCGGGTGGGGCGTCCGCTCGCGCTGCACATCGGGGTCAACACCGGCCCGGTGGTGGCGGGCCGCATCGGCGCGGCCGCCGACGCCGCCTACGCGGTGACCGGCGACACCGTCAACACCGCCGCTCGCTTGCAGAGCGCGGCGTCGCCGGGCGAGATCCTGATATCCGACGCGACGTATCAGCTCACGCAGCACGCCTTCGCGTTCGCCCCGCGCGAGGAGGTCCCGCTCAAGGGCAAGCGCGAGCTGGTGGGGGTCCACCGCCTGCTGGGCCCGCTCGCGGCCCCACGCTCGGCCCGCGGCCTCGAGGGACTCGGGCTGCAGGCACCCCTGGTGGGCCGCGAGCCCGAGCTGCGCCGGATGGAGAAGGTCTTCGACGACATGCAATCGGGCCGCGCCCAGGTGCTGAGTCTCATCGGCGAGCCCGGGGCCGGAAAG
>Ga0299913_10000882_pt1 | contig 20624 bp, 21 predicted proteins | sample RVTome_9_FD_201360 | JGI IMG/M metagenome (GOLD analysis project Ga0299913, IMG submission 201360) | Soil microbial communities from uranium-contaminated site in the Upper Colorado River Basin, Wyoming, United States - RVT155D38 (version 2) ... | reverse complement strand
GACCTCGCCGTCTCGTACAACGGCAAAGTCGCGCTCCAGGACGTGTCGATCGACGTGCACCGGAACACGGTGACGGCGTTCATCGGCCCCTCGGGCTGCGGCAAGAGCACCTTCATCCGCTGCTTCAACCGCATGAACGACCTCATCCCGGGGGCGAAGGTCGAGGGCCAGGTGCTCTACCACGGCGCCGACCTGTACGCGCGCACCGTCGACCCTGTGGAGGTGCGCCGGCGCATCGGGATGGTCTTCCAGAAGCCGAACCCGTTCCCGAAGTCGATCTACGACAACATCGCCTTCGGCCCGCGCGTGCTCGGGATGAAGGGCTCGATGGACGAGCGCGTCGAGCAGGCTCTCCGCCACGCCGCGCTCTGGGACGAGGTCAAGAGCCGGCTCAAAGACAGCGCGCTCGGGCTCTCCGGCGGCCAGCAGCAGCGTCTCTGCATCGCGCGTGCGCTCGCCGTGGAGCCGGACGTCATCCTGATGGACGAGCCCGCCTCGGCGCTCGACCCGATCTCGACCACGCGCATCGAGGACCTCATGCACGACCTGAAGCGCGAGTACACGATCGTGATCGTGACCCACAACATGCAGCAGGCCGCGCGGGTGGCCGACATGACCGCCTTCTTCAGCGTGGTCGTCGACGAGGAGGGCGCCGCCCGCCGCGGAATCCTCGTCGAGTACGACGCGACCGCGAAGATCTTCACGACCCCCTCCGACAAGCGGACGGAGGACTACGTCACGGGCCGATTCGGATGAGGATCGAGCTCCAGGCCGAGCTTGACGCGCTCGAGGCCGGCTTCCAGGAGACCGGAGAGATCGTCGTGCGCTCGGTGCGCGGCGTGATCGACGCGCTGCGGACGCAGGACGATGAGCTCTGCGACGAGGTGATCGCCTTCGACGACGAGGTCGACGAGCGCTACCTCGCGCTCGAGCGGCAGGTGGAGATGGTGCTCGCGCGCCAGACGCCCGTTGCGACCGATCTCCGCCTCGTCCTCGCCGTCCTCCACAACGCGCTCCACCTCGAACGCATGGGCGACCAGTGCGTCACGATCGCCAAGCTGACGAAGCTCTCGAGCCATCTCGGGACACAGCAGGCGGTCGTCGAGGGCCTCGTGGACATGGGTGAGCGCTGCGCCGAGATGGTCAAGGTCTCCCTGTCGGCGTTCGCCGAGCGAGACCTTGCAAAAGCTCGTTCCCTGCACCAGTTGGACGAGCTCGTCGACAACGCCAACCGGCAGGTCTTCCACGAGGTGCTCGGGTACGTGCACGACGCCGAGGCGCTCGAGTGGGGGATGCGCCAGATCACCGCGGCGCGCTGCTTCGAGCGCATCGGCGACAACGCGGTCGACATCGGCGAGCAGACCGCGTTCCTCGTGACCGGCGAGTTCGCCGAGTTCACGGACGCGTCGCACGACCCGCGGCCGCTCGAGTAGCCGTCTGACCGGTCGGTCACCGCTTCTTCACGAGACGGCTACCCCTTCCAGCCCGCTTGTGCGGCAAGCTCGAGAAGAAGGAGTGCCCGTCCCGCTTCCGCGGCGATCGGTGCGGAAGGGGCCCCCTTCGTTGCTCGGCACGGCGGGGAGGAGGCGGTTTCGGCCGCCTCCTCCCGCGCCTGATGCGGCACGGGAGCCGAATGAGGCCACCTCGTCGCAGTCACTGTCAAATGCGCGCACGGAGGAACTGCTCGTCGGGGCCGGAGCCTCTACGCTGAGCCGAATGCGCGAGTCCGTCGAACGCGAGGTCAAGCTCGTTCCGGGCGAGGGGTTCAAGCTTCCCGAGCTCGGTCGGCCCCAGCCGAGAAGGGACTTCGTCTCCACCTACCACGACACGCCGGGCCTCCGGCTCGCCCGCCACGGCGTGACCTTCCGACACCGGGTGGAGGACGGCGTGGGCGTCTGGCAGCTCAAGCTCCCGCGCGGCGAAGCGCGGATCGAGCTCGAGGAGCCAGGCCCACCGGCGCGGCCGCCGTCAGGTCTCCTGGACGTCCTTGCTGCATACCTCCACGGCGAGAAGCTCGTCCGGGTCGCGCGCCTCCGGACGAGGCGCGAGGTCCGGCGCGCCGACGGCGCGGAGATCGTCGACGACTCGGTGGCCGTGCTCGAGGGGCAGCGTGTCACGGGTCGCTTCCGGGAGCTCGAGGTCGAGCTTCTCGACGGCGACGAGGAGGCGCTTAGGCGGCTCGAGCAGGCGCTGCGCAAGGCAGGCGCCGAGTCCGGAGACTTCACGCCGAAGCTCTACCGCGTGCTCGAGCTCGCGTATCCACCGGAAGAGCCCTCGCTCCCGGCGGATGCGACCCCGGTCGACGTCCTGCGCGTCGCGCTTGCGGTGCAGTACGCGCGCCTGCTGGCCCACGATCCCGGCACACGGCTCGGGACCGATCCCGAGGACCTGCACCAGATGCGCGTTGCCACGCGCCGTGCCAGGGCCTACCTGCGCGCCGCGAAGCCACTGGTCGATCCCGGGTGGGCGAGGGAGCTTAGGAACGAGCTCGGCTGGCTCGGCACCGAGCTCGGCCCGGCGCGCGACCTGGACGTGCTGCTCGAGCATCTGCGCGAGGAGGTGTCGGCGCTCGGCGCGGCAGGCGAGCCGCTCGACGCTCTCGTGAGCTCGCTCGAACGAGACCAGACGGCTGCACGCACCGCCGCCGTCGCGTCGCTCTCCGACAACCGGTATTTCGCGCTGCTCGACCTGCTCGAGAGCGTGGAGCCGGTCGCAGCGGCCGGGGCCGACGCGACGCTCGCCGACCTGTGGTGGGATCAGTTCAAGCGAGCACGCAAGAGCTTCCGCGAGCTGGGCCCGTCATCGAGCGATGCGGACCTCCACGCGTGCCGGATCCTCGTCAAGCGCACGCGCTACTCCGCCGAGCTCGCCGCGAGCGAGCTGGGTAATCGCGGCGAGAAGGTCGCCGCCGCCGCGAAGCGGCTCCAGGACGTGCTCGGCGAGCATCAGGACGCAGCCGTGGCGGAGGCGAGGATCGCGGAGTGGGCAGAGAGCGCAGGCGCCGCCGAGGCCGCGCGCGCGCTTCTCGAGCGCGAACGCGCGCGGCGCACCCAGGCGCGTGCGGAGTGGCCCAGGGGCTGGAAGGCGCTCGAGAAACGGGCGCTCGCAGCCAAGCCGTGATTCGCGCCGCCGGCGGCGTCGTCGTCCGCGGTCAGGGGGACAGCGTGGACGTGCTCGTCGTACACCGGCCGCGGTACGACGACTGGACGTTCCCCAAGGGCAAGGCCGAGCCCGGCGAGCCCGACGAGGACTGCGCGCTTCGCGAGGTCGAGGAGGAGACAGGGCTCCGCTGCGAGCTCGTCCGCGAGCTCCGTTCGACGAGCTACGTCGACGCGCGCGGGAGGCCGAAGGTCGTGCGCTACTGGCTGATGCGACCTGTCGGCGGGGAGCTCGACTTCCTCAACGAGGTCGACGCCGCCGCGTGGCTGACGCCGGCCGAGGCTGCGGAGCGGCTCTCGTACGGCCGCGACGTGCCCGTGCTCGACGACCTCTGAGCGCGGCAGCCTTGACGAACGCGGCGCCGACGGTTCAGAATCCCGAGCCCGACGGAGTGGGTCCCCAACGTGTTGCTGACGAGACACTCAAGCGCGGGTGAGCGGCTGGAGTCGCCGAGCGACGACCGTCTGCGCCCGCTCGACCGCGCCGGCCGAGCGGGCGCGCGGAGACTGCCGTCCGCGCTCTCGATGCATGCGATCGAGCGGATCGTCTCGAGCCCACACACGCGAGCGCTAGAGACAGTGGCGCCGCTCGCCCACCGGCTCCGGATCGATGTCGAATGCAGGGAGGAGCTCGCGCCCGACGCGCCGCGGAACGACACGCTCTCGCTCCTTGCGGAGCTGCCCGAGACCGCGCTCGTCTGCACGCACCGCGAGGTCTTCGAACGCCTCTTCCGCGGTGAGGTGGCGTGTGAGAAGGGCGGCACGTGGATCGTCGAGCGGCGCGGGCGCCGGCACGTTCCCGTCGCCTACCTGCCGCCGCTGTCGAGTGCGATCGCGCCCGGGATGCGCGCCGCGCGCCGGGCGAAAGCCAGCCGCTAGCCCGAACTACGCGACGGCGGCCCGGTGGCGCGCGAGCGCGAGTGCCGCGCCCTCGCGCAGACCGCCCCGCCCGACCTCGAGTTCGCTCTCCAGGCGGCGAGCGAGCTCGTCGAGGACGAGCGTGCCGCCGAGGAGCGTGTACGCGCGCTCGGCCGTGATTCCGTGCGACTCGGTCACCGTCTCGGCCGGAACGCGTCCGAGCGTGGCCGCGAGGGCGTCGAGCTCGGAGACGCCGAAGCGCTTCCCGACGATGCGCCCTATCGCACGCGCCGTGCCGCCGACGACGAGCGTCGCGTCCGGGAGCGGGGGATCGAGGGTCGAGAGCTGCTCCCGGATCGCGGCGCGGGCGTCAGTGACCCGTGCCGCCGGCGGCGGGTCGCTTCCGAGGTAAGCACGGGTCACGCGAAGCGCACCCAGGTCGAGCGAGCGGATCCAGGCCGGTCCGAGCGTGGGGGTCCCGACGGCGAGCTCGCACGAGCCGCCGCCGAGGTCGGATACGGCCACGATCTCCGGCGGGTCGTCCATCCGCGCGACGGCTCCCTCCCAGGCGAGCCGGCCCTCGTCCTCGCCGGTGAGGACGACCACGGGCGCGTCGGTTGCGGCGGCGAGGACGCCGACGAGCTCGTCGCCGTTCGCGGCCTGCCTTCCCGGCGCCGTCACGATCGTCTCGAGCCGCTCGACGCGAGACTTTCGTGCGACGCGTGCGAAGCGCCGAGCCACCGCCTGGGTCTCCGCGAGCTTGGCGTCGCCGATGCGTCCAAGCTCGTGGACGTCGTCTCCGAGCCGCAGGTAGTGGCGCTCGCGGCCGAGCTGCGTGACGCGCCCTGTCGCGTCGACGGAGGCGACCAGGAGGCGCGCGGTGTTCGAGCCGACGTCGACGATCGCGACGTCCACGGGGGTCAGTGTCGCGTCGCGGTCGGCTGGGCCGGAGCTATGCACCGCCTCGGCGCTGGCGTGCTCGCCTGCGGGCTCTCGTCTGCGCCCGGCGCATCATCGTCGCGTGGTGGCTGTGCGGCTTCGCGCCCGGCTCGGCTCGCTTCCACGTTCCGTCCGGTTCGAGCAGCCACGTGTTGGTGTCGTCGGCGAGAGCGCTGTCGAGAATGGCCAGCACGTCCTGTCGCATCCGCGCGTTCTCGACCGGGACGAGCACCTCGATCCGGTGGTCGAGGTTGCGCGACATGAGGTCGGGGCTGCCGATGTACGTCGTCGTCTCGTCTCCGGCCTCGAACGAGTAGATGCGGCTGTGCTCGAGGAAGCGGCCGACGACCGAGCGGACACGAACGTTCTCGGAGAGGCCCTCGACGGCGGGGCGGAGCGCGCAGGTCGAGCGGGCGATGATGTCGATGCTCGCGCCGGACTGGGACGCCGCATAGAGCTCGTCGACGAGTGCCGCGTCCACGAGGTGGTTGACCTTGATCCGGATCCGCGCGTGCTCGCCCTTCTCGGCGGCGACCGCGACCGCGCGGATCTCCTCGACGAGCCCGCTGCGCAGCGTGAAGGGGGCGACGAGCAGCTTGCGGAACGTGCGCGGCTTCCCGAAGCCGGTGATGTAGTTGAACAGGTCGGCGACGTCGGCCGCGATCTCCTCGTCCGCCGTGAAGATGCCGACGTCCTCGTACAGGCGCGCGGTCGCCGCGTGGTAGTTCCCGGTGCCGATGTGCGCGTAGCGGCGGAGCTCGCCCGCCTCGCGACGGATGATGAGCGTCATCTTGGCGTGGATCTTGAGATCCGGGTACCCGTACACGACGTGGACGCCCGCCTGCTCGAGCGCGCGTGACCACTCGATGTTGCGGCGCTCGTCGAAGCGGGCTTTGAGCTCCACGAGGCAGACCGACTGCTTGCCGTCCTCGGCGCACTGGATGAGGGAGCCGACGAGCGCGCTGTCGTCGCTCGTGCGGTACACGGCGGTCTTCATCGCGATGACGTTCGGATCGTCGACGGCGGCTTGGGCGAACACCTCGAAGGAGCCACGGAACGAGTCGTACGGCTGGTGCACCGCGAGTTCCGCACGCCTTATCTCGCCGAAGATGCTCGGCGTGTCGCCCTGCCCGATCGTGAGGCGAGGCGGCATCACCGGGATCCACGGCTCGTACTTGAGGTCGGGCCGGTCGAGCCCTGAGAGCTCGGAGAGGTCGGCGAGGTCGAGCGGGCTCTCGATGCGGTAGATCTGGCTTTCCTCGGCGCCGAGCCCCAGCGCGAGCCGCTCCACCATCTCCGCCGACGCCGACGCGCTCACCTCGACGCGCACGACGTCGCCGAAGCGACGCTTCCGGAGCTGGCTCTCGACCGCCTCGAGCAGGTCGGCTGCGTCGTCGGAGACCTCGAAGTCGGCATCGCGGGTTACACGGAAGACGCCTCGTTCGAGGACTGTCGCGCCGGGAAAGAGAGTAGGCAGAAAATGCGCGATCACCTGCTCCATCGGGATGAAGAGCCCGCGGTCCGAGATCTCGACGAAGCGCGGAAGGCCTTCGGGGATCTTCACGCGCGCGAAGCGCTCCTCCCCCGTCTCCGGGTCGGCGGCGAAGACCGCCAGCGAGAGGGATAGGCCGGAGATGTAGGGGAAGGGCTGGCCCGGGCCGACCGCGAGCGGCGTGAGCACCGGATAGATCTCGCGGTGGAACGCCTTCTCGAATCGTTTCAGCTCTTTCGAGTCGACGTCCTCGATCCCGCCGATGACGATGCCCTCCTCGGCGAGCGCCGGCCGGAGGTGCTTCTTCCACATCTTCGACTGCTGCGCGATCAGCTCGAGGACTCGTTCACGGATGCGCGCGAGCGCCTGGTGCGGCGTCAGCCCGTCGGGCGAGCGCACTCCCAGGCCGAGCTCCGCCTGGCCGAGGAGCCCCGCGACCCGAACCTGGAAGAACTCGTCGAGGTTGGAGGCGAAGATCGCGGCGAACGTGACGCGCTCGAGGAGCGGAACCGAATCGTCGTCGGCCAGCTCCAGCACCCGCGCGTGGAAGTCGAGGAGGGAGAGCTCCCGGTTGAGAAGGCGCTCGGACGGCTCGGTGCGGACGCGGGTCGCCATGACGACAGACTATGTATCGGCTGCTACCGCGTCGGAGTTTCGGTCCGATGAAGCAGTGGTTACGCGAGGGCCTCGACGACGAGCGCCTGGAAATGCGCCACGTGGCGCTCGGACTCGGGCAGGAGCCGGCCTTCGTCGAGCAGGCCCGCAGAGACGCCCTGCTGGACGCGCTCTACGAGCCGCGTGTCCTCGTCGCCGACCTGCGCGTCGAAGAGGAGCATCTCCTCGACCCAGGCGTCGTCGGCCTCGGGTGTGACGAGGTAGTCGAGGAAGCGATACGTCCGGTCGGGGGCGACCGGCACGATCGGACCGATCGACAGGTTCGGACGGCCTGGCATGACGTTGATCACGGTGTTCGGGAAGAGCAGGTGGAACTGGCCCCGCTCGACCTCGCCGGCCGGGTCGAACGAGCCGCGCGGCTCGGGTCGCGGCGGGCCGTACTGCGACATGCGGGCGCGGCCCGTGTCGAGGAGGTACGAGCCCGGCGAGACGTCCACGACGGCCGAGAAGCCCGGGTGTGCCACTGCGCAGTGGTAGCACTCGAGGAAGTTCTCGGCGCAGAGCTTCCAGTTCGCCGCGAGCTCGGACTCCGGCCGCTGGAGGAACCGCAGCTCGGCGACGTCGACGCCGGCCGCAGCAACCTGCTCGGGCACGTCCTCGAGGAAGTCGCTCAGCGGATCCCCGTCGGGATCCGGGTTGACGAAGACGAACGGCCCCCAGGTGTCGACGGCGAGCGGCACGAGGCCGAGGTCGTCCGTCACGAGGCCTTCGCGGCCTCCGCGCGGGGCGACGAGGAGCCGGCCGTCGAGCCCGTATGTCCAGGCGTGGTACGGGCACTGGAGGGTCGCGCGCCTCCCCGAGCCTTCGCAGACCAGGGAGCCGCGGTGCCGGCACACGTTCAGGAATGCGCGGAGAGTTCCCTCCTCGTCGCGAATCAGTACGACCGGGATGTGCCCCGCGCGCGTCGTTGCGTACGAGCCCGGCTCGGCGACCTCGTCGGCGCGTCCGACGTACTGCCAGGAGCGGCGGAAGATCCGGTCGCGCTCGAGCTCGAGCACGGCCGGGTCGGTGTACCAGCTCCACGGCAGGGTGCGATTCGTGTCCACGGCGACCATCGGCGCGACTCTAGCGGCGCGCTCGCTGTGGATCGATCGCACGCTTCGGCACGCGTTCGGGGTCGGAGCCTGGTCCGCGGCACCCGCCGACTGGGACGATCGGCGCTCTCTTTCACACGTCGGTGTCAGACACTGTCGTCCGGCGACCGCCGCCTGCCCGAGCGAGCCCGCAGCCCGACGGAGGTATGCTCGCGGCGTGGTCTCGCTGGTCGGCGCCGCCGAGGAGAGGCTCCGGCCGCTCACGCTCGCGAGGAACCTCGCGTGGTGGCACTCGAGCATCGAGGCGACGGACGAGAACGCGCGCCGACGCGCCGAGACCGAGCTTGCGTACTCGGACGCGCTTGCGGACGGGGATCTCTTCGCTCAGGTCGAGGCGGGTCTCGGCTCGAGCGAGGATGGCGCGAGCAGGCGAAGCCTGGAGCTCCTCTACGCCCAGATGCTGCCGCAGCAGATCCGGGGCGAGCTTCGCTCCCGCGTCGTCGGGCTGGAGGCGGACGTCGAGTCGAGGGTCTCCCGCCATCGTGCCGTCCTCCGCGATCGGGAGGTCGACGACAACGAGATCAAGAGGATCCTGCGCGAGAGCGACGACCAGGACGAGCGACGGGAGGCGTGGGAGGCCGCGAAGACCGTGGGGGCCGAGGTCGCGGACGACGTGCGCGAGCTCGCGCGGCTCCGTAACGAGGCGGCGCGCTCCTTGGGGTATCGAGACTGGTTCGCGCTGGCGCTCGCGACGGACGAGCTCGACGAGGACAAGCTCTGGGGGACGCTCGCAGCCGCAGACAGTGCAACAGCCGAGCCGTTCGCCCGGTGGAAGACGGCGCTCGACGCGCGCCTCGCCGAGCGGTTCGGCTGCGCCGCGGACGAGCTGCGCCCGTGGCACTACGCCGACCCCTTCTTCCAGGAGGCTCCGCCCGAGGGATCCGTCGATCTCGATCCGTATTTCAAGGGCAAGGACGTGGTCGGGCTCGCGCGCCGGACCTTCGAGGGGATCGAGCTCGAGGTCGACGAGATCCTGGCCCGCAGCGACCTCTTCCCGCGCGACGGCAAGAACCAGCACGCCTTCTGCATCGACGTCGACCGCGAGGGAGACGTTCGCGTCCTCGCGAACGTGATCGACAACCAGAGCTGGACCGACGCGATGCTGCACGAGCTCGGGCACGGTGTGTACGACCTCGGCTTCGACGAAGCGCTGCCGTGGCTCCTCCGCGACACGCATCGCGTCACCACCGAGGCGTCTGCGCTGCTGTTCGGCGCGCTCGCCGGTGACCTCGACTGGCTCGAGCGGATCCTCGGCCTCGACGCCGGCGAAGCGGGGGCGCTCGAGGAGCGGTTGCGTGCCGCTCGCGCCGCGGAGCTCCTCGTCTTCGCCCGCTGGGTGCTCGTGATGACGGGCTTCGAGCGCGTGCTGTACGCCGATCCGGACGGGGATCTCGACGGGGCGTGGTGGGGGCTGGTGGCGCGACATCAGCTCTTGACGCCGCCCGAGGGCCGTAGCGCGCCCGACTGGGCGTCGAAGCTTCACATCGCGGTCGCGCCCGTCTACTACCACACGTATCTCTACGGCGCGATCGTCGCGCTCCAGCTCCGCGATGCCCTCACCGCGGCCGCGGGCGGCATCGTCGACCGCCCGTCCGCCGGCGCGCTGCTCCGGCGAAAGCTCTACGCGCCGGGTGCGTCCACCCGCTGGGACACGCTCGTGGAGGACGCGTCGGGCTCGCCGCTCTCGGTCGACTCGCTCGCGCGCGAGGTCGCGGCAGCGATTCCGACCGGTTAGAAGCCGCGCGGCGCGCGCGGCTGCTGTGGCTCGATCCCCTTCCAGTCCTCGCGTCCCGGCACCCACACCTCGACCACGACGGCGCCCTCCGGTCCGACGCGAGCCTCGTGCGGAACGTCGGGTGGGATGCACCAGGTGTCGCCGCGGGCGAGTGAGCGATCCTCGCTGCCGACACGCATCTCGAACGAGCCCTGGAGGAGGATCCCGACCTGCTCGTTGTCGTGCGCGTGCTCGGGCACGTGCGAGCCCGGGTCGAGCTCGATCAGGGCGAGCGTGAGCCGCTCGCCGTGCAGCGCGCGTCCGGTGATGCCTTCCCAGATCGTCCGAGGCGCGACCTCGGCGATGTCCGCGAACGCGCTCACGAATCCCCGTTCGCGAGGTAGGCCGTCGCCGGGCTCCCCGCGGGCGTGAAGACGCCGATGAGCGTCATCTCGCCGGCGGGGCTTGCGTTCTCGACGATGTGCACCTCCCGCGGCGGGAGGCGGAACGCGGAGCCGGCCCCGAGCTCGGCCTCGGAGTCTCGCAGATGCAGCCGTCCGGGCCCCTCCGGGATGAACACGATCTCGTCGTAGAGGTGGTAGTGCCAGGGGGGGCGACCCGGCGGGAGGAAGCCGGCGAAGAGCGTCGCCTGCGTCGAGCCGTTGTGCGGCCCGAAGAGCAGCTGGTACGCCCGGGTGCCGCCGAGCGCCTGCTCCGAGCGCTCCGGGTCGAGCCGGACGACCGTCTCGCGCGCGCCCAGAGGCGCGTGCCGATCGACCGCTGTGCCCACGGTCGCCTGGACGATCTCGAGCCCGCCGCCGCCGACGATCGTCGCCGCCTCGCCCGCGAGGACGAGCGCCGCACTCCCCGCTGCCAGCTCGGTCTCGGCGCCGTCGAGCTCGAACGATCCCGATCCCGACGCGACGTACAGGAGCGAGTCGAGGTCGGGTTCCGCAAGCGTGAGCGAGGCACCGTCGTCGACCCGCCGCAGCGCGAGCGCGAGCGCGGAGCCCTCGACCGGCGGGATCACGAGCTGCATACCGCGTTCTAGCCGTTACGCCCCGGCTGCGTGTGGGTAACAATCGCTCCGTGCGGTTCCGGAAGGACGCGAAGCTCGACCAGTCCCAGGTCGGAGACCTGCGCGGTCGGCGTACCGCCGGCGGAGCCCCGATGGCGCTCGGCGGCGGAGGCATCGTCACGCTCATCATCGTCCTCGCGATCGTCCTGCTCGGAGGAAACCCCCTCGGCGGCGGGACCGGCGGCCTCGGCGACCTCGCCGGACAGTCCGCGGGGACCGCGCCTCCGGCGGCCACCCTGGAGCACTGTCAGACCGGCGCGGATGCGAACGAGCACGAGGACTGTCGCATCCTGGCCGTCGTCAACGGCGTCCAGGAGTACTGGACCGAGCGCGGGCTCCGGAACTATCAGCCCGCGCGCACGATCTTCTTCGACGGAGGGGTTTCGACCGGGTGCGGCAATGCGAGCTCCGCGGTCGGGCCCTTCTACTGCCCCGCCGACCGGCAGGTGTACATCGACCTCGGCTTCTTCGACCAGCTCGAGTCGCAGTTCGGCGCCTCGGGTGGCCCGCTCGCGCAGGCGTACGTGCTCGCGCACGAGTACGGCCACCACGTGCAGAACCTGACCGGCGTGCTCGAGCGTGCCGACAACCGTGACGTCGGGCCGCAGGGAGCAGCAGTACGGGTCGAGCTCCAGGCCGACTGTTATGCCGGTGTATGGGTCGGGAACGCGCTCAACACGGGGCTGATCGAGGAGATCACGCGTGCCGACGTCCAGGACGCGTTGAGCGCGGCCGCTGCGATCGGCGACGATCGCATCCAGGAACGAACGCAGGGCCGCGTCATTCCGGAGAACTGGACGCACGGCTCGTCCGAGCAGCGCCAGAGCTGGTTCGTGCGAGGGATCGAGGGCAAGAGCCCGCGCTCCTGCGACACGTTCACGGGCCGCGTATAGGGGCGCTCGCCTCGCCCGTACGGGCGCCATGGCAATCGGGGGCGAGGCAAGCCTCGCCCTACGCATCAACGCCCGTATCAGACGTGAGGTCGCGCCCGCGGCGCGCGGCATCCCGCGCCCGTGCGCGCGAGAGCACGAGAAAGCCGACGACGAGCGCGAGCCCGACCGCGATGAGCGCCCCCGCGAGCGACGCCCCGCGGAACGCCGGCGCCTCGACGTCGAGGATGCGGTCCCCGGCGTGTGCCGCGTTGCCGACTCCGAGGACGATGCCGAGTGTGAGCAGGTTCGGGATCGCAAGGAGCACGGCGAACGCGGTGGCCATGACGAGGGCGCGCCAGGTTCGCCTCCAGAGCGCCACGGCGCCGAGAACGAGCAACGGCAGCGCGGTGAAGACGAAGCCGTAGAAGAGCCCGACGAGCGTCCCGGTGACGATGCTCCCGTCGACCTGGTCGCCGACCTGCTGCGCCCACCAGCGGGGGATCGTGGCCGACGCGATCAGCCCGAGCAGAAGGACGGCCCCGATTGCGAGCGCGGTGAGGACGAGCTTTCGCCGCCAGTTCGTCTCGCGCGGCGTCTCCACGGCGCTCATCGTGCGCCACCGATCGGGAACCACGCGAGGAGTCGCGTGCCCTCGCCCGCCGGGCTCACGACCTCGACGCGGCCGTCGAGCGCGGCCACCCGGTCGATCAGGCCGCCCAGGCCGGTCGAGTCGGGATCGCAGTCGACGCTGGCACCGCCGATCCCGTCGTCTCGCACGTCGACCGTGAGCGAGTCGTCGCGCTGCACGATCGAGATCCAGACCTTCGTCGCCTGCGCGTGCTTCACCGTGTTCGTGACCGCCTCCGCACAGACGTAGTACGCGTTCACGGCGATCTCGTGCGGAACGTCGTCGGCGAGCTCGAAGTCCAGCTCGACCGGGATCGACGAGCGGAGCGAGGCGGCGCGGACTGCGGCTGCGAGGCCGTACTGCGCGAGCCTCGGCGGATGGAGGCCGCGCGCCAGCTCGCGGAGGTCGACGATGGCTTCCTGGAGCTCCTGGCGCGCAGAGGTGACCATCGGCTGGAGCTCGTCGTCGTCCGCGACGCGCTGCTCGAGGCGGCGCAGGGCGAGCAGGACGATCGTGAGTCGCTGCTGCGCGCCGTCGTGGAGGTTGCGCTCGAGCCGCCGCCGCTCCTCGTCCGCGATCTTGACCAGCCGGGCACGCGAGGACTTCAGCTCGGCGATCTTCGTGACGAGGTCGCGGTGGAGCCGGTCGCGCTCCATTGCGATCCGCAGCGTCGGCACGAACGACTCGAGGAACTCTGGTTGCTCGAGGAGCTTCACGTCATGCGCGATTGCTCCCACCTTGCGGCGCTCGTAGTCGACCAGTGTCACGACCTGCCCGGGCATGTGCGCGGGCGCCTCGGCTCCTCGCACGTCGACGTAGAGTTCGCGTTCCCAGTCCCACCAGAAGAGCTCGAGCGTCGGGTCGTCGAGGATCTCACGCAGCGAGCTCTCCACCTCCGCCGGCGTCGCGAGGTCGGGGATGAGCCGGAAGATCTGGCCGATGGTGTCGATCCACGAGGGTGCCGCCGCCACAGGCAGGGTTGTAGCGCGTCCCCTGGTCGATGGCCAGTATCCACGCCTACTCTGGCATTGCATGCCCGAAGGCGACAGCATCCACCGCGTCGCCCGCCGGTTGCAGGTCCTCGTCGGGCAGCGGGTGCGAGCCGACTCTCCGCACCCCCGAGGAGCGGCCCTCCGGGTCGCCCCGCGGCTCGACGGCCTCCGGCTCGAGCAGGTCGAGGCGGTGGGCAAGAATCTCCTCCTCCGCTTCGAAGGGGGCGTGACGCTGCGCAGTCATCTGCGGATGAACGGGCGCTGGCGGGTTCAGCCCCTGGGAACCGCCGTGCACGGGAGGCCGTGGCTCGTGCTCCGTGGACGGGAGCACGAGGCGGTGCAGTGGAACGGGCCGGTGCTGGAGCTCCGCGCCGACGTCCTGTCGAGGCTCGGGCCGGACATTCTCGCCGAGCCCACGGACCTGCCGGGCATGCTCGCCCGGCTCCGACGCGAGGCCGGGCTCGCGCTCGGCGAAGCGCTCCAGCGCCAGGATCTCGTAGCCGGGATCGGGAACATGTGGGCGGCCGAGACGCTCTGGGCGGGGCGGCTCTCACCCTGGCTCCGCGTCGGCGACGTGGACGACGCAGCCCTCGAAGCGCTACTCGAGGAGGCGCACCGTCTGATGTCGGCTGCGCTTGTCGGCTCCCGCCCGGCTCGACGCGCCTACCGGCGTGCAGGCCGTCCGTGCCGTCGCTGCGGCACGCCGATCCTCACGCGAGGCCTCGGCGAAGCCAACCGGACGGCGTACTGGTGCCCGGGCTGCCAGCCGGACGCGGCTACGGGCTCGGAGGCGCGCCGAGCATGAGCGTCACCTCGTCGACGAAGCACCACGCCCAGTCCTCGCCCGGCTCGGCCGAGCGAGCGACCGGATGTCCGACCTCGCGGTAGTGCCGGCTCGCATGACGGTTCGGCGAGCTGTCGCAGCACCCGACCTTCCCGCAGGTCAGGCACATGCGGAGATGATGCCAGCGGTCGCCCGTCCTCAGGCACTCCTCGCATCCGAGGAGCGGGTCCGGCAGCTTGCGGACGTCGGTCGAGTCGAGGTGCGTGCAGGCGTCGGCCATGCGCGAACGGTACCGGGCTCGCACGGTATCTCCGGACGAGCCCGGCCAGGCCGAAGCGTGGTCAGCGCACGTTGAAGCCGCCGTTCATGTCGTCCGAGTGCGGGACGCACACGAACCGGTACTTGCCGGCGCGGAGCTTGACGGTCACGGTCTTCGTGCCGACGAAGCCGATTCCGGTGAGCTGCCTCCTCACGCCCGGGCCCGAGAGGTAGAAGTTGTGCTCGTCGGACCGGTCTCGGATCGTGATGCGGTACGTCCCGCGGTTGACGAGCGACACCTTCTTCCCGCGTGCGGTCTTGAGCCAGATCGTCTCGCCCGGCCCCACCGATCCCCGGAGCTTGGACGGTGCCGCGCTGGCGGTCGTCCAGGTCGCGAGCGCGAGAGCCGCGAGCAGGCTCGCGATGAGCCCGGTTCCGAGCGCCATCCTTCGCGTCGTCATCGGATGAGTCTCCCTTCGAGGTCGCTGACGGTACGCCGGCCACGCTAGGGACCCCTGTTCGAGGAACTCACCAAGGCTCGTCCCGGAGCGCGTAAAGAGACGGAAGGTGCGCGGGATGCCGCTCGTGCACCCGTAATCTGGGGTACCTGGCAACCATTCGCCGCCGCATCCTGCTCATCGAGGACGAGGAGTCGATCTCGGAGCCCCTCGAGCGGGCGCTCGGACGGGAGGGATTCGACGTCGCGACCGCGGCGACGGCCGCGGAGGGCCGTCAGCGCTTCCGGGACTGGAGCCCCGACCTCGTGCTCCTGGACGTCATGCTCCCGGACGGCGACGGCCGCGACCTCCTGCGCGAGTTCCGTTCCCTGTCGCGCACGCCGGTGGTGATGCTCACCGCGCGCGGAGAGGAGCTCGAGCGCGTCCTCGGGCTCGAGCTCGGGGCCGACGACTACGTCACGAAGCCGTTCAGCGCGGCCGAGCTCGCGGCACGCGTGCGGGCGGTGCTCCGGCGGGCCGCTGCGCCGTCGGTCGAGGCCGACAGCGCCGTGCTGGCGGTCGGCGACGTGCGGATGGACCTCGACCGGCACTCGGCCGTGCAGGCCGGTGAGCCGCTCGAGCTGACGGTGAAGGAGTACGAGCTCCTGCGCATGCTCCTCGAGCACGCAGGGCGCGTCGTGAAGCGCGAGCAGCTGATCCGCGAGGTGTGGGACACGAGCTGGTTCGGCTCCACGAAGACGCTCGACGTGCACGTGAGCGCCCTCCGACGGAAGCTCGGCGACGACCCGGCCGCCCCCCGCTACGTCCACACCGTCCGCGGTGTCGGCTTCCGCTTCGCGTCGGCGGACGAGCTCGAGTCTTGAGCTTCCGCACGCGCCTCGTCCTCGCCGCGTTCTACGTCCTCACCGCCGTCGTGCTCGCGCTGGTGATCCCGCTGGCGCTGACGGTCGAGCGGAGGGCGGAGTCCGACTTCCGCTCCGCCGTGCTCGGGGATGCGGCGATCCTCGCCGCCCGGGTTGCCGACCTCGTGCCGCAGGCGAGCGCGGCTCCGCGCAGCCGTCAGGCAGTACGCGTCGCCTCGCTCGTCGAGGAGAGCGCCCGCGACCGAACGCGCCGGATCGTGGTCGTCGATGCCGAGGGCAGGGTGCTCGCCGACAGCGACGGTCAGGCGCGCCCCGGTACGCCCTATGCGACCGAGGAGAGGCCCGAGCTCGAGACCGCGCTCTTCCAGGGCCGGATCGACACGCGCGAGCGTACGAGCGAGACTCTCGGCGACGAGCTCCTCCTCGTCACGGTTCCCGTCGTCGACCAGGAGAGGGTCGCGGGCGCCGTGCGCGTCTCGGCGAGCCAGACCGACATTCAGGAGAGCGTGCATGCGAGCTGGTTACGCCTCGCCGCGCTCGGTGCGGCCGTCATCGCGGCGGGGCTCGTCCTGGCGTGGCTGCTCGCGGTCCCGCTCTCGCGTCACGTCCGCAACCTCTCGGACGCGTCGGCGCGGCTCGGTCGCGGCGAGCTCTCGGCCCGGGCTCCCGAGGAGGGCCCGAAGGAGCTCGAGGCTCTCGCGCGCTCGTTCAATCGCATGGCTGCCTCGCTCGGCGGCAACCTCGAGTCCCAGCGCGAGTTCGTTGCGAACGCATCGCACCAGCTGCGGACACCGCTGACGGGGCTCCGGCTGCGGCTCGAGGCGATCCGCGAAGAGGGAGGTTTCGCCGCGGAGCAGGCGGAGAAGGCGGAGGCGGATCTGGATCGTCTGAGTGCTCTCGTCGACGACCTGCTCGCTCTCGCGCAGGCATCGTCTCGCGATGCGACGGCAGCGTCGGTCGATCTAGCACAGCTCGCGCGCGACGCCGCCGGCCGCTGGGGCCCCGCGGCCGAGGCGGCCGGCAAGCGCGTCGAGCTCCGGACGCTCGGCCGGCCGGTGGCGTGGGCGGACCGCGAGGACGTCGCGCACGTCCTCGACAACCTCATCGACAACGCGATCCGCTACGCGCCGCGCTCGTCCGCCGTGACGGTGGGCGCCGAGCGACGGGACGGCGCGGCGGTCGTGCTCGTCGCGGACACCGGCCCCGGCATTCCGCCTGAGGACCGCACGCGCGTCTTCGAGCGCTTCTACCGTGGCGCCGAGGGTCGGCGGGCAGGCCCGGGCTCGGGACTCGGGCTTGCCATCGTCGCGGCCATCGTCGAGCGCTGGGGCGGCGACGTGCGCCTCCTCGACGGGCCCGGGACATGCATCGAAGCGGCCTTCAAGCCGCCACCTACCGAACGCTAACTCTCCGCTTGCCCACGCCTGGAAAGCCGCCCGCTAGCTTGGACGCATGAGACGTCTCGCGCTTCTCACCGCCGCGATCGTCGGCCTCGGCTTCCCGGCCGGGCTCGGCCTCGCCGTCTACCTGGCCTCGGGAAGCACTCTCGCGCCTCCACCCGTGAGCGCGCGCGTGCCGACCGGCACCATCGCGCGACCGAGCACGCCGCCGGTCACCACGACCACCACGGACGAGGACACGACCACGGACGAGACGACGACGACCGACGAGACCAGGACCGACGAGACCACGACCGACGCGGAGACGACGACGACCGAGACCGACTCCTCGGACGACGGGCAGGGGCGGGGCCGGGGTCGCGGACGGGGGCGCGGCGGCGACGACGACTGAGCCGTCGTTTCCCAGGGCTCGCTAATCGGGGTCGAGCTCGTGCGCGAGCACGTCGAGCAGGACACTGTCGTGCCACGTGCCGTCGGGCGAGCGCTCGTACTCACGCATGACGCCGATGCGGCGGAAGCCCACCTTCTCGTAGGCGCGGATTGCCGCGACGTTCTCGGCCGCGGGGTCGATCGTGAGCCGGTGATGTCCACGCTCCTCCGTCAGGTAGCGCGCGAGGGTACGCACGGCATCTGATCCGAGGCCGCGGCCCTGAGCTCGCTCGGCGAGGAAGAGGTCGATGCCGGCGTGTCGATAGCCGGGCTCGTTCTCCTCGGAGAACTCGATCAGGCCGACGAGCTCGCCGTCGGTCTCGATCGCGAACGCCTTCTCCTCGGAGCTCCCCGCCGCCTTGCGCCCGAGGTCTTCGTAGTCCGGATGTCCCCACCAGCGGGCGACGCCGGCTTCGGCCTGGATCTCGGCAACGGGCTGGATGTCCTCGATCCCGAGAGGCCGGAGCACGACGCGCTCGCCTTGTAGGCGCACTGGGCGGTCGCCCGAGATCTCGTCGGCCTCGTCGCCGGCACACGTCTTTTGCCAGACGGAGACGTGCTGGGTGCTTTCACTCGTGAAGGGCTCACGCTTCCACCCGCTCCACCGTTCGCGCAGCGTCATCCCGGCGAGGCGTGCCATGAGATCGAGCTCCGACGGCCACACGTAGCGAAACGGGATCGACAGGACCTCGAGCTCGCCGCCGACGAGCGAGTAGTGATGGGAGATCAGGCCCTGCGACGCGACGTCGTACTCGTCGAAGCCGAGCCTCGTGGCGCTCACATGGAACGGCCGGACGGTCTCGCCGGGTGGAAGCCGCTGGAGCGCCGGAACAGCCACCTCGATCACGAAGCACCCGCCCGGCTCGAGGTGCGCGGCCACGTTCCGGAAGCAGGCCACCTGCGCGTCCTGCGTCGTGAGGTTGTTGATCGTGTTGAACACGAGGTACGCGACCGAGAACGTCCCCTCGACCCTGGTCGTCGCGAAGTCGCCGATCGTGACGTCGATGTCCTCGGCTCCCGGCTTCCCGCGGAGCCTCGCCACCATGGCCTCCGAGAGGTCGATGCCGCGCACGCGGACGCCGCGCCGTGCCAGCGGCAGCGCTATCCGGCCCGTGCCGATGCCGAGCTCGAGCGCGGCGCCGTCGCCGGCCAGGCCGGCGAGGAAGTCGATGACGGGATCCACGACTTCGGGCTCGAACATGTCGGCGGACGACTCGTCGTAGCGCTCCGCTATGCGCTCGCCGAAGTGGTCCTCGGGCATGCATGAACTCTGTCAGAGGCGAGCAGCTCGCCGGTTCTTGGGCGGCGCGCGGCTCAGTAGGTGGGGACGCACATGACGTTGGCCAAGGCCACCGTCGTGCGGCTCCCGCGGTTTCCGACCGCGACGATGGTCACCGAAGAGCGACACATCCCGCCCGTGGAGCGTGCGATCCGCAGCTGGAACGCACCACGACGTCCCGCGCGGGCCCGAGCGGTCGTCCTGCGCCCGTCCACCCAGGCCGTCACGCGTACGCGCTCGTAGACCCTGAACCCGGCCCCGGCGACCCGCAGCGGGTCGACCGAGACGATCTCGAGGGAGGCCTTCGAGCCCGCCACCGTCCCACCGGACGGCGACGTGGCGACGGCCAGGCCGCACACGAGCGCGAGTGCGACCAGGATGAGCGTCCTGCGCACCCGTCCATTGTGACGGATTCGAGCATCCCGCCGGTTCACCCTTTCGAGCCCTTCGAAACCTGAAAGAATCTGCCGGCCGACAAACGCAGCGTGCTCGCCTGCGTGTCGAGGGAGGGCGCTGCAACGCCGTCAGAGGAGGGGATCGTGAGACGACTCACGTTCGTCGCGGTGTGCGCGTTCGTCGTTCTCGCAGTGGGGTCAACCGCTGCGTCAGGCGCGTCCGCAGACGCATCCGACATCGCAACCGAGTACGTGAAGGACAACGCGCAGGCGCTCGGGCTCACCGGCGCCGACGTGAAGGACATGCGCGTAACGGACGAGGTGCTGAGCGCACACTCAGGCACCACACACGTCTATCTCCAGCAAGTGCACAAAGGGATCGCCGTCCGGAACGGCATCCTGACGGTCAACGTCGCCGAAGGCAGCTGGGTCGTGAGCACCGGGAACCGCTTTGTCCCGAATCTCGCCGCTGCCGCGGCCGGCCAGCAGCGGAGGGGCGCGGCTCAGGCAGCCGAGGCCGCAGCGAGGTCGGTCGGTCTCGAGCCCAGCGATCTCCGGGTCCTGTCCGAAGGCACAGGCCCTTCGAAGAAGAGCACCGTCTCGACAGGCGCGATCGCGACACAGCCGATCACGGCCGAGCTCTTCTGGCAGCGCCTCGAGTCAGGTGCCGTACGTCTCGCCTGGAACCTGCAGATCCACGAGCTGTCGAGCGAGCACGTCTGGTCGATCAACGTCGATGCGGAGTCGGGCGCGGTCCTGTCGACGGACGACTTCGTCGACGAGGACGACACCGACGCGATCCGGAGCGCGATCTCGCGCTCGACCGGCGCGGCCACAGCAGCTGCTCAGGCGCTCAGCCCGGCGGCGACAGTCGCCGACGGCTCGTCGTACCGGGTCTTCCCGCTGCCGTTCGAGAGCCCCTCGGACGGGCCTCGCTCGCTCGTGGAGAACCCGGCATCGGACAACGCCTCGCCGTTCGGATGGCACGACACGAACGGCGCCGCCGGCCCCGAGTTCACGCGGACCCGCGGGAACAACGTGCACGCGTACACGGACCGTGACAACAACAACACTCCCGATCCCGGCAGCGATCCGGACGGGGGCGCGAGTCTTGACTTCGACTTCCCGCTTGACCTGGATCTTCGGCCGGTCGACTACAGCGACGCCGCCGTGACGAACCTGTTCTACTGGAACAACATCATCCACGACGTCCTCCACGGGTACGGGTTCGACGAGGCCTCGGGGAACTTCCAGGTCT
>Ga0299913_10000881_pt1 | contig 20631 bp, 20 predicted proteins | sample RVTome_9_FD_201360 | JGI IMG/M metagenome (GOLD analysis project Ga0299913, IMG submission 201360) | Soil microbial communities from uranium-contaminated site in the Upper Colorado River Basin, Wyoming, United States - RVT155D38 (version 2) ... | reverse complement strand
GACGAGACGGCGTTCCGCGACGAGGTCCGTGGCTGGCTCGCGCAGAACCTCCCGGCCGATCTGCGCGACAAGGTACGCGACTACAAGGAGCTCTCGAAGGACGACCTCGAGCGCTGGCACAAGATCCTCGCCCGCAAGGGCTGGGTCGCCCCCGACTGGCCGGTGGAGTGGGGCGGCACCGGCTGGAACGTCGTGCAGCGCTACATCTTCGAGGAGGAGTGCGGCTACGCGGGCACGCCGCCCCTGGTGGCGTTCGGCCTGCGCATGTGCGCGCCGGTCCTCTTCCGCTTCGGCACCGAGGCCCAGAAGCAGCGGTTCCTGCCGAAGATCTACAGCGGCGAGGAGTTCTGGTGCCAGGGCTACTCCGAGCCGGGCTCGGGCTCGGACCTGGCCTCGCTGAAGACGCGTGCCGTGCGCGAGGACGGCCACTACGTCGTCAGCGGCCAGAAGATCTGGACCACGCTGGCCCACTACGCCGACTGGATCTTCTGCCTCGTGCGGACCGACACGAAGACGGACAAGCGCCAGGAGGGCATCTCGTTCCTGCTGATCGACATGCGGACGCCGGGCATCACCGTGCGCCCGATCCACCTCATGGACGGGGGCCACGAGGTGAACGAGGTCTTCTTCGACGAGGTGCGCGTGCCCGTCGACAACCTCGTGCACGAGGAGGGCAAGGGCTGGACGGTGGCCAAGCACCTGCTCGGCTACGAGCGCATGGGCACCGGCCGCATCGGCGTCTCCAAGCGCGAGCTGCTCCGGGTCAAGGAGGTGGCCGCGGCCGCCCGCAAGGACGGCCAGCCGCTGCTCGACGACCCTCGCTTCCGCGATCGGCTCTCGCGCGTGGAGGTCGAGCTGATGGCGCTCGAGATCACCAACCTCCGGTTCCTGGACCAGCTGCGCCGCGGTGGCAAGCCGCCCGGCGCCGAGGTGTCGCTGCTCAAGATCAAGGGCACGGAGATCCAGCAGGCCCTCACCGAGCTGATGATGCAGGCGGCGGGGCCGTTCGCCCAGGCGTTCCGGCCGGTCGATGCCGACGAGGGCTTCGACCGCTTCACGGCCGCGCTGGCGCCGCGCTACTGCAATCTGCGCAAGGCGACGATCTACGCGGGATCCAACGAGATCCAGCGCAACATCATCAGCAAGATGACGCTCGGCCTGTGAGCGGAGAGAGGGCGCGATGAACTTCGAGCTGAGCGAGGAGCAGACGCTGCTGGCCGAGACCATCAAGCGTTTCGTCGCCACCCACTACAACTTCGACGCGCGGGCCAAGATCCTGGCCTCGCCGGCCGGCCACAGCGAGGACGTCTGGGCGGCCATCGCCGAGATGGGGCTGCTGGGCCTGCCCTTCGCCGAGGCGCACGGCGGCGTCGGCGGCAGCACGGTGGACGTCATGCTGGTCATGGAGGCCATCGGCGAGGGGCTGCTGGTCGAGCCCTACCTGTCCACGGTCGGCCTGGGTGGCCGGTTCGTGGCCCGCGCCGGCACGAAGGCCCAGCAGGACCGCATCCTGCCCGCGCTCGTGCAGGGCAAGCACACGCTGGCCTTCGCCCACACCGAGCCCGGCGCCCGCTACGATTTGCGCCAGGTCGGGCTGCGGGCGAGGCGGTCGGGCGACGGCTGGGTGCTCGACGGCGACAAGCGCATGGTCCTGCACGGCGGTCAGGCCGACACGCTCGTCGTCTCCGCCCGCACGGCGGGCGGCGACACCGACGCCGCGGGCATCACCCTCTTTCTGGTGCCGCGCACCGCGGCCGGAGTGTCGGTCAGAGAATCGCGCACGCTCGACAACCTGCGCGCGGCCGACATCCGGCTCTCGGGCGTCGTCGTGGGCGCCGACGCCCGGCTGGGCCGGGAGGGCGAGGGCTTCCCGGTGATCGAGGACGTCGTGGACTACGCCACCGCCCTGCTCTGCGCCGAGGCGGTGGGCGCCATCCGCTACGCCAACGAGGCGACGCTCGAGTATCTCAAGACGCGCCGCCAGTTCGGGGTGCCGATCGGCAGCTTCCAGGTCCTGCAGCACCGCATGGTCGAGATGATGATCAGCTACGAGCAGGCCCGCTCGATGGCGTACCTGGCCTGCGTGAAGGTCGACACCGCGGACGCCGCCGAGCGGCGCCACGTCGTCTCCGCCGCCAAGATCAAGATCGCGGATGCCTGCCGCCACGTGAGCCAGGAGGCCGTCCAGCTCCACGGCGGCATGGGCATGACCGAGGAGCTGAAGATCAGCCACACGTTCCGGCGCCTGACGATGCTCGCCCAGACCTTCGGCGACGCCGAGCATCACCTGGAGCGCTTCGCGGCCACCGAGGCGGCCAGCCGGCAGTAGCCGGTCAGCCAGCCCCCGTGATCGCGATCGACTCCTCGGCGGCACCGAGGACGGCCACGGCCTCGATCGCGACGAGCGTGCCCTTCCCGGGCAGGCCGGCCACGACCGTGGTCCGGGCCGGATAGGGGGGCCTGAAGAACGCCCCGTACTCCGCGTCGAACGCGGGGAGCAGTCGGTGATCGGCGAGGGTCACGTTGGTCTTCACGACGTCTTCCAGCCGCCCGTCCAGGTCCTGCAAGCAGCGGCGAAGGCTCTCCAGGGCCCCGCCGGCGAGGTGGACGAGGTTGCCGACCTGCACCGCGTGGCAGGCCGGGGCGAGGGCGGACCGGACGACGCGCCGTGGACCGCGGACCGCCACGGCCTCGATCTCGATCAGCATCCCGTCGACGCCGGGCGCGCCCCGGACGATGGCGTGGGCGGGGAACGGCTCCGCGAAGCGCCTGGCGAAGGTCTCGTCGTAGCGCGGCCGCGCGCGCCAGCTGGAGACGGTCGTATTGATCTTGACGACGTCAGCGAAACCGAGCCCCGCCGCGGCCAGGACAGTGCCCAGGTTGTCCAGGGCCTGCCCGGCCTGCGCGGCCAGGTCGCCCCGCCCGATCAGCACGCCGCTCGCATCACGCGCCAGCTGCCCGCTCGCGAGCAGGACACCCGCCGCCTGCATGCCCTGGCTGAGGGGCACCGGGGGGTCGGCACGCCCCGCGGGGTGGATCACCTGCGGTGGGCCGGCGACGGAGGCGATCGCCTCCAGCGCGACGACGGCGTCCTCGCCGACCAGGGCGGCGCCGGCCGTGGCGCGGGCCGGCCACGGCGCCGCGAAGGTGTCGCGATACGCGGCGTTGTAGGCCGCGGCGTGGCCGAAGTCGGTCAGGTACCCCTTGACCTTCGCCACGTGGGCGAGGGGGACGCCCACCGCGGCGAGAGCGGTCGCAAGATTGTCGAGCGCCTGCCGCGTCTGGGCCCCGGCCTCGACCGGACCCGACGAGGCGCCGGCGATCGCCCCGGTCCGGTCGAAGCCGGACAGGCCGGCGGTGAAGACCCACCCGCCGGCCTGCACGGCGTAGCTGTACGGGCCTGGCGCCGGCGGCAGGGCGTCCGCGACGATGACCGAGCGAGGCACGCTGGGCCGTCGCGCGGCTACCGCGCGAGGCTCACCATCAGCTCCATCGCCTCCGGCTGGTCGACGACGATCGTGAGCCCGGTGATGCCCGAGTCCGCCCAGGCGCGGTAGCGCTCGCGGATCCGCCCGACCGGCCCCACCAGCGCCATCTCGTCGCAGAACTCGTCGGGCACGGCGGCGACGGCCTCGTCCTTGCGCCGGGCCAGGTACAGCTCCTGGATCTTCTGGGCCGCGTCGCCGAAGCCCCGGCGGATCATCATGTCCTTGTGGAAGTTCGTGTCGCGGTGGCCCATGCCGCCGGCGTAGAGCGCCACCCGCGGCTTCATGCGGGCCAGCGCGCCCTTCACGTCGTCGGTGATCACGACCTCCGCGCGCGGCTGGATCTCGAAGTCGCGGAAGCCCTTTCCGGTGCCCGCGCGGCGGAACCCCTCCTCCAGCCACGGGCGCAGCATGGGCATGAGGCGCGGCACGAAGCCCAGCGGCAGCCAGCCGTCGGCGATCTCCGCCGTGAGCTTCACGTTGGCCTCGGTGCCGGTGCCGAGCCAGATCGGCAGCCGCGGGTTCATGTGCAGGATCGAGACGAGCGGCTTGCCGACCCCGAGCGCGCCCGGTCCCGTGTAGGGCAGCGAGATCTCGCGCCCGGCGTGCGCGACGGGCTCCTTGCGCTCGAACACCTTGCGCATGATGGCGACGTAGTCGCGGATGCGCCAGTACGGCTTGCCCCACGGCTGGCCGTACCAGCCCTCCACGATCTGCGGCCCCGAGACACCGAGGCCGGCGATGACGCGTCCGCCCCCGGCCAGCGCGTCGACGGTGCCCGCCGCCATCGCGGCGGCGGCCGGCGGGCGCGCGGCGAGCTGCATGATGCCGGTGCCGAGCCGGATGCGCGTCGTCACCGCCGCCAGGTAGGCGAGCGGCGTGATCGCGTCCGAGCCGTAGGCCTCGGCCGTCCACACCGAGTCGAACCCCAGCCGCTCCGCGAGCTGGACCTTCTCCACGGGCAGCTTCAGCTCCGCGCCCGAGTAGCCGATGCTGAGACCGAGCTTCATCACGCGCTCCTCCTGTGCGGGGGCAGTCACTCCATCAGCACGCCGCCGTCCACGTTGAAGCTCTCGCCGAAGACGAAGCTGGCGGCGTCGGAGAGCAGGAACAGGACGGCGCTGGCGATCTCCTCCGGCTGCGCGAGGCGGCCGAGCGGGATGCGGCCGGCGAGCATCGTGCGCTGCTCCGGCGTGAGCGGCGCGTGCATCGGCGTGTCGCAGGGCCCGGGGTTGACGCAGTTGATCCGCACGCCGGTGCCGGCCAGCATGCGCGCGAAGCCCTTCGTCATGGTGACGACCGCGCCCTTGGTGGCGGCGTAGGGGATATTGGCGATGCGGCCGCCGCCCAGCTTGTAGCTGTCCGACCCGATGGTCACGATTCGCCCCTGCCCGCGCGGAAGCATCCGGCGCAGCGCGGCCTGCACGGTGAAGAACGTCCCCCGGGCGTTGACCGCGAAGACCCGGTCCCACTCCTCGGCGGTCACGTCGAGCGACGGCGAGGTGGTGATGATGCCCGCGCAGGTCACGAGGCCGTCGATCCGGCCGAGCTCGCGCTCGGCCAGCGCGAAGACCGCCTCGATCTCCGCCAGGCGGGTCACGTCGGCGGGCAGGTGGCGCACCGCGCCGCCCAGCTCGGCCGCGGTGGCCTTCAGCCGATCGGCGTCGAGGTCCGAGAGCACCAGCCGGGCACCCTCACGATCGGCCGCCCGGGCAATGGCCCGTCCCATGCCCGAGGCGGCCCCGGTGACGACGAGCACCCGATCTCGGAGGTTCAGGAAGTCGGGCATTGGATTACCATGGGCCCCTCGATACACCGCGGACAACCACCCGGTCAAGGCCGTGCCCCAGGAGGAGACGACGATGCCCATGCGCCCCGCTGCCGCCAAGGCGAAGAAGCCCAGTGGTAAAGCCACCAGTCCCTACGGCTACCCGTTCTGGGACTGGGTCGCCCGCGAGGACCCCGAGTACGTGCGGGCCCGCGGGCCCCTGAGCGCGCTGTCGATCGGCGAGGGCAAGGAGCTGTCGGTCAAGTACCGCGAGATGGTCATCATCGGGATCCTGGCCTTCCGCGGCCGCCAGGAGGGCTGCGTGGCCCACATGCGGCGGGCCATCGAGCACGGGGCGACCAAGCGCGAGCTGCTGGAGGCCATCCAGTCCGCGGCGGTGCCGGGCGGCGGGCCGACGTTCAGCACGGGCGTGCAGGCGCTGATGAAGCTCGACCAGGAGGGCGCGTTCGACGGCTGAGGCGCGCGGCCGGCCTGACGGGCTCCTTCGTTCTCCGGCACCTTCGCGGGTAGGATACCGGAGGCTCCGCCGAGCCGGGAGGCGTCCATGGCGAGGAAGCTCGTGGTGTGCTGCGACGGGACCTGGAACACGCCGCGGACCGAGACGAACGTCTTCCGCACGTACCGGTTTCTCCGCGAGCGGCTGGGCGCGCCGGCGGAGATGGTCCAGAAGGACGGGGTGCGGAGCTGCGGCGGCCGGGCCGCCGACGGCTCGGAGGTGCTGCTCTTCTACGACCAGGGCGTCGGCACCGACTGGTTCTCGCGCCTCGTCGGCGGCGCGGCCGGCATCGGCCTCTCCGACAACGTCCGTGACGCCTACCACTTCCTGGGCCAGAACTTCGTGCCCGGCAGCGAGATCTACGTGTTCGGCTTCTCGCGCGGGGCCTACACCGCCCGCTCGCTGTGCGGGTTCATCAAGGCCGCCGGCCTCCTGGTGCGGCCGAGCGTCAAGGACGTCTGGCGAACCTACATGGACTGCTACGCTACCGCGCCCCGGATCGTCGCGCGCCCCCGCGGCTGGAAGCTGGACCGCGTGCGCGGCTGGCTGGCCGAGAAGGCCGGCGACGCGGTGGGCAAGCTGGCCGGCGACCCGGTCGCCGGGCTGCCGCGCCACCCGGAGGTGAAGGTCCGGTTCATCGGCGTCTTCGACACGGTGGGGGCGCTCGGCGTGCCGCTGCCCCGCGCGGCGCGCGTCAACGAGCCGATCGTGGGCTTCCACGACACCATGCTGGGCGACACCGTGGAGAACGCCGTGCAGGCGCTGGCGGTGGACGAGCGGCGCGGCCCGTACACGCCCACCCTGTGGACGCAGGCCGCCGACGCGGCGGCCCTGGCCGGACAGCACGTGCTGCAGGTGTGGTTCCCCGGCGTGCACTCCGACATCGGTGGCGGCTACGGCGACAAGGGCATCGCCGACATCACCTGGGACTTCATGATGCGGCAGGCCGCCCGCCGCGGGCTGGTGATCGACCCGGCGCAGCCGACACCCCGCCTCGAGCTGGAGCCGCTGCCCGCCCAGCACGAGTCGTTCGACGACACGTGGAAGGCGCTCAGCACCAGGCTGAAGCTGGTTCCCGAGGGCGTGCGGACGGTGGGGCCGAAGATCGTCGGGCCGAACGGCGAGGCCCTGCTGGCCGCTGGCGAGGTGTGCCTGCATCCGTCGCTCCTGGGCCGGCTGGGCAAGCGCTGCACGACGATCCTGGACGAGGCCGAGAATCGCCGCCGGGAAGGCGAGTACCTGCCGTCGAACGTGAAGCCCGACGCGCTACCCCCGTTCGCGTGACCCGGGCGATGGCGGGCGTGCGCGATCGGGTCGCCGTGGTGACCGGGGCCGCCGCCGGCCTCGGGCGGGAGATCGCCCTGCTGCTCGCCCGCGAGGGCGCCAGCGTGGTCCTGGGCGACGTCGAGGCCCGGGGGCTGGAGCGCACCGCGGCGGCCATCGCCGAGACGGGCGGCGCGGCCGTGGCCGTCGCCGGCGACCTGACCGAGGAGGCGCCGGCGCAGCAGCTGATCGACGCCGGCCTGGAGCGGTTCGGGCGGATCGAGGTCCTGATCAACGTCGTCGGCGGCAGCCGCAACGCGAAGATCTGGGAGATGCGGGTGGAGGACTGGGACTTCGTGCTTCGCCTGAACCTGCGCTCCACCTTCCTGTGCACGCGGGCGGCGGTGCCCCACATGATCCGCGCCCGGCACGGGCGCATCGTCTGCATGTCGTCGGGCGCGCGCGAGGGCACGCCGTGGACCGCCTACTACGCGGGCGGCTCCGCCTACTCGGCCGCCAAGGCCGGGGTGCACGGGTTCGTGCGCGACGTGGCGCTCGAGCTGGCGGAGCACGGCATCACCGTCAACGCGGTGGCGCCGGGCCCCATCGACACCGAGCGGTTCGGCCCCGGGCTGAAGACGCTGAACGAGACGGTGGAGTACAGCCCCGATCGCATGACCCCGCTGCGCCGCCTCGGGCAGCCCATCGAGGTCGCCCACGCCGTGCTCTTCCTGGCCTCCGACGAGGCGAGCTACGTCACCGGCCACACCCTCGCCGTCACCGGCGGCCGCTGATCGCGGCGAACCCCTGCGGCGCCAGCCTGAACGCCTTGGCGAACTTGCTGGCGAAGATCTGGTACCCGGCGATGAACGCCAGCTCGACGATCTCCGGCTCCGTGAAGTGCTCGCGCACCCGGGCGAGGCACGCGTCGGTGACCTCGAGATCGTCGCGCGTCGTGCACTCGCAGAACTCGAGCGCGGCCTGTTCCCGCTCGCTGAAGCGAGGATTGCCGCGGTAGTCGCAGACGTCGGCCAGCTTCTCGGCGGACACTCCCACCTTCACGCCAACGGCGTGGCGGATGTCCATTCAGTACGGCACGCCGTGGAGCGTGGCGACCTGCACGTTGAGCAGGGCCCGGAGCTGCGCGTCGATCGTGCCGAGCCACTCGATGGCGCCATACAGGCCGCCCAGCCCCAGCATGAGCGGCATGCGCTGCGCCATGAGGCGCTCGGGCGTCGGCACCTGGCCGAACATCCGCTCGCCGATCTTGAAGAAGGTCCGCGTCATCACGCCCGGCCGGTGGAGTCCCACTGTCTGTTCCATAGGAGCCTCCCTGACACGCCCGTCTCCTGTATGGTCGCTCGCGAGTCCAGCCTCCGACCCGCCGGCAATCTGGGGGAGGAGATACACCTCGCTGTGGGGGCCGATCGGCTGGAAGAGCGCATCCTGGTAGATCTGGCCGTCGATGGCCACCGCCACACCCTCGTCGAGGTGAGGCGCGAGCGCCGGATGGAGCTCACCCAGCTGCTGGAACAGCTGCTTCACGGACGTCGCCGGAAGCTGGAGCTCGGCGACGCCCCCCGTGAGCTGCGCGAGGTTGCCGACCAGCACCACCCGCGGCATGTCACACCTTCGTGAGGCCCTTCTCCTTGAGCGCCTTCAGCACCCGGGGCGGCGACATCGGCAGCTCGGTGAACCGGATGCCGGTAGCCTGCTCCATGGCGTTGGCGATGGCGCCCAGCGGCGGGACGATCGGCGTCTCGCCCACGCCGCGCACACCGTACGGATGCCGCGGGTTGGCGACCTCGACCAGGAGCGCGTCGATCATCGGCACGTCCGAGGCGACCGGCATCCGGTAGTCGAGGAAGCCGGCGTTCTGCAGCTTGCCGTCGGCGCCGTAGACGTACTCCTCGTTCAGCGCCCAGCCGATCCCCTGCACCGCCCCGCCCTGGAACTGGCCCTCGACGTAGGCGGGGTGCAGCGCCCGCCCGGCGTCCTGGGCCACGGTGTAGCGCAGGATGGTCACCCGCCCCGTCTCGGGGTCGACCTCGAGATCGACCAGGTGAGTGCCCAGGCTCGGTCCGGCCCCCTGCGCGTTGATCCGGCCGTCGCCGCCGATGGGCCCACCGGTCTTGCCGGCGATCTTCGCGAAGTCCGCGATGGACATCGGCTTGGCCTTCTCGGCCAGCGCACCGAGCGGGCGGACGTGGCCGTCCTTGAACTCGACCTGGTCCGGCTTGGCGTCCCACAGCTTGCAGGCCCGCGCGCAGAGCTCGGCCTTGATCTGCCTGGCCGCCTCGACGATGGCCATCGAGCCGGAGAACGCCGAGCGGCTGCCGCCGGTGAGGAAGGTGAAGCCGAGCGAGCCGGTGTCGCCGATGATCGGGCGCACCTTGTCGTAGGGGATCCCCAGCTCGTCGGCCGCGACCGCCGCGAGGGAGGCGCGGAGACCGCCGATGTCCGGGGTGCCGGCCACCAGCGACACGGTGCCGTCCTCGTTGATCGTCAGCGAGGCGCACGTCTCGCCGCCGATGTTGAACCAGAAGCCGGAGGCCACGCCGCGACCCTGCCACTTGCGCAGCGGCGTGTTCCAGTGCTCGCTCTTCTTGACGGCGTTGAGGGTCTCCTCCAGGCCGATGGGCCCGAACTTGGGCCCGTAGGCGGCCTTGGTGCCCTCGCGAGCGGCGTTCATCAGGCGCAGCTCGATCGGGTCGAGGCCCAGCTTCTTGGCCAGCTCGTCGACCACGCTCTCGACCGCGAACTCCGAGATGGGCGCGCCGGGCGCCCGGTAGGCCGCCACCTTGGGGCGGTTGGAGACGACGTCGTAGCCGATGACCTTGACGTTCTCGATGTCGTAGGGGGCGTAGGCGCACATGACGCCGGGCTGCACCGGCGAGCCCTGAAAGGCGCCGGCCTGGTACTTCAGCTCGGCGAAGCCGGCCACGAAGCGGCCGTCCCTGGTGGCGCCCATCTTCACGCGCACGACGGCCCCCGACGTCGGCCCCGAGGCCTTGAAGACCTCCTCGCGCGACATGACCATCTTCACCGGGCGCCGGGCCTTGCGCGACAGCGCGATCGCCAGCGGCTCCAGGTAGACGACCGTCTTGCCCCCGAAGCCGCCGCCGATCTCGGAGGCGGTGACGCGGATCTTGCTGATGTCCAGACCGAGCAGCCGGGCGCAGTGGGCGCGCACGATGAAGTGGCCCTGCGTGCAGCACCAGAGCTCGGTCGAACCGTCCTCCGACACGCTGGCCAGCGCGGCGTGGGGCTCGATGTAGCCCTGGTGGACCGGGGCCGTCTTGAACTCGCGCTCGACGATGACGTCGGCCTTGGCGAAGCCGGCCTCGATGTCGCCCAGGGTGATCTCGACGCGCTTGGCGATGTTCGAGGGCTGCTCGGGCTTCGGCTCCACGCCGGCCGTGAAGAGATCGTCGTGCAGGACCGGGGCGTCGGGCCGCATGGCCTCGACCACGTCGATCACGTGGGGCAGCACCTCGTACGTCACGTCGATCAGCTTGAGCGCGCGGCGCGCGATGGCTGCACTGGTGGCGGCCACGGCCGCGACCGGGTGACCCTCGTAGAGCGCCTTCTCGCGGGCCATGACGTTCCGCACCACGTCCTTGTAGTTCATCATCATCTCGCCGGCCGGGATGAACTCCGAGGGCTGGTCGGCGAAGTCGTCGCGGGTGATCACCGCCTTGACGCCCGGCAGGGCCTCGGCCTTCGAGGTGTCGATGCGCACGATGCGCGCGTGAGGGTGGGGGCTGCGCAGCACGCGGCCGACGAGCTGACCGGGCAGGTTGAAGTCGGCGCCGAAGCGGGCCCGGCCCGTGACCTTGTCGACCCCGTCTGGCCGGATCGTGCGCGTCCCGACGTACGTCTGCGCGTGCCCGTTCGTCAGCGTCTCGGCCATGGCTATCCCTTTCTCAGCGTCGCCGCGGCGTCCTGCACCGCGCTGACGATCTTGTCGTACCCCGTGCACCGGCAGAGGTTGCCGGCCAGCCAGTAGCGGATCTCCGTCTCCGTCGGGGTCGGGTTCTTCTCGAGCAGCGCCCTCGACGCCACCAGGAAGCCCGGCGTGCAGATGCCGCACTGCAGGGCGGCGTGCTCCAGGAACTTCCGCTGCAGCGGGTGCAGCGTCTCCCCGCTGGCCATGCCTTCGATCGTCTCGACCCGGCGGCCCCCCACCTCGCAGCCCAGCACGAGGCACGAGCACACCAGCCGGCCATCCAGCATGACGCTGCAGGCGCCGCAGTCGCCGGACGCGCACCCCTCCTTGCTGCCGGTCAGGTGCAGCGTGTCGCGCAACACGTCCAGCAGCGTCTCCTCCGTCTCGCAGAGGAACTCGACCGCATCGCCGTTCACCGTCGCCTCGACGTGATGCTTGGCCATCAGCGCGTCCTCGCTCGGTCCAGCGCGATCAGGGCCGCCCGGCGCGCCAGCACGCCCGCGACCTCGACGCGGAATTCGGTCGTGCCTCGCTTGTCGTCGATCGGCCGGCAGGCCGCGCGGGCGGCCGCCTCCAGCCCGTCCTGCGCCGCGCGGTCGAGCCGGCTGCCGACGATGGCGGCGGCCGCCTCGGGAACCAGGAGCACGCGGGGCGCCACCGCGCCCAGGGACACCCGGGCAGCGGTGATCGTGCCGGCCTCGTCGACCGTCAGGCTCACGCCGGCGCCCACGACGGCGATGTCCATCTCGGTGCGGGGGATGAAGCGTAGATAGGCGTCGCTCGAGCGCGGCGGCCGCGGGGGCAGCCGGAAGGCGACGACGATCTCGCCTTTCTGCAGCGCCAGCGTGCGGGGCCCCAGCATGACGTCCTCGACCGGCAGCTCACGCCGGCCCCCGGGACCGGCCAGGATCGCCACCGCCCCGGCCGCGACCAGGGCCGGCACGCTGTCGGCCGCGGGCGAGCCGTTGCAGAGATTGCCGCCCAGGGTCGCCCGCCCCTGGATCTGCGTGGAGCCGATCAGGTTGGCGGCCTCGACCAGACCCGGCCATACCCCCTTGAGCCGGGGATGCTCCTTGAGCTCGGCCCCGGTGACGGCGGCGCCGATACGCCAGCCTCCGCCGTCCTCGGAGACCGCCCGGGTCTCGGCGATCTTCTTGATGTCGACGATCAGGGTGGGGTCGACCATGTCGGCGCGCATCTGGACCAGGAGATCGGTGCCTCCGGCCAGGACCCGGGTCTCGCCCGTCGCCCCCGCGAGCAGGGCCACCGCTCCGTCCAGGCTCTCCGGTGCCTCGTAGCGCATGAGCTGGGATCTCGCCTTCCGTGTAGGGTGTGCGGCCAGGTCTGCGAGAGCATGACGAGCCGGCCGCGGTCTGTCAACCGGCGTCCGGGGGCGGTGCCACGACGTCCTCGTACCGGTGGCGCCGGCTGATCAGGCGCGCGTGCTGGAACACGTCCAGCGTCACCTCGAAGGCGGGCCGGGTGATCTCGACGTGGGGCGCCCAGCAGCCGAGCTTCTGGTAGTAGGCGATCGTGGCGATCAGCACGGGCCGGGCGATCTCCGGGAAGAACGCGGCCTCCGTCTCGGCAACCTGGTCCGCCGGCGTGGCGATCAGCCAGGCGCGCGCCTTGCGGTAGGCGCGCATGAAGCGCCTGGCAGCGTCCGTCTTCAGCCAGGCCGGGGTCGCGGCGAGGCTCGAGAAGGCGCACGGGCCGATGGCCTCGCCGACCGAGGCCACCACGCGACCGACGCCGTCGTGCTCGAGCTGCTGGGGGGCCGGCCCCTGCTGGTGGATGTAGTCGCCCTGGCCCTTGCGGAATGCCTGGTCCATCTGGCCGCTCGGCACGTCGACGGCCTTGAGGGCGGCGTAGTCCAGCCCCTGCCGGTGGCAGGCAAACTTGAACATCGCCAGCGGCTGGCCGCCGTGATCCACGAGCACACTCTTGCCCCGGAGCTTGTCCCAGCCGAACGCGGGGTCGGGCGCACGGGCGGTGAGGAAGAAGCCGTCCTTCTCGTTGATCTGCGCGAAGTGCAGCGCCGGCGGCGCCTGCCCCTTCTCCAGCGGCCCGAACCCCTGCGAGGGCGCCGACTGGCAGACGTCCACCGTGCCCTGCACCAGGCCCTCGATGGCCGACGTCCCGGCCGGCGCCACGGAGTGCTGGGGCGCCAGGCCCTCCTCGCCCAGGAATCCTCCGGCGATCGTGGCGATCAGCGGCGAGTAGAACGCGGAGAACCGGGTGAACTGGATCCTGATCGGGTCGCTCACGGCACCCTCCCTGAGCAGAGGCTCGGCCTTCCGGCTCGCGCTCCAGTGTACGACCGCCGTCGAGCCGCGCTGGTGACGAACCGGTCCCGGGACGGAGCGGCGGCGGGTACAATCGCGGCGGCGCGACCGCGCGGCCGGAGGAGAGCCCATGGCGACCGTGAAGCTGATCGAGTACGCGGAGGCGAGTCCCGAGGTCCGGGCCGTGTACGACGACATCATGGCCACGCGCAAGACCGACCGGGTCAACAACTTCTGGAAGGCGCTGGCCGGCCATCCCCCCACCCTGCGGCGCACCTGGGAGAGCGTGAAGGAAGTCATGACGCCGGGCGCCCTGGATCCGCTGACGAAGGAGATGGTCTACCTGGCGGTCAGCGCCAGCAACGGCTGTGATTACTGCATCGCCTCCCACACCGCCTCGGCCCGCACCCAGGGGATGACCGACGCGATGCTGGGCGAGCTGCTGGCCGTCGTCGGCATGGCCAACGAGACCAACCGCCTGGCCAACGGCTACCAGGTCGAGATCGACGAGACGTTCCGTACCCACGGGAGACCACGATGAACACGGTCGACTGGAGCTATCACCGCAACGGGTGAATGACCTGCGCCAGAACGCAAGGGTTCCTTGCGAAGCACAAGGTCGCGGTGGCCGACCAGCGGGACGCCAAGAAGGCGACGATCACGGGTGATGCGGCCCTCGGCGTGCTGAAAGGCGTGGACCAGCTGTACGTGGCGAAGGGCAAGCACGTCGTGCACGTCGATTTGAAGCGAGCGAAGCCACCGCGGGCGGAGCTGCTCGGCCTGCTGCTCGGGCCGACCGGCAACCTGCGGGCGCCGACCCTCCGGAAGGGCCGCACCCTGATCGTCGGCTTCGACGAGGCCACGTACAACGATCTCCTGCGGTAGCGGCGCCGGGGTCGGAGGCGGCGATCGCGGCGAAGCGCAACGAGCCGATCGTTCGGGGCGTCGAGGCGACCGACGTCGTCCAGGCGCCCGCCCTCGAGCATGAACGGCCCCGGCACGGCGGTGCGCGTGACCCCGGATCGCCGCGAGGCCGACGAGTGGGCGGTCGTGCTCGCGGCCGCAGGCATCCCGCACTGGCTGCGCCAGCGGCTCGACGGCTGGGCGCTCATCGTCCCGCCGGACGACGCCGATACCGCCCTGCACGCCCTGGCGGTCTACGACGAGGAGAGCGCCGGGGTCGGCGCGCCCGTCACCACGCCCGCGCGGCCCCTGACGATCGTGGGGGCCGTCGTCGCGCTCCTGCTGGTCGGCTTCTTCGCCATCACGGGCCCCCGGGCCGGGCGCAGCGCGTGGTTCGAGCACGGCAGCGCCGACGCCGGGCGCCTGATGGCCGGCGAGTGGTGGCGGGCGGTCACCGCGCTGACCCTGCACGCGGATGCGCCCCACGTGGCCGGCAACGCCGTCGCCCTCGTGGTCCTGATGACCGCGGTGTGCTGGCATTTCGGGCCGGGCCTGGGCGCCTGGCTCCTGCTCCTGGCCGGCACGGCCGGCAACCTCCTCACCGCCGCGGTGCACGGCGGCGGCCACAGCTCCGTCGGCGCCTCCACGGCCGTCTTCGCGGCCGTGGGCATCCTGGCCGCGCACCGGGTGGTCACGCCCGCCCGCGTCGGGGCCGGCCTCGGCACGCGCAAGCGGTGGGTCGTCGTCGCGGCCGCCCTGGCACTGCTGGCGATGCTCGGGACCGGGCCGCACGCCGACGTGCTGGCCCACCTCTTCGGCTTCGCCGCCGGGGGCGGGCTGGGCCTGCTCGCCGCGCGCTTGCTCCCCCGCGAGCTCACCGCGCCCGTGCAGTGGCTGCTCGTCGCCGGCGCCGCAGGCGCGGTCGTCGGCGCCTGGAGCCTGGCCCTGTGACCGGCGGCCCGGGTCAGCCGCGAATCAGCAGCGCTCCACCCGTCGCCACCAGGATGAGGCTGACCAGCCGCACGAACTCGTGCTGGCTCAGGCCCACGTGGACGCGGCCGCCGACGTAGAGACCGGCCGCGACCAGCGGCAGCGAGGCCACCACCCAGAGCAGCGTCGTCCACCCGAGGAGCCCGGCCAGCGCGTATCCCCCCAGGCGCACGCCGCCGTCGATGAGGAAGTTGGTGGCGAACGTCGCCCGGAACTGGCTCTTGTCGAGCCCGCGCAGGTTGAAGTAGATGGCGTAGAAGGGGCCTCCGGTGCCGAACAGCGTGCCCACCACGCCACCCAGGAACCCGCACCACACGGCGGCCACGCGCGAGCCGCGCAGCGGCGGCAAGGGCAACAGCTGGTAGACCGCGTACGCGATCACGAATCCCCCCAGCACGCGGCTCAGCGCCCCCGACGACACGCCGCGGAGCACGGCGAGCCCCGTCGCCACGCCCACCAGCGTGAAGGGGACCAGGACCAGCTGCTCGCCCCAGGCGACGCGCTGGGCGTTGCGCACCCCCTGGCCCGCCGAGCCGACGTAGTCGAGCGAGACGACCACCGGGACGACGGTGGCCACGGGGGCCACCATGGACAGCAGCGGCACGGCGATGAGCCCGGAGCCGAACCCGGCGATGCCGCGGACGAGGTACGCGAGGAGGAGGACGAGCCCGGCGTAGACGGAGAGCCCCGCATCGAGGCCCGCGAGGGCGCTCACACCCTCACTGGCCCGCCCGCGCTCTGCGGAAGGCGCGCTCGAAGCCGCCCAGCGCGCGCACGACGGTGTCGCGCTCGACGGTGAGCGAGATGCGGATGTGGCCGGGCAGCCCGAAGCCCGAGCCGGGCACGGTCAGCACGCCCTCCTCGGCCAGCAGGCGGACGAAGGCCACGTCGTCGTCGATGGGCGTGCGCGGGAAGACGTAGAAGGCGCCCTGCGGCTTCACGCACTGGTAGCCGATGCGCGTGAGCCCCTCGTACATGAGGTCGCGCTTCTCCTGGTAGGGCGCGACGTCGATGGCCAGGTCGCCGACCTCGGCGACGACCCACTGCCACAGCGCGGGCGCGTTCACGAAGCCGAGCACCCGGCTCGTGAAGGTGCACGCCTCGAACAGCTCGGCGGCCTCGGCCATGCGCGGCGAGAACGCCAGGTAGCCGATGCGCTCGCCCGGGATGGCCAGCGACTTCGACCACGAGGTGGCGACGACGGTGCGGGTCACCAGCGGCGGCACCTGGGGGACGACCACGTCGTCGAAGACGAGGGCGCGGTAGGGCTCGTCGCTGATCAGCACGACCGGCTGGGCCAGCCGGCCCAGCATCGCCTCGATCTCCACGAACGCCGACGCGGGATAGACGACGCCGCTCGGGTTGTTCGGCGAGTTGACGATGATGGCGCGCGTGCGCGGCGTGATGGCCGCCTCGAGCCGTGCCACGTCGGGCGTGAGATCGGCCCGCGGCGGCACGACGATCAGCCGCCCGCCGTGATTCTCCGCGTAGAAGGTGTACTCCACGAAGAACGGCGCCACCGTGAGGACCTCGTCCCCGGGGTTCAGCAACGCCTTCAGGACGGTGTTGAGGGCGGCGCCGGCGCCCACGGTCATGAGCACGTGGCTGGCGGTGTACGGCAGCCCGGTCGCCGCCTGCATGCGGCCCGCCACCGCCTCGCGCACGCGCGGGTGGCCGGCGTTCGGCATGTAGGCGTGCAGATGGGGCGCGTCGCTGACCAGCACGCGCCGGGCGGCGGCCAGCACCGCGGGGGGTGGCTCGATCTCAGGGTTTCCCAGGGTGAAGTCGAAGACCTTGTCGCTGCCCCGCTCCTGCTTGAGGCGCGCGCCCTCCTCGAACATGCGGCGGATCCACGACGCCTTGGCCAGGTTGTCGGCGACGGCCCGGGAGATGATCACGCACGGAGTATAGTCGACCCCCGAGGGGGGCTCATGAACTTCGGCGTCTGGATTCCCAACTGCCGGCACCTGGCCACGCCCGACATCATCCGCACCACGGCGGTCCGGGCCGAGCAGCTCGGCTACGATTCCGTGTGGGTCAGCGACCACGTCGTCGTGCCGCACGCCAGCATCGACCGGATCGGCGAGGCCGTCTTCGACCCCCTGGTGACGCTCGCGGTGGCGGCCGGCGCCACCAGCCGGGTGGCGCTCGGCACCACGGTGCTCATCGTGCCGTACCGCAATCCCGTCGTGACGGCCAAGATGGTCTCCTCGCTCGACGCGCTGAGCGGCGGCCGCGTGGTGCTGGGCGTCGGCGCGGGGTGGATGGCCGAGGAGAGTGCCGCGCTGGGCGTGCCGTTCGCCGAGCGCGGCGCCATGACCGACGAGTACCTGGCGGCGATGCAAGAGCTGTGGACCAGCCCGGCGCCGTCGTTCGCCGGCAAGTACACGCAGTTCGGCGGGCTCGCCTTCGCGCCCAGGCCCGTGCAGCAGCCGCACCCGCCGATCTGGGTCGGCGGCCACAGCCGGGCCGCCCTGCGGCGCACGGTGCAGTTCGGCGCCGCCTGGCATCCGATCAATCGCGCCCCGGCCGAGCTGCGCGCCGGGCAGGCCGAGATCGCCCGGCTCGGCCAGGCGCGCGGCCGCTCGGCCCTGCCCGCCCTGACCGCGCGCCACGACATCCGGATCGAGCGGCCTGGCCGGAGCGCGCCCGCCTCGGTGCGGGGCGGTCACCTGCTCGCCGGCGAGCCCGCGGCCCTCGTCGATCAGATCGCCGAGCTGGCCGCCTGCGGCGTCGAGCACCTGGTCCTCGAGTTCCTCTCGGCCGACGGCCGCGACCTCGAAGAGCAGCTGGCCGTCTTCGCCGAGCGCGTGCGGCCCCGCCTGGCGTGAGGGGTGCCCGCTGGTCTGGGGCGGGGGCGAGACTCGCCTGGCCCAGCCCGCCTCACACGGCGCCGCCAGACCGCGACGGCGCCGGCGCCGCGCGAAGCAGCGCCAGGCCCTGCCCACGCTCGGCGGCCGACAGCCCGACGTACCAGAGGCCCAGCAGCGCCACCGGCAGCAGCAGCGCCACCTGGGCCACGAACACGAGCAGGCTGGGCGCCGGCCACCAGCGCTCGACGAGCCAGGTGGCCCCGATGAACGGCAGGTGGGCCGCGAGCGACTGGCCCCAGCTGGCACCGAGATAGTCCCGGACGCGGACGCCGAAGCTCTGCCGCAGCAGCCACGGCCAGACCAGGAGGGCGGCCGCGACCGCGGGCACGGTGCTTCCCCAGGCCACGCCGAGCAGCCCGAAGGGTCGCACGAGCAGCAGCATCGCGGTGACGCCGGCCAGCGCCTCGGCGACCAGCACCCGCGCCACGGCGCGCTCGCGGCTGGCGCCCAGCATCACGTTCGCCACCGCTCCCGTGGCGCCCAGGACCCCGAGCCGCAGGGCCAGAACGGCCAGCACCGCCCCCGACGGCCCGCCGTACGCGGGGCCCATCCACAGGCCGACGAACGAGGCCCCCCGCAGGCCCAGCGTGGCGGCGATCGGCACGGCCAGCAGCGTGCAGTACCGCGCGCCCCGCAGCGCGAGGTCGCCGAGCGCCTCGCGCTGCCCCCGGCCCTCCAGAGCGCTGGCCTGCGGCGCCAGCGTGGTGCGGATTCCGCCCACCAGGCCCCGCGCCTGGTCGACGAGCCCGCTCGCAATGGCCAGCACCGCCACCGCGGTCATCGGGCGGAACAGGCCGAGGACGATCACGCCGGCGCGGTCCACGATCGCGGCGGCGACCTGGGCGATGAACGCGTAGCCGCCATAGGAAACGATGAGCCGCAGGTCGGGCCGGCTCCACGTCGGCCGCAGCCGCAGCCCGGGAAGCATCCGCCGTCCCAGCCAGGCCGTGCCGGCGGCCCCGGCCAGCGACGCCAGGAGCTGCGCGCTCGCCAGCGCCACGAGCCCGCCATCGGCGGCGATCACGCCGAGCACGAGCGCCCCGCGCAGCAGCGTCGTGGCCACCTCTGCCACGCAGAGCACGTCGAAGCGCTGCAGGCCCACGATGACGCCGCCGAAGGCCCCGTTCACGAGCGCGACGCCGGTGGAGGCCCCCGTCAGCACGGCCACCACGGCCGTGATCACCCGGTACTCGACGGGGATGTGGAAGACACCGGGCGCGAGCAGCCCCAGGGCCGCCGAGGCCGCCAGCGCCAGCCCGGCGGTGACCATGAAGGTGGCCAGCGCCGTCGACACGATGCGGGTGGCGGTCTCGTGGTCGCCCCGACTCTCGCTGCGCGCCACGTAGCGCGTCACCGCGCTGCGAATGCCGAGATCCAGCAGCCCGAGGTACGCGGTCAGCGTGCCCAGCAGCGCCCAGACGCCGTAGGCCGAGGCGCCCAGGTGATTGACGATGAGCGGGCTCAGGACGAAGGTGACGAGGACGTTGACGGCGTAGCCGGTCCAGTTGGCCAGCACCTTGGACGGCAGCGAGCGGCCGGAGGCCACCCGTCTAGGCCCGGCCGAGCAGGGGCTGGATCGGCCGTCCGGCGGCCGCGGGCAGCTCGACACCGAGCAGCCCGGCCAGGGTGGGCGCGAAGTCCATGATCGACACGGCCCCGGGCATCCGACCCGGCTCGAGCCCGGGGCCCACGGCGACGAACAGCCCCTCGCGCCGGTGGTCGCCGCTGCGGCAGTACCGGTTGATCCCCTCCAGCGTCCCGATGCGGCTCGAGGTCAGGCGCACCGAGGCCCCACGCCCCGTGCCCACGGTCGCGCTGCCGAGCGCCCGCTCCTGGCTCCACTCCACGAGGAGGTCGGGCAGATGCTGCCGGTAGGCGCCGCGATAGAGCTCGTCGGTACGCATCACGCGCCCCACGACCGGGCGTCCGGATTCCACGTCGACGATCTCGAGCAGCTCCCGGCGCACGGCACCGCAGAACTCCGGCACCGCCGCCGGCGCCAGCAGGCCCCGCGGCTCGCGGCCGGCCAGGTTCAGCCGGATCCCGCCGACGACCAGCCCGTTGTCGACGACGAAGCAGCGGCCGTCGCGGGTCTCCAGCGGCAGGGGCCGCGGCCAGTCCCGCGCCTCGATCCAGCGTTGCCGGCGCGCGTGCACCCGGCGCACGGGCCGCCGCACCAGCTCGGGCGTGAGCGCCCAGCCGCGGGCCAGCGCCGCCCTGAGCGGGCGCGGTGGGCTGTCGGTCGCCGGCGGGGGCGCCGGCGCGGCCGCCCCCAGGCGGACCAGGACGTCCCGCAGCAGGAACTGGGCGCCCACGCGATGGGCCATGCCGTGACTGGCGAGGAGGACCACGAGCGTCGGGCGCCCGACGTCGGCCAGGATCTCGCCGATGGCCCGGTCGATGGCGACGTAGACCTCGCGGATGGGGTCGCCCGTCTCGGCGACGGTCGCGGCGTCCCAGCCGGGGGCGCGTGAATCGTGCAGATGCCAGCACTGATGCCCGGCGCAGTGCCCCTCGGTGAAGACCTGCACGAACAGGTCCCAGTCCTCGCGACCGAGGTAGTGGCGCGTCAGCGCCGCCTTGCGCCGGACGCCCTCG
>Ga0299913_10000880_pt1 | contig 20635 bp, 25 predicted proteins | sample RVTome_9_FD_201360 | JGI IMG/M metagenome (GOLD analysis project Ga0299913, IMG submission 201360) | Soil microbial communities from uranium-contaminated site in the Upper Colorado River Basin, Wyoming, United States - RVT155D38 (version 2) ... | reverse complement strand
CGACCGGCGTCAACGCCGACGAGGGCAGTGACGACCTCTTCGTCGCCGAGGCAGACGAGAGCGACGGCGCGTTCCTCGTCTACCGGCCCGAGGTCGCGATCGTCACCAACATCGACGCCGACCACCTCGACCAGTGGGGCACCGAGGAGGCCTACCGGGCCGCGTTCACCGAGTTCCTCGACCGGCTCGTGCCGGGCGGGCTCCTGGTGACCTGGGCCGACAGCCAGGCCACGACCGAGCTGGCGGGCGAGGCCCGGGCCCGCGGGCTGCGGGTGCTGACCTACGGCCGCACCGGCGACGCCGACATCACCGCGCACGGCCTGCGCCACGACGGCACGCGCACGTCGTTCGAGGTGCGCCGTGGCCCCGGACCGGCCCAGGAGAGCCTCGGTGAGGTCACGCTGCAGATCCCGGGCGAGCACTACGTGCTCAACAGCCTGGCCGCGATCGCGGTGGGCCTCGAGCTGGGCTACGGCTTCGAGGGCCTGCGCGAGGGCCTGGCGTCCTTCACCGGCACCAAGCGCCGGATGGAGCTCAAGGGGGAGGCCGCGGGCGTGCGGGTCTACGACAGCTACGCCCACCACCCGAGCGAGATCCGCGGCGACCTGCAGGCAGCCCGCGCGGTCGCGGGGGAGGGGCGGCTCATCGTGGCCTTCCAGCCCCATCTGGTCTCGCGCACGCGGATCTTCGGCACGCGGATGGGCGAGGAGCTCGGCGCCGCCGACGAGGTCGTCGTGCTCGACGTCTACCTGGCCCGTGAGGACGCCGACCCCGAGGTCACCGGCGCACTGGTCGCCGGGGCGGTGCCGCTGCCGGCCGAACGTGTCCACGTCGTGCCCGACTTCGACGCCGTGCCCGGCGTCCTCGCCGACCTGGCCCGCCCGGGCGACATGGTGCTCACCCTGGGCGCCGGCACAGTGACCCAGCTCGGCCCGCGGGTGCTCGGCCTGCTCGGAGCTGCCGATGCCTGAGCGGTCCTTCCGCCGCGGGCGGGGCCGTGGTGTCGACCCGGAGGAGCTGACCCGCAAGCGGTTCGCCCGCCGGCAGTGGGCCCGGCGGTGGCTCGCCTGGCGGGTGGTGCTCGGCGTGCTGCTGGTGCTGGCAGCGGTCGCGGCCGGCGTCTGGGCGGTGTTCTTCTCCACGGTGCTCGCGGTCAAGGGCGTCGAGGTCACCGGCACCTCGCTGATGACCGAGCAGCGGGTGCTCCGGGCGGCGCAGGTCGACTCCGGCGTGCCGCTGGCCCGCGCGGACCTCGACGGGATCGGCGCCCGCATCGAGGCGCTCGCGCCGGTGGCGGCCGTCGACGTGTCGCGCCAGTGGCCCGACAAGATCCGCATCGCGATCACCGAGCGGGTCGCGGTCGCCGTCGTCGAGGAGAGCGGCCGCCTGCGCGGCATGGACGCCGAGGGCAAGCTCTTCCGCGACTACACGAAGCCCCCGAAGCGCCTGCCGCGGGTGGTCATGGCCCCTGACACCCGCGAGGAGGCCCTGGCCGAGGCGGCCGCCGTCGTCGGCGTACTCCCGGGCAAGCTGGCACGCCGCGTCGACCACGTCGACGTACGCACCAGGGACCACATCGCCCTGGCCCTGGCCGACGGCCGGACGGTGCTGTGGGGGAGCGCGGAGCAGTCCTACGACAAGGCGCGGGTGCTCGAGGCGCTGCTCGACACCGACCCCGAGGCCCAGCGGTACGACGTCTCCGTGCCCGGGCAGCCGACCGTCAAGCCCTGACGACCCGCGGGACCGCCTCGCCAGGAGGGTCGTCCTGGCGGCGAGTTCAAGATTTCCTTTTCTGGCAAGGCGTCTGGCGCGTGTCGCCTTCGCAATCGACGCGGCTCTGCATATTGTCTTCATCAACGCGAGGTTGACATAACTATAACCCTCTACTTCAGGGTTAGGGTTCGTCGGCCGAACGGCTTCCCCGCGCAACACTCGCAGAGTTTCAGCCAGGCCCGGTCGCTCGGGCGACACCGATCAGGAGAGGCACAGCCGCCGTGGCAGCAGCACAGAACTACCTGGCCATCATCAAGGTCGTGGGTATCGGTGGGGGTGGTGTCAACGCCGTCAACCGGATGATCGAGGTCGGCCTCAAGGGCGTCGAGTTCATCGCGGTCAACACCGACGCCCAGGCGCTCCTCATGTCCGACGCCGACGTGAAGCTCGACATCGGCCGCGAGCTCACCCGCGGACTCGGTGCCGGCGCGAACCCCGAGGTCGGCGAGAGGGCCGCCGAGGACCACGCGGACGAGATCGAGGAGGTGCTCAAGGGCGCCGACATGGTCTTCGTGACCGCCGGCGAGGGCGGCGGCACCGGCACCGGTGGTGCCCCGGTCGTCGCGCGCATCGCCCGGTCGCTCGGCGCGTTGACCATCGGTGTGGTCACCCGCCCGTTCGCGTTCGAGGGGCGCCGCCGTGCGAACTCCGCCGAGGACGGCATCGCCCGTCTCCGCGAAGAGGTCGACACCCTCATCGTGATCCCCAACGACCGGCTGCTGTCGATCTCCGACCGCAACGTGTCGATGCTCGACGCCTTCAAGCAGGCCGACCAGGTGCTGCTGCAGGGTGTCTCCGGCATCACCGACCTGATCACCACGCCGGGCCTGATCAACCTCGACTTCGCCGACGTCAAGTCGGTCATGTCCAACGCCGGCTCGGCGCTCATGGGCATCGGCTCGGCCCGCGGCGACGACCGGTCCGTCGCGGCCGCGGAGATGGCGGTCTCCAGCCCGCTGCTCGAGGCGAGCATCGACGGCGCCCACGGCGTGCTGCTCTCGATCGCCGGGGGGTCCGACCTCGGACTCTTCGAGATCAACGAGGCCGCCGCGCTGGTCGCCCAGGCCGTGCACCCCGAGGCCAACATCATCTTCGGTGCGACGATCGACGACGCGCTCGGCGACGAGGTCCGCGTGACCGTCATCGCCGCGGGCTTCGACGGTGGTACGCCGAAGAAGCGCGACGAGGGCACGATCCTGCGCCGCGAGCCGCGCCAGCAGGCCACGCAGGAGGAGGTCGGCAACGCGGCCAGGACCCTCGGCCAGCAGCAGCAGCCGCCGCAGCAGGCCCCCGCCCCGCAGCACCAGCCGGCCCCGCAGCACCAGCCGGCCCCGCAGCACCAGCCGGCCCCGCAGCACCAGCCGCAGCGCCCGGCGCCGGTCGGCCAGCAGCAGCCGCAGCGAGGTCCGCAGGGCCACCCGTCGCAGCCGACGCAGCCCGGCCACCCGGGTCAGCAGCCCGGCCACCCGAGCCAGCAGCCGCAGCAGCGGCCGGCCCCGCGGCAGGTGCAGTTCGAGGACGACGACCTGGACGTTCCCGACTTCCTGAAGTGAGCGGATGTACTCCTTCCGCGACAGCACTGGCCCCGTTGACCTGGCCTTCACGGACCGGCTCGGCGGGGTCAGTGCCGTCCCCTTCGACGCGCTGAACCTGGCGCTCGTCTCCGACGACGACCCCGCCTCGGTCGCCGACAACTGGCGCCTGCTGCTCGCGGACTTCGCCCCGGGCGTCGACGTACCCGCGGGCATGCGGCAGGTGCACGGTGCCGAGGTGGCGGTGGCGACCGCTCCCGATGGAAGCGGCGGTCCGCCGGAGTGCGACGGCCTGGTCACCACCGAGCCCGACGTCGTGCTCGCCGTGCGGGTCGCCGACTGCGTGCCGCTGCTGCTCGCCGACGCCGACGCCGGCGTGGTCGGGGTCGCGCACGCCGGCCGCCTCGGTGTCCAGAAGGGCGTCGTGCCCGCGAGCGTGGCACGGATGCGTGAGCTCGGCGCCCGGTCGGTCACCGCCTGGCTGGGGCCGCACGTCTGCGGTGCCTGCTACGAGGTGCCCGCGGACATGCGCACCGAGGTGGCCGAGGTCGAGCCGGCCGCGGCGGCCACCACGAGCTGGGGTACGCCTGCGCTGGACCTCGGCGCCGCCGTGCGCGCCCAGCTCGCGCGTGACGGCGTCACGGTCGTCGACGTCGCCAGGTGCACCCGCGAGTCGCCCGACCTCTACTCCCACCGCCGCGACGGTGCGTCCGCCGGACGCCTCGCCGGTCTGGTCCGCCTCCGAGGAGCGCCCATGAGAGGAGCACAGTGATCCGCCGCCAGGAGCTGGCCGCCAACCTCGCCGCCGTCCAGGAGCGGCTCCGGCTCGCCTGCGAGGCCGCCGGCCGGCCTGCCGACGACGTGTCCCTGGTCGTGGTCACGAAGTTCTTCCCTGCCTCCGACGTCCGGGCGCTCGCCGACCTCGGCGTCCGCGACGTGGGGGAGAACCGCCACCAGGAGGCGCAGGCCAAGGCGACCGAGTGTGCGGGCCTCGACGTCCGCTGGCACTTCATCGGCGGGCTGCAGTCCAACAAGGCGGCCGCGGTGGCGGCGTACGCCGACGTGGTCGAGTCCGTGGACCGTGCCAAGCTCGTCACCGGCCTCGACAGGGGGGCCGCCCAGCGTGGCGGCCCGCTGGACTGCCTGGTGCAGGTCAGCCTGGACCCGCCCGACGCCCAGGGCGCCCGGTCGGGCGTGCACCCCGACGACCTGGCTGCGCTCGCCGACGCCGTGGAGCAGGCCGAGCACCTGCGGCTGCGGGGGCTGATGGCGGTCGCGCCGCTCGGGGAGGAGCCCGAGGCCGCGTTCGACCGGCTGGCCGCGATCCGCGCAGGGTTCCTCGCCGACCACCCCGGGGCCACGGAGCTGTCCGCGGGCATGAGCGAGGACCTGGAGGCGGCGGTCGCCCGGGGGGCGACACACGTGCGTGTCGGGCGTGCCGTTCTCGGATCGCGGCCGACGGTCAAGTAGGGTCGAGCGCAGAGCGCTGCCGGCCCGGCGGCGCCGGATTTCCGGAGGAATGAGCCATGAGCGGCGCGATGCGCAGGATCGGTGAGTACCTCGGCCTGCTCGAGGACACGGGCCAGTACGACGACGTCGACGAGTACGGCGACGCCCAGCAGCCCACCCGTCCCGTGCAGGAGCGATCCCCCGCGCCGGTCGCCGATCTCAACGAGCGGCGCCGCCCGGCGCCGGTGAAGCCCGCAGGAGTTGTGGCCGAGTTGTCCCGCATCACCACCCTCCACCCGCGCACCTACAACGAGGCGCGCACCATCGGCGAGAACTTCCGCGACGGCGTCCCGGTGATCATGAACCTCTCCGAGATGGACGACACCGACGCCAAGCGTCTCGTCGACTTCGCCGCCGGCCTGGTCTTCGCCACCCGGGGCACCATCGAGCGCGTCACCCAGAAGGTGTTTCTTCTCTCCCCGCCCAACGTGACGGTCGCTGCGGAGGACAAGCAGCGCATCGCCGAGGGCGGCTTCTTCAACCAGAGCTGACGACCACGTGCAATCTGTCGGGCTGGCCATCGAGGCCGTTCTCTGGACTTTCATCGCCCTGCTCATCGTGCGGTTCGTCTTCGACTGGGTGCAGGTCTTCGCCCGCTCCTGGTCGCCGAAGGGACCGCTCCTCGTCGTGCTCGAGGTCGTCTACTCGGTCACCGACCCGCCGATCAAGGCACTGCGCCGCGTGATCCCCCCGATCCGGATGGGCTCGATCGCGCTCGACCTGAGCTTCCTGCTGGTGTTGATCAGCGCGTGGCTGCTGCTCTCGGTGAACCGCGCGGTCTTCAACATCTGATCCCGCAGCGTCCGGGATGTCTCGCCCTCGGGGACTAGCGCTATTGTTTCCAGTCAGTTCCCCCGACCAACGACTACTGAATGGGTGAGGTCATGCCGCTGACGCCTGAGGACGTGAGCAACAAGCGCTTTACTCCGGTCCGGCTCCGCGAGGGCTACGACATGGGTGAGGTCGACCAGTTCCTCGACGAGGTGGAAGCAGAGCTGGCCAGGCTGACGAAGGAGAACGAGGACCTTCGCGCCAAGCTTTCCTCCGCGCAGAGTGGTGCTCCCGTCCCGGCCCCGGCGGCCGCCCCGGTTGAGGAGAAGAAGCCGGAGCCCGTCGCCGAGCCCGCGCCCGCTGCCGCTCCGGCCGCCGCCGCGACGGCCGGCTCCGGTGTCGAGACCATCCGCGTCCAGACCGTCTCCGACGCGTCCAACGCCGCGGCGCGCCTGCTCGAGATCGCCACGCGCAACGCCGACGAGCTCGTCGAGGAGGCCAAGAACGAGGCCGACAAGATCATCGGCGAGGCCCGTACGAAGGCCGAGCGCCTCGAGTCCGAGTCCAAGGTCAAGGCCGAGCGCCTCGAGTCCGAGTCCAAGGTCAAGGCCGACCGCATGGAGTCCGACGCCCGCACCCGCGCCTCGATGCTCGACACCGAGACCGCCGAGAAGCGCCAGCAGATGTTCGGCGACCTCGAGAAGGAGCAGGCCAGGCTCACCACCGAGGTGGAGAACCTCCGCTCGTTCGAGCGTGAGTACCGCTCGCGCCTGAAGAGCTACTTCACCCAGCAGCTGGAGTCCCTCGACGCCAGCACCGACGGCTCCGCCGCCGAGGCCGGCTCGACCCAGCAGCCCAAGCGCCTGCGCTCGATCCTGGGCGAGGAGGAGGCCTGAGCCTCCACTCCTGACACGTCACGGCCGGGTCCCCGCGAGGGGCCCGGCCGTCGTCGTGCCCGCGGCGCCCTCCGCGCGCAGGCGTGGCGGTTTGTCTCCGGTACGGCGAGGGACTAACCTCGCCGCACCCGCGCGTCGGGTGACGTAGACAACATCGTCAAAGGGAGCGCCGTCGAGATGGCACGCAGCACGAGGAAGTCGCTGGCAGGATCTGCCGCTGCGGCCGCGAAGAAGGTCATGCCCCGGCGCGGTCGCACCGACGCTGCCGAGACGGCTCCCAGCAGCAAGTCGACCAAGACGAAGGCCGCCACGAAGCCGGCCGCGAAGAAGACCACGAAGGCCGCGGCGCCCGCCAAGAAGGCCACGAGGTCGGCGACGAAGACGGCCACGAAGACGGCCACGAAGACGGCCACGAAGACCGAGGCGAAGAAGACGGCCGCCACGAAGCCGGCACCGAAGAAGACAGCTGCGAAGACGGCCACGCCGGCGAAGAAGACGGCCACCGCGCCGACGAAGGCTGCTGCGAGGAAGACCGCTGCCACCAAGGCGGCCCCGAAGACCACTGCGACGAAGACCACTGCACCGAAGACCACTGCGACGAAGACCACTGCACCGAAGACCACTGCGACCAGGAGCGCCGCCACGAAGGCGGCCACGAAGAAGGCGACCGTGAAGAAGAGCACCGCCCGGAAGCCGGCCCCGAAGAAGCGGGCCTCTGACCGGAAGGCCGCCGACCTCGTCGTCAAGGAGGGCGAGGGCGCCTGGACCCGGGCCGAGCTCGACGAGGTGCTCGCCGAGCTCAACGAGCACGCCGCCCGCCTCCGTCGCGAGCTGCACGACCAGGAGGAGGAGCTGGCCGGCCTCATGCGCGACGCCGGCGACGGCGCCGGTCAGGACCAGGCGGACCTGGGCGCGACCAGCTTCGAGCGGGACCACGAGCTGACCGTGGTCAACAACGCCCGCGAGATGCTCGCCCAGACCGAGCGCGCCCTGTCCCGCATCGCCGACGGCTCCTACGGCATCTGCGAGTCGTGCGGCAACCCCATCGGCAAGATGCGGGTGATGGCCTTCCCGCGTGCCACACTGTGCATGTCATGCAAGCAGCGCGAGGAGCGTCGCTGACCACCAGCGACCAGACCGAGGACCAGACCCGGCCCCGTCGCAGGCTCGGACTCCTTCTCGCGGTCGGCGCCGTGCTCTACGCCGTCGACGTGGTCACCAAGGTGCTCGCGGTCGAGCACCTCGACGCACGCGGCCGGGTGGACCTCCTCGGCCCCCTGCTGGGGCTCAACCTGGCCCACAACCCGGGTGCGGCGTTCAGCCTCGGCACCGAGTCGACGGTCGTGCTCACCTTCCTCGCGATCGGCGCGGTCGTCGTCGTACTCGTGATGGCGCCGCGGGTCCGCGAGACCTGGTGGGCGGTCGCCCTCGGCCTGCTCCTGGCCGGTGTCGGCGGCAACCTGACCGACCGGCTGCTGCGCGAGCCCGGCCCGCTGCGTGGCCACGTGGTCGACTTCCTGCAGCTGCCCTACTGGCCGATCTTCAACGTCGCCGACATGTGCATCTGCACCGCGGCCGGCATCATCATCGTGCAGTCCTTCCGGGGCCTGCGCCTCGACGGCAGCCGCCACGGGGAGCCCGACGCGGACGCCGACACCGAGGCCGGGGAGACCGGCGCGTGAACGATCAGCGGGTCGTGCTGGTCCCCGAGGGGCTGGCCGGCGAGCGGGTCGACACCGCGCTCGCCCGGATGTTCGGCTTCTCGCGCTCCCGGGCCGCCGACCTCATCGCCGACGGGCACGTGCAGGTCGACAACGCCCTCGTCGGCAAGTCCGACCGCGTGCACGCCGGCGCGATGCTGGACGTGAGGATCCCGCGCACGGAGGACCCGCTCGAGGTCGTCCCGGAGATCGTCGACGGCATCGGCATCGTGCACGACGACGACTCGATCGTGGTGATCGACAAGCCCGTAGGCGTCGCCGTACACCCGAGCCCGGGCTGGAACGGCCCCACGGTGGTCGGCCACCTGGCGGCCGCGGGCTTCCGGATCTCCACCAGCGGGGCCAAGGAGCGTGAGGGCATCGTGCAGCGCCTCGACGTCGGCACCTCAGGCGTCATGGTGATCTGCAAGTCCGAGCACGCCTACTCGAAGCTCAAGAACGCGTTCCGCCAGCGCACCGTCGACAAGACCTACCACGCGCTCGTGCAGGGCCACCCCGACCCGCTGCAGGGCACGGTGGACGCGCCGATCGGGCGCCACCCGCGGTTCGACTACAAGTTCGCGGTCATGGCCGACGGCCGGCACAGCGTGACCCACTACGAGACCATCGAGGCCCACCGCTTCGCCAGCCTGCTCGAGGTCCACCTCGAGACCGGCCGCACCCACCAGATCCGCGTGCACATGAGTGCACTCAAGCACCCCTGCGTCGGCGACCTCACTTACGGCGCCGACCCGGTGCTGGCGCGTCGCGTCGGCCTGGAGCGCCAGTGGCTGCACGCGGTCAAGCTCGGCTTCGAGCACCCCGGCTCCGGCGAGTACGTCGAGTATGAGACGACCTACCCCGACGACCTGCAGCACGCGCTGGACCTCATCCGTGACAGCCACTGACCTGACCCTGCGTCCGGCCGTCCCCGACGACCTCCCCGCGGTGGCCCGGGTGTTCCTCGCCGCGCGCCGTTCGGCCGCCGAGGCCGGGACGATGCCGCCGCTCACGCACTCCGCCGAGCAGGTCGAGACGCACATGGTGGGGCTCGACCTCAGCGACCCGTCGCGTCGCGAGATCTGGCTCGCGGAGGGGCCGCAGGGCGTCGTGGGCTGGGCCCAGGTCGCCGGTGGCTGGCTCGACGGCCTGTACGTCGACCCCGCGGCGCAGCGCCGCGGCATCGGCGGGACGCTGCTCGACCTGGTGAAGTCCCTGCGTCCGCGGGGCTTCGGGCTCTGGGTCTTCGCGTGCAACCACCCGGCGCGCAGCTTCTACGTGCACCACGGCCTCGAGGAGCTGGAGCGCACCGACGGCTCGGCCAACGAGGAGCGGGAGCCGGACGTGCGGGTGGTGTGGCCCGGGGCCGAGCCCCTGCCGTACCTGCGGTCCCTCATCGACGAGGTGGACGACGAGCTGGCCGGGCTGCTCGCCCGGAGGGTGGCGCTGACCGCCGCGGTGCAGCGGCACAAGCCGGTCGGCGGACCCCCGGGGCGCGACCCGGCACGAGAACGGGAGATCGCCCTGCGCATCGCCGGTGCGGTGCCGGTGCTCGGCCCGGAGCGGGTGCAGCGCATCGTCCACACGATCATCACCGAGAGCCTCGAGGCGGTCGAGGAGCGGTGACCCCGCTGGCCCGCGTGGTCTCCGGCGGCCAGACCGGGGTCGACCGGGCCGCCCTCGACGCCGCGGTCGAGGCCGGGGTGCCGCACGGCGGCTGGTGTCCCCGCGGAGGCGCCGCCGAGGACCTGCCCGACGGTGGCCTGCTCGAGCGCTACCCGGCCCTGCGCGAGACCAGGTCCGCCGTCCCGGCCGAGCGCACACGGCTCAACGTGCGCGACAGCGACGCGACGCTCGTCGTACGGGCCCGGGGCGTGGTCTCGCCCGGCACCGACCTGACCGTGGCGACCGCCCGCGAGCTGGGCCGGCCGTGCCTGGTCACCGACGGGTCCGACGTGGAGGCGGTGCGGGCCTGGCTGGTGGGGCTGGGCGACGACGTCGTGCTCAACGTGGCCGGGCCGCGCGAGTCCGGACAGCCCGGGGCGTACGACGTCGCGCGGGCGCTGCTGGAGGGGGTGCTCCGCGAGCGGTGATGCCGGGGCGCCTGGCTGCTCAGGCTGGCCCGAGGCGCCGGCCGACGCGCACCAGGGAGATCGTCCACAGCGCCCCCACCAGCGCGACCGCCGCGCCCACGGCGAGGGCCCACGGGATGCCCGCGTCGCGCGCGACCAGTCCCAGCGCGATCGGGCCGAAGCCCAGCCCCAGGTCCATGAACGCGCTCGCCGTGCCGGCCGCCGCCCCGCGCTCTGCCGGACGCGCGGTCGCGAAGATCGCGGTGAAGAACGCGGGCGTCGAGAAGGTCACCCCGAGGGCGAGGACGACGACCCCGACGAGCAGGCCTGCCGGCTCCTGCCAGGCCGCCATCAGGGCCAGCCCGACCGCGATCGCCAGCAGCGAGGCTGCGCCGAGCGGCAGGGAGGGCAGCCTGTCCGGCACCCGGGCGAAGGCGATCCGGCAGGTCACGACGACCAGGCCGTAGGTCAGCAGCGCGAGGCTGGTGTTGGCCATCCCGATCGCCTCCGAGTGCAGGGACGCGAACGCCAGGAACCCGCCCATCGCGGCGAGCGAGGCGAAGAAGCCGAGCGACGCCGGGATGGCCGGCAGGTGCAGCAGCCTGCCGTGGCCACCGGCCGACCGGTCGTGCTCCGGCTCGCCGATGCGCAGCGCCAGCACGATGGCCAGCAGGTTGAGTGACAGCGCGCCGAACCATGCGGCGTCGTACCCCCACCACGCCACGAGGCGCTCAGCCAGGGGCGGTCCGAGGGCGATGCCGAGGTAGAGCCCCAGCGAGTTGTAGCTGAGCGCCTCGCCCATGCGCGACGGTGGCGCGATGTCGGCGAGGAGGGCGAACCCCGCCACGAAGAACGCCGCCTCGGCGACGCCCTGCACCAGCCGGATCGCCACCACGGCGGCCAGGGAGTCGACGTACGGCAGGGCCAGCATGCCCAGGCCTGCGAGCCCGGAGCCGGCGACCATGAGCGGCAGCCGCCCGCGGGTGTCCGACAGCCGGCCCGCGAACGGCCGGCAGACCAGCGCCGTCACGCCGAAGGCGCCGAACGCCAGCCCGGCGCCGGCCTCGTCGGAGCCGATCGGCCCGGTCGTGTAGAGCGGCAGGGTGTGGATCGCGACGCCGACCGCGGTGAAGTACGCGAGGTCGGCGAGCCCGAGCAGCACGAAAGCAGGGGTGAGGAGGCGGTCCGCCCGCGCGCTCGTCACGTCCATGGAGGCACGCTACGCCCGCTCCTCGGGCTCCCGATGGCCCGTTCGGGTGACCGCCACCCGAGGGCCCACCCCAGTCACTGGCGCGATGTACCGCGCGAACGCGCTGCTGGGGCGACCCTGTCCTCGGAGCACTCTGTCTCCCTTCACGGCTCGGGACGACCCCCCACTCTCCGAAGGAGCGCATCATGCGTCAGACCTACCGGGTCCTCGCCGGACTCATCGCCCTCCTCGTGGTCGTCCAGGCGGCCTCGATCGTCTTCGCCATCGCCGGGCTCGGCTACTGGATCCAGGAGGAGGGTGGCGTGCTGGACAAGGCCGCGATGGACAGCGAGGTCGAGTTCACCGGCGTCGTCGGCTTCATGATCCACGGCATGAGCGGCACGATGCTGATCCCTCTGGTGGGGCTCGCCCTGCTGGTCGTGTCCTTCTTCGCGAAGATCGCCCACGGCATCGCGTACGCCGGCGGCATCGCGGTGCTGATCGTCCTGCAGATCGCCCTCGGCATCATGGCCCACGGGATCCCGCTCCTCGGCCCGCTCCACGGGATCAACGCGTTCATCCTGTTCTCCGCCGCGGTGCTCGCCTACCGGGCGGCGTCGACCACACGCATGCCGGAGGCCGAGCGCCTGCCGGCGATGTCCGCCTGATCCACGCGACGTGCTCCCCCCGCGGTGGCTCCTCGCCTCGGCGGCCACCCTCGCCGTCCTCGCACCGGTCGGCTGGCTGTGGCAGCAGAGCCTGGTGTCGTCGACGTACTCCGTCATGGACATGGGGTACGTCGACCGCGGGACGGTGCACGGAGAGGAGACCGCACATGGCCTCGACCACGACCACGGTGAGGGGACGGCGCAGGTGAGCGTCGCGGAGCTGGTCGCCGACCCGGACGTGGTCGCCGACGTCACGGCCGAGCTCGTCGTGCGGCAGGAGCGCATCCACCTCGCGTCGGGACGGAGCATCGACGACGGGTTCACCGTCAACGGCAGCTCGCCGGGACCGGCGCTGACCGCGACCGTCGGCGACATGGTCGAGGTGACCGTCGTCAACGACGGGATCGACGAGGGGGCGGCGGTGCACTGGCACGGCGTCGACGTGCCCAACGCGGCGGACGGCGTCGCCGGGGTGACCCAGGACGCGATCCTGCCGGGGGACAGCCACGTCTACCGGTTCGAGGTCGACCGGGCCGGGACCTTCTGGTACCACGCCCACCAGGCCTCCCACCCCCAGGTCATCGGCGGCCTGCTCGGGCCGCTGGTCGTGCTGCCGGCGGAGGGCATCGCCCAGGACCACGACGCGATCGCGGTCGCGCACACCTACCGCGGCACCCGCACCCTGAACGGCGAGGAGGACGTCACGCGCCTCCTCGCGGAGCCGGGGGAGACCGTGCGGGTCCGGGTCGTCAACACCGACAGCGGCACCCTCGAGACCTGGGCCGACACCGACGTGCGCGTGCTCGCGGTGGACGGCAGCGAGCTGGTCGGGCCCACGCCGGTCCGGGGCCACCTCAGCGTGCCGGCCGCGGGACGCGCGGACCTGGAGCTGACCGTGCCGGCGAGCGGCGCCACCCGGCTGCAGGTCGGCGGCTCGACCGCCCTGGTGGTCGGCCCGGCCGACGCCCCCGAGCCCGAGGCGATGCCCCGGCCCGACGACGGGATCGACCTGCTCGACTACGGCACCCCGGCGGAGGTGTCGTTCGACCCCGAGCAGCCGGACCGCGACTTCGACTACAGCATCGGCCGCCGGCTCGGCTTCGTCGACGGCCGACCCGGCGTGTGGTGGAGCATCAACGGACACCTCTGGCCCGACATCCCGATGTTCATGGTGCGCCGCGGTGACGTCGTACGGGTGCGCGTGGAGAACCACAGCGGCGAGGTGCACCCGATGCACCTGCACGGTCACCGTGCGCTGCTGCTGTCCCGCGAAGGGCGACGCGCGTCGGGGAGCCCGGTCTGGGTCGACAGCTTCGACGTCGAGTCCGGCGAGACCGTCGAGGTCGCCTTCGTCGCGGACAACCCCGGGATCTGGATGGACCACTGCCACAACCTGGAGCACGCCGCCGACGGACTGGTCGCGCACCTGATGTACGAGGGCGTCACCACGCCGTACCTCGTGGGCGGCAAGGCTCACAACCATCCGGAGTGACCCCTCGGTAGCCTCGGGTGCATGACGTCGACGACCGTGCACCCCGACGTTGGTCTCGGCCGGGCCGCCCCCCTCGACACGCTGCGCACGATCCTGGTCGCCTGGATCATCGGTGGCCACGCACTGCTCGGCTACTCCAGCGTGGGTGGGTGGGCCTACGACGAGGTCCAGGAGGTCACCCTCAACGGCGACGTCGAGCTGGTCCTCGCCGCGATCCTCGGGCCGACCGCCCTCTTCCTGATGGGCACGTTCTTCCTGATCGCCGGTCTCTTCACGCCGCCGTCGCTGGAGCGCAAGGGCAAGCGCGCGTTCCTGCGCGAGCGGTCGCTGCGCCTGGGGCTGCCCTTCCTGGTCAGCGCACTCGCGCTCTGGCCGGCGACGATGTGGGTCGCCTACCGCTCCACCGGGGAGCGCGTGACCTACGGCTTCCTGCTCGCCGGCCGCGACCGGCTGGTCGACTCCGGAGGCCTGTGGTTCGCCGAGGTCATGCTGATCTTCTCCGTGGCGTACGTCCTGTGGGTCGCGTTCTCGGGGCCCCGCGGGGCGTCGACGTACCCCCTGACGCTGCCGCGGATGCTCGGCCTGGCCGCCGCGATCACGGTGATCACCTTCCTGGTCCGGCTGCGCTTCGACGCCCGCGGCACCCAGTACCTCGACCTGCACGTCTGGCAGTGGCCGCAGCTGCTCGGGATGTTCGCGCTCGGCATCGCGGCGGCGAGACACGGGCTGGCGCACGAGGTGCCGCCGCGTCTCCACCGGACGGCCGGCTGGATCACCCTGACGTGCGCAGTCGGTGGCCCGCTCGCCGCGCTGGCGGCCGGGATCGACGACCTCGACGCAGACAGCGGCCCCTTCGTCGGGGGCTGGCACCTCGAGGCGCTCACCCTGGCCTCCTACGAGGGCCTGCTCGTGGTCTTCGGGTCGCTGTGGCTGCTCGGGTTCGCGCAACGCAGGCTGCGCGGCCGGCACCCGGTCTGGCACCGCCTGCGCCGCAGCTCGTTCGCAGCGTTCATCCTGCAGGGGCCGGTGCTGATCCTGCTGTCCGTGGCCCTGCGCCCGGTCGCGGTCCCTGCCGAGGCGAAGGCGCTGGTGGTGATCGTGGGCGGACTGGCCGGATGTTTCACGCTGGGCTGGCTCCTGGTCACCCGGACCCGCCTCGGGAGGATCGTGTGAGCGACCAGGGCCGCGGTGCCGAGCCGGTGCGCCTCGAGAGCTCACCGTGGGTGCGGTTCTCTGTGCCGATGACCCTCGCCCTCGCGCTCGGCGCCGTGGCCTTCCTGCTCATCGCTCGCCACTGGGTCGACACCGCGTGGGCGCTCGGCGTGACCGCGGTGGCGGTGGTGGTGATCGCAGCGCTGCTCGCGGCCCCCGAGGCGCTCGTGATCGGGCCCGACGAGGTGCGTGACGAGTCGGGCTGGCGGCGGCGCGGCTTCCGGATCCCGCGCGTGGACGTGACCGAGGTGCGCTGGGACGAGGACCCTGACATCTTCGAGCCGCCGCGGCTGACCTTCGTCGGCGCGGACGGTGACGTGGTCCGCCAGGTCACCGTCGAGTTCGACCCGGTGGCGGTCCTCGGCGCCCTGCGCGCGCACGGCTGGCCGCTGGGGGAGCTGCGGCAAGGGGGCTCCCCCTGACCGTGGCAGACGACTACGGTCGCCCCATGGGCACGGTCCTCGTCACCGGAGCATCGCGCGGCATCGGTCGCGCCACCACCCTGCGCCTCGCCGCGGACGGCTGGGAGGTCGTCGCCGGCGTACGGCGGCCGGAGGACGGTGAGGCCCTGGTCGAGGAGGCGCGGGGGCGCGTCCGGCCGGTGCGCCTCGACGTGACGGACGCCGGCGACGTGGCCGTCCTGGGCGAGCTCGGGCCCCTCGACGCGGTCGTCAACAACGCGGGCATCACGGTGTTCGGCCCTCTCGAGGGGCTGGCGGTCGACGACGTGCGCCGCCAGCTCGAGGTCAACGTGGTCGGCCAGGTGGCCGTGACCCAGGCCGTGCTCCCGCAGCTGCGCGGGTCCCGCGGGCGTGTGGTCTTCGTGTCGTCGCTGAGCGGACGGGTCACCACCCCGCTCTCCGGCGCCTACAACGCCTCGAAGTACGCCCTGGAGGCCGTGGCCGACGCGTTCCGCCTGGAGCTGCGGCCCTGGGGCATCCGGGTCGCCCTCGTCGAGCCGGCCCAGGTCGACACGGACATCTGGCGCACCGCCGACACCGAGGTCGACGCGGCCGAGCGGGCGCTCTCGCCGGAGCACCGGTCGCTGTACGCCGGCCACTTCGCGGGCTTCCGGCGCACCATCCCGTTGTCGCGGAGGCTCGCGGTCCCGGCGGACGCGGTGGCCTCCTCGGTCGCGACGGCGCTCACGTCCCGCCACCCCCGGGCGCGGTACGTCGTCGGGCTCGGCCCGAAGGCGCAGGCGGTGCTCTCCGACGCGACGCCGACCGTCGTGCGCGACGCGGTGCTACGCCGCGTGACCGGCGTACCGGGCAAGGTCCCGGGCCGGGGCGCCTGACCTCAGCGCGGGGTGAGCACGACGACGGGCAGTGCGCGGGTGGTGCGCCGGCGGTACTGCGCGAACGTCCCGCGGTTGGCCCGGTTGCAGATCGCGAAGCGCCGCTCGTAGTCGGTGTGGTCGGGACGCAGCGCGGCGGCGGTCGCCGGCCAGCGCCTCAGGCCGACCTGCACCTCGACCTCGGGGTCCGCCTCGAGGTTGAGCACCCAGTGCGGCGACTTCGGGGCGCCTCCGTTGGAGCCGACCACCAACAGGTCGTCGCCGTCGCGGCCGTAGACCAGCGCCGTGGTGCGGGTCAGGCCGCTCTTGCGCCCGGTGGTGCGCAGCAGCAGGGTCGGCATGCCGAAGAGCAGCCGGTGGCCGAGCAGCCCCCGGCTCGTCTCGTACGTCGCCTGGTGGAGGTCGAGCATCCGCAGGAACAAGGCACGCTTCAGGTTCGCCATGGAGCCACCATGCCGCATCGAGCCGCTCGCCCTCGTGGCGCATGTCCTGGACCAGGAGGGGTACGTCCGCGGCGACGGCGACACCGAGTCACGGAGGAGAGCCCCATGGCTGCCTGTGAAGTGTGCGGGAACGACTACGACAAGAGCTTCGAGGTGGTGGCCGTCGGAGGCGCGCGGCACACCTTCGACAGCTTCGAGTGCGCCATCCATCGGATGGCTCCGCGGTGCGAGCACTGCGGGTGCACGGTGATCGGTCACGGCCACGAGGTCGGGGGCAACTTCTACTGCTGCGCCCACTGTGCCCGCGACGCCGAGGGCACGGACGCCGTCGCCGACCGCGCCTGACGGCGGGGTGGGCGCGCTGTCTAGCGGCGGGGACGGTCGCGCCAGGCCCCGGTGGCCCAGAGCGCCCAGGCGACGAGGACCGGCTGGAAGAACAGCCGCACGAGCCGCCTCTGGTCGGTGTCGAGGCCGAACGCGTCCTTGCCCTCGACGTACTGGGCGATGTTGCCGGGGAAGATCGCGACGAAGAACGCCGCGACGACGAAGCCCACGGTGACCCGGCCGCGTGCCCAGGCCAGCAGGGCGGCGCCGAGGCTGATCTCGACGAGCCCGGACACGAGCACGACGGGGTCCTCGTCGACCGGGAACCAGCCCGGCACCTGGGCCCGGAAGTCCTCGCGGGCGAAGGTCAGGTGGCTGACGCCGGCGCCGACGAGGACGGCTCCGAGCAGCCAGCGGGCCAGCGTGCGGGGGAGCGAGGTCGGTGGGGCGTCGCTGAGGGCCATGGCCCCAGCATGCCCGGTCACCCCACCAGCGCGGCCGCCCGGCGGAAGTGCTCTCGCAGGAGGGCAGCCGTGCGCGACGGGTCCTCGAGTGGTGCCAGGTGGCCGACGCCGCGCAGCACCGCGAAGCGCCCGTCGGCGGTTGCGCGAGCCAGCTGCTGGTGCTGGGCCGGCGGAGTCACCACGTCGTCGGCACCCGCGATCGCCAGCAGGGGCGTCGTGATCCCGCCGAGCCGTTCGGTCACGTCGAAGCGCCCGAGTGCCTCGCAGACGAAGGCGTAGCTACCCGCATCCACCCGCGCCAGGTCGTCAACCGCCGCGCGCGTGAGCTCCGTGGGGCCGGCCTTGACCCGCCTGCCGAACCAGCGGTCGGGGGAGGCCGCCACCATCGGCGCCATGCCCTCGGCGCGGACGAGGGCGGCTCGCTCGGCCCATAGCTCGGGTGTCCCGAACCGTGCGCCGCTGCAGAGCACGGCTGCGGCGCAGAACCGCTCGGGGTGGTCCAGGAGCAGCTGGAGCCCGACCCCGCCGCCCACCGAGTCGCCGGCGTACAGGTACGGCGACCCGCGGGAGGCGCCGCCGACGGCTCGGTCCACTGCCGCGAGGACGGCGTCGGCCAGGTCGTCGAGCCCGAAGCCCACGGTGGCCGCCGGGCTCGACCCGTGGCCGGGAAGGTCCCAGCCGACGACGTGGAGGCCGTCGAGGTCCGACGCGACCGTCTCCCAGAGACGGTCGACGCGGGTGCCCAGCGACGGTCCGAGGACGAGGACTGGGTCACCTGGTGACCCCGCGAGTGTCTGGACCGCGATCTCGGGTGTGGTGCTGGGCACGGGGAGCTCCCTTCAGATGGCCGACGGATGGGTGGCGAGCGGAGTGACCTCGATCGTCATGTAGGGGAAGAGCGGCAGGCCCCACAGGATCTCGTGGAGTCGCTCGTTGGACTCCACGTCGAACACGCTGACGTTCGAGTACTGGCCGACGACCCGCCAGAGGTGCTTCCACTCGCCACCGCGCTGGAGGTCCTGCGAGTACGCCTTCTCCCGGGCGAGCGTCTCGTCGCGGACGGCGAGATCCAGGTCGAGGGGGATGTCGACGTCCATCCGGACTGCGAAGAGCATCAGCCGCGCACCGGGTCGAGCACGAAGCCGTAGTCGACGGTCACCGTGCCGTCCTCCTGGGCGACCGGGGCGAGGATCAGCTCCGGCTTCACGGCCGAGGCGATGTCGTCGTCGTTGTGCTCGTCGCCCGGGAAGTAGAGCTGGGCGGTGAGGAGCTCGTGGCCGGGCGCGGACACCTTCACGTGCAGGTGGGCGGGACGCCAGGCGTGCCAGCCCGCGGCGGCGATCAGCTTGCCGCAGGAGCCGTCGGTCGGGATCTGGTACGGCGCGGGCTGGATGGTGTGGATCTCGAAGGCGCCGTCGGCTCCGACCGTGAACGACCCGCGAAGGTTCCACTCGGGGATGCCCGGCGCGAACTGCGAGTAGAAGCCGTCAGCGTCGGCGTGCCAGAGCTCGACCTCGGCGCCCTCCAGGGGCGTGCCGTCGACGTCCGTGACGGTGCCGGTCCAGGTGAGCGGCGTGCCCTGCTCACCCTCACGCATCGGCACGGAGCCCCTGGCACCCTGCTCCGGCGCGTCCGGCACGTAGTAGGGGCCCTCGATGGTGCCCTTGCTGCCCTCCCGGTGGTCGGTGGCGACCTCCTCCACGACATGCTCGACCCAGACGTCGAGGAAGAGCGGCCACTCGCCGTCCTCGCCGACCTGGATCAGCCACGCCTTGAGGACGTTGTACTCGTCGTAGGTGACCTCGTGCTCGCGGATCGTCCGGTGCACGGCGTCCAGCACGGCGCGGGCGAGCAGGTCCACGCGCTCGGGCGAGGTGTCCTTGACCGCGTCGTACGGCGACTTGTCGCTCTGGAAGCGCTCGGTGGCGTTCGCGCCGGAGGCGGCCGCGGTGGCGGCCTCGGCGGGCGTCAGGGTCTGGTCGGTGGTCATGATCGGTCCTCTCGGGTTACTTGTCGATGCGGTAGGTCGCGAGCTTGTCCTCGTCGATCTCGACGCCGAGGCCGGCGCCGGGCCGGACGACGAGCTCGCCGCCCTCGATCCGGAGCGGCTCGGTGAGCAGGTCGTCGCTCATGTCGAGGAAGTTGGACAGCTCGCCGGCGTGCGCAGTGCTGCGCGGATGGGCGGCACCGAACGTGACGGTGCAGATCGAGCCGAGCTGGCCGTCGATCTGGTTGCCCATCACCACTTCCAGGCCGAGGCCCTCGGCGAGGTGGAGCACCCGCTGTGACCCGGTGAAGCCGGTGCGGGCGGTCTTGATGGAGAGCGCGGTGGCCGAGCCGCCGAGCACCTCACGGGTGACCTCGGCCGGCGTCGTCGCGGACTCGTCGGCGATGAACGGGACGTCGAGCTGCTGCACCAGCCACCGCCGCCCGAGCACGTCGTCGGCAGGGTTGAGCTCCTCGGCGAAGGAGAGGCCGAGGTCGCCCATCTGGCGCATGGCGCGGGCCGAGTCGGACGCCGACCATCCGCGGTTGCCGTCGACGTACAGCACCACGTCGGGGCCGAGGCCCTCGCGCAGCGCGCGGACCACGGCGACATCGAGCTCGACCGGGTGGCGTCCGACCTTGACCTTGAACGTCGTGATCCCGTGCTCGGCTCGCATGCGCTCCGCCTCGTCGACCATCGCCTCGGGCCTGTCGAAGCCGAGCATGTGCGAGACGCGCATCCGGTCGGTGTAGCCGCCGAGGAGCTCGATGACCGGCAGCCCGAGGGTGCGCCCGAGGGCGTCCCACACCGCCATGTCGATCGCCGCCTTGGCCGTGGGGTTGCCGACCGTACGGCCCATCAGGTGGGCCATCCGCTCGCGCTCGGTCAGGGTGAGACCGACGATCTGCGGCGCGAAGATCGTGACGATCACGGCGATGATCCCCCGCTGGGTCTCGCCGTACGTGAAGGGGCGCGGGGGTGCCTCGGCCACCCCGACGACGCCGTCGTCGGTGTGCACGCGCACCAGCACGTGCTCGGCCGCGTGGACCTCGCCGCTGGCGAACTTGAGGGGCTTCGCGTAGGGGATCCGGTAGGGGATCGCCTCGATCTCGGTGATCTTCACCTGGTCTCCTGTGCAGGGGGCGGGACGAGGGGGTCGTCGTAGAAGCCGTTGCTCTCGAGCACGTCGAGCGCGGTCGAGACCAGCGCGGAAGCATCGTCGGTGCGCCAGGCCAGGGAGAGGTCGATCGTGGCCGCGTCGGCGACGTCGCGGTAGACCACGCCGGCCAGCTGCATGCTGCGCACC
>Ga0299913_10000879_pt1 | contig 20636 bp, 18 predicted proteins | sample RVTome_9_FD_201360 | JGI IMG/M metagenome (GOLD analysis project Ga0299913, IMG submission 201360) | Soil microbial communities from uranium-contaminated site in the Upper Colorado River Basin, Wyoming, United States - RVT155D38 (version 2) ... | reverse complement strand
GTGCCAGCCTCAGCGCGGTGCGACCTCCGCCAGACCGGTCGGGCACGCCACCCCGGTGCCCCCGATGCCGCAGTAGCCCCACGGGTTCTTGGCCAGGTACTGCTGGTGATAGTCCTCTGCGTAGTAGAACTCCGGCGCGTCGAGGATCTCGGTCGTGATCGGTCCGTACCCTGCCTTCGTCAGGACCTTCTGGTAGGCATCGCGCGAGGCCTCGGCCAGGCGCCGCTGCTCGGGAGAGGCAACGTAGATCCCCGAGCGATACTGGGTGCCCACGTCGTTGCCCTGCCGCATGCCCTGGGTGGGATCGTGCGTCTCCCAGAACGCGCGCAGCAGGTCACCGTAGGCGACGGCCTTGGGATCGAACACGACGCGCACGACCTCGTTGTGGCCGGTGAGGCCGGTGCAGACCTCCTCGTAGGTCGGGTTCGGCGTGTGGCCGGCGGCGTAGCCGACGGCGGTCGAGTAGACGCCGGGGATCGTCCAGAACGCCTTCTCGGCGCCCCAGAAGCAGCCCAGCCCGAACATGGCCAGCTCGGTCCCCTCGGGGAACGGGGGGGTGAGGCGGGCGCCGCTCACGTGATGGCGCTCGGGCACCGGCATCCGCTCGGTCCGGCCGGGCAGCGCCTGCTCCGGCGTGGGCATCAGGGTCTTCTTGCGACCGAACATGGCGTCCCTCCTTTGGTGAGGTGATTGTACCGCCACGGAGGTTGACAGCCCCACCCCCGGGCCGCATAGTGGCCGCAACTCCTCATGACCAACGTCCGGACCGTCAAGGAGCTCAGGGACAGCGGCTGGCAGCGCAAGTCGGTCAAGCAAGAGCTGCGTGACAACCTCGTCGCGCGCCTGCGGCGCGGCGAAGCGTTCCTGCCGGGCATCGTCGGCTACGACGACACGGTGGTCCCCCAGATCGAGAACGCCGTCCTCAGCGGCCAGGACCTGATCTTCCTCGGCGAGCGCGGCCAGGCCAAGACGCGGATGGCCCGGATGCTGATCGGCCTGCTCGACGAGGCCATCCCCGCCCTGGCCGGCTGCGAGATCAACGACGACCCGCTGGCCCCGATCTGCCAGGCGTGTCGCGAGCGCATCGCCCGGGAAGGCGACGCGGCGGCCGTCGTGTGGATTCCGCGTGACCGCCGCTACGGCGAGAAGCTGGCCACCCCCGACATCACGATCGCCGACCTCATCGGCGAGGTCGACCCGATCAAGGTGGCCGAGGGCCGCTACCTCGGCGACGAGCTGACGATCCACTACGGGATGCTGCCGCGGACCCATCGCGGCATCTTCGCGATCAACGAGCTGCCGGACCTGGCCGAGCGCATCCAGGTGGGCCTCCTCAACATCATGGAGGAGCGCGACGTCCAGATCCGCGGCTACAAGGTCCGGCTGCCGCTCGATCTCTACGTGGTCGCCAGCGCCAACCCCGAGGACTACACGAACCGCGGGCGCATCATCACGCCGCTCAAGGACCGCTTCGGCTCCCAGGTGCGTACCCACTATCCCCGGAAGCTCGCCGACGAGATCGCCATCATGGACGCCGAGCGCACCGCCTTCCCCGTGGACGGCATCCGGACGGCGAGCCCGGAGTACATGAAGCAGGTCGTGGCCGAGCTCACGCACCTGGCCCGCCAGTCGTCCGACATCAGCCAGCGCTCGGGCGTGTCGGTGCGCGTGTCGATCTGCAACTACGAGAACCTCCTGTCGAGCGCGCTCAAGCGCGCCATCCGCCTCGACGAGAGCCTGGCGGTGCCCCGGGTCAGCGATCTCGGCGCGCTGGCCGCCTCCACGACCGGCAAGATCGAGCTGGAGACCGTGAACGACGGCGGCGAGGACAAGATCCTCGGCCGCCTGATGCACAAGGCGGTGCTCAACGTCTTCAACCGCTCGTTCAGCCAGGCCGAGCTGGCCGAGGTCGTGAAGGGCTTCGAGGGAGGCGGCGTCGTGCAGGCCTCCGACACCATGCCCGCCACCGAGTACATCAAGCAGGTCGACGGTATGCCGGGCCTGCGCGCGGCCGCCGTCAAGCTGGGCGCCACCGAGCCCGCCGCGCTGGCCGCCGCCATCGAGTTCGTGCTCGAGGGCCTCCACCTCTCCAAGAAGCTCAACAAGGACGTCCAGGCCGGCCGCTACCGCTACCGGAGCTGAGCGATGCCGCTCTTCCGGTACTCCCGCTGGGACGGCTCGCAGAAGATCGACCTCGACGCCGACGAGCTCCTGTCGGCGATGGCCGACGACCTGCTGGCCGACGGCGATCCCTGGCGCGCCCTGCGCCGCCTCATGCAGCAGGGCGCCCGCATGCCCGAGGGGCAGCGGATGCCCGGCCTCAAGGACCTGCTCGACCGGCTGCGCAAGCAGCGCCAGCAGCGGCTGAACCGGTACGACCTCGGCTCCAGCCTGGAGGACATCAAGAAGAAGCTCGAGGAGGTCGTGCAGACGGAGCGCGAGGGCATCCAGCAGCGCACTCCCGAGGGCCGCGAGCGCCAGCAGCGCGAGGAGAAGCTCGACGCGATCCCGCCCGACCCCGCCGGCCGCCTGCGCGATCTGCAGGACTACGAGTTCGTCAGCCCCGAGGCCCGGCAGAAGTTCGAGGAGCTGCTCGCGTCGCTTCGCCAGCAGATGATGCAGCCGATGTTCAGCTCCATGCAGCAGGCGCTGGGGAGCATGAGCCCCCAGGATCTCGCCCGCATGCGGGAGATGATGCAGGACCTCAACCGCATGCTGCGCCAGAAGGCCGAGGGGGAGGAACCGGACTTCGACGCCTTCATGGCCAAGTGGGGCCAGAACTTCCCCGGCGTCGAGAGCCTGGACCAGCTCATCGAGCAGATGGGCCGGCAGATGGCGACCATGCAGTCGCTCATGCAGAGCCTGTCCCCCGACCAGCGCCGCCAGCTCGACGAGATGATGCGCAACCTCCTGCTGCAGGACGAGCGGCTGGAAGCCCAGATGCGCCAGCTCGCCATGAACCTCTCCGAGTTCCTTCCGCTCGACGAGATGGCCCGCCGCTATCCGTTCCAGGGCGACCAGGAAGTCTCGATGCAGGAGGCCATGCGGCTCCTCGACGAGATGCAGGAGCTGGACGACCTCGAGCGCGAGATCCGCGGCGTGCGTGCCCTGGAAGACCTCGACCAGGTCGACCGGGAGCGCGTCGAGCGCCTGCTGGGCCCCGAGGCGGCGGAGGATCTGCAGCGGCTGCAGGAGCTGACCAAGCAGCTCGAGGACGCCGGCTACCTCGAGCGCGAGGGCGACGAGCTGTCCCTCACCGCCCGGGCCATCCGCAAGATCGCCGATCAGGCCCTGCGGGACGTCTTCGCCGTCCTCAAGCGCGACCGCATCGGCGGCCACGCCATCGACCGGCGCGGCGCCGGCGGCGACCAGACCGACGAGACCAAGGCCTACGAGTTCGGTGACCCCTTCCTGCTCGACCTCAAGGAGACGGTGATGAACGCGGTCGAGCGGCGGGGCCCGGGCACGCCGGTCCGCCTCGAGCCCGGCGACTTCGAGGTCTACCGCACCGAGCTGCGCACGCAGGCGGCCACCGTGGTCATGCTCGACATGAGCCGCTCGATGCTCAACAACGGCTACTTCCTGCCGGCCAAGAAGGTCGCCCTCGCCCTGCACGCGCTCATCCGCGGGCAGTTTCCGCGCGACGCGCTCTACATCGTGGGCTTCTCGCTCTACGCCCGGACGTTCACGGCCGAACAGCTGCCCACGCTCTCCTGGAGCGAGTGGAACATCGGCACCAACATGCACGCCGGCTTCGCACTCTCCCGGCAGCTGCTGGGCAAGCACAAGAGCGGCACCAAGCAGATCCTCATGGTGACCGACGGCGAGCCGACCGCCCATCTCGAGCACGGGATCGCCGACTTCGCCTACCCGCCCAGCGCCCGCACGGTGGAGGAGACGCTCAAGGAAGTGCAGCGCTGCACGCGCGAGGGCATCACGATCAACACGTTCATGCTCGAGCGCAGCTCGTGGCTGGTGGGCTTCGTCGAGCAGATGGCCCGGATCAACCACGGCCGCGCCTTCATGGCCTCACCCGACCGTCTGGGCGAGTACGTCGTGGTCGACTTCGTCCGCTCGCGCCGCCGCCTGATCGGGCGCTGAGCGCTCCGGGCTATCGCGGCGCGGGAACGCGCGCCTGGAGGGTCTGGAGGCGCTCCTGCAGGTCGGTCCGCTGGTGGGCGCCGGCCAGGCGGCGGGCGATGCGCAGGGAGTGCGTGACCACCTCGTCGTCGCCCAGCTCGACGAAGGCCGAGGCCAGGCGCAGCACCCCGTCGAGCGAGCCCGCCCCGCTGGCCCGGAACAGCGCGGACAGGTAGAGGTCGCGGGCCCGCAGGACGCTGCCGGCCGGAGAGCCCGAGGCGCGCGCGATGCGCAGGTAGGCGTCGCCGGCGTCGGCGTAGCCCTCCCACCGGCGGCTTCCCATGGTGGCGCCGTACGCCTCGTGCCAGGCGCGAAGCGCCGCCTGCACGTCACCCGCCGCCAGCGCCGCGTCCACCGCCGTGAGGCCCGCCGTCGCCATCGCCGCGTCCTCCCCCGGGTGCCGGTCACCCAGCCCGTGCTCCATAGGCCCCCGGGAACAGCAACACGGATGCCACACTGCGGAGGCCGGTTCTTGCCTTGAAGTCGAGGACTTGCGAGCCCCCTCGCCCCGGCCGGGGCGGGACGCCCGGAGAGCGGTGGGCAGGAATCGGGCGGTCCGCCCGGTGGTCAAACGCCCGATGGCCAATCGATTGACTCGCGGCCGGGCGTCGTCTAGTGTCGCTTCGACAGTCACCCCAGCCGATCGCAGAGGAGCGGACATGGCGACCTTCAACATCTGGATGAACGGGCGGCTCGTGCCCCAGGAGCAGGCGGTGCTGCCGGTCAACAGCGCCGCGGTCTTCTACGCCACCAACGTCTTCGAGGGCATCCGCGCGTACTGGAGCGAGCGGGACGGCGAGATGTACGGCTTCCGCCTGGCCGACCACTTCGCGCGGCTGCGCGAGTCCATGAAGATGATGCGGTTCACCGTGCCCTACTCCGACGACGAGCTCTTCGAGGCGGTGCGCACGGTGCTCGCGGGCAACGAGCTTCGCGAGGACGTCCACATGCACATGGTCGCCTATGTCGGCGCGCCGGGGCTGGACGCCACCACCCAGACCGGGCTCTACATCAACCCGCGCAAGCGCCCGCGCGTGATGGAGGGCAACGGGCTGAAGTGCAACGTGTCGTCGTGGACGCGCACCTCGGACAACGCCATCCCCATCCGGCTGAAGTCCGGCTCCAACTACCAGAACGGCCGGCTGGCCACGCTGCAGTCGAGGGCCGACGGGTACGACCAGCCCATCTTCCTCAACCGGCACGGCAAGGTGGCCGAGGGCAGCGGCGCCACGTTCTTCATGGTCCGCAAGGGCCGCATCGTCACGCCGCCCACGAGCAGCGACATCCTCGAGTCGATCACCCGCACGACGCTGATCGAGTACGTCTGCCCCCAGGTGCTCGGCATGGAGGTCGTGGAACGCGACATCGACCGCACCGAGCTCTACGTGGCCGAGGAAGCGTTCTTCTGCGGCAGTGGCTACGAGATCACGCCGATCCTGTCGATCGACCGCTTCGGCCTGGGCACGGGCGACGTCGGGCCGGTCACCAGGCGGATCTCGTCGGCGTACCTGGATCTCGTCCGCGGCGTGGACACCCGCCACCCGGAGTGGCGGACGCCCACCTACAAGCCCGTCACCGTGTGATCGGCCCCGGACGCCCCGGCCGGGCCGGGGCGTCCGGGAGTTCGGCGAGCCCCCCGCCGTGACGTTCGACGTCGGCATCGTGAACAACCAGCCCGTGGCGGCGGTGGTCCGCCAGGCCCAGCTCGCCGAGTCTCTCGGCTACGAGACCGTCTGGATCACCGACTCGCACCTCGTCTGCCGCGAGCTGTGGGTCACGCTCACCGCGTGCGCCCTCGGCACCACCCGCATCAGGCTGGGCCCCGGCGTGACCGTGCCGCACACGCGCCACTGGTCCGTCGCCGCCAGCGCCATCGCCACGCTGGAAGAGCTCGCGCCCGGCCGCATCGTCCTCGGCATCGGCACCGGTGGCAGCAGCGCGGAGACGATGGGCGTGAGCGTGCAGCGCGCCGCGCGCATCGCGACGCTGGACACGATGACCGCGTCGATCCGGACCCTGCTGGCCGGCGGCCGGGCGCGCCTGGACAGCGGCGTCGACACCCGGCTGGCCTGGCTCGATGGTGCCCGGCCCGTGCCGATCTTCGTGGCCGGCTCCGGCCCGAAGATGCTCGAGGCCGCCGGCCGGCTGGGCGACGGGGCCATCATGTACACGGGCACCGACCCGGCGATCTTGCGGGCCGGGCTGGAGTGCGTCGCCCGCGGCGCCGCCCGGCAGGGACGTCGGCTTGCCGACCTGCCGGTGCTGCTATGGACGCCGACCGCGGTCGACGCCGACGGCGCGCGGGCCCGCGATCACGTGCGCGGGCGGGTGGCCTCGGCGATGCGCCACCCCCTGCCCGTCGCGCTGGCGCCGGCCGACGAGGCGGCGGTGCGACGACTCCGCGAGGCCTACGATTCCTACCAGCACGCCACGGCAGCCTCGCGCCACCGGGAGCTGGTCCCCGACCGCTTCGTGGACCGCATGGCGCTGGCCGGCACACCCGACGAGGTGCGCGAGCAGGTGCGTCGCGTGATGAGCGTGCCGGAGATCGCGCGGATCATCCTGCTGCCGCAGAACCCCGGCCAGGGGTTCATCGAGCGGGAGGCGATCCTCCGCACCTTCGCCGAGCAGGTGATGGCGCGGGTGCTATAGGTCCACGGCCGTCGTGTTGCCGCCGCTGACCACCACGCCGACCCGCTCCCCGGCCGCCGGCACGTAGGCCCCGGCCAGCAGCGCCGCGAGGGCCGCCGCGCCGCCGGGCTCGGCCACGATCCGCACGGCCTCCCACAGCCGCCGCTGGGCGGCGAGGATGGCCTCGTCGCTCACCAGCACCACGCGAGCGACGTGGGACCGGGCGATCGGGAACATCAGCTCGCCCACGCGCCGCGGGGCCAGCGAGTCGGCGGCGACACCGCCGGCCGGCGCATCGACCGGGGTGCCGGCCTTCAGCGCCTCGAACAGCGTGGGCGCCGCCTCGGGCTCGACGCCGACGACCCGCACGCGCCCCGCGTACCAGGCCGCGATGCCCCCGATGAGCCCGCCGCCGCCGACCGCCACCAGCACCGTGTCGAGCGCGGGCGCCTGCCCGGCCAGCTCGAGGCCGAGCGTGCCCTGTCCCAGCAGCGTCTCCGGCTGGTCGAACGCGTGGACGGACAGGGCGCCGGTCTGGGCCACGTACGCCTCGCCGGCCGCGAGCGCGTCCGCGTAGCGCTCGCCGGTGACGACGAGGTCGGCGCCGTAGCGGCGGATGCGCTCGATCTTGGCGGGAGACGAGACGGTCGGGACGAAGATCCGGGCGCGCCGGTCGAGGCGCATCGCCGCGTACGCCACGGCGGCGCCGTGGTTGCCGCCGGACGCCGCCGCGACGCCGGCGGGCGGCACCGACCGCAGCAGCAGGTTGGCGAACGCGCCGCGCGCCTTGAACGAGCCGGAGTGCTGCAGCAGCTCGAGCTTCAGGATCAGCGAGAACGAGCCGAGGCCGACCTCGGCGCCGGCCAGCTCCAGGATCGGCGTGACCCGCACGTGCGGCCGGATGACCGCGTGCGTCTTGTCGATCGTCGCCCGGTCGATCACCACCTCAGCGCGGTGGGCCTGACGTCACGCCCGCGGCTTCACCCAGGTCTCCGACCACGCCAGGCAGGCGCTCGACGAGTCGCGTTCCCCGCGCTTCTCGGCCCACACCTGGCCGGTGGCGACCCGGCCGTTCAGCTCGGCCTGGGCCGAGCGGGCCGGGAAGAACGTGCTGAACACGCCGATCGGCCGATTGTTGGCGCCGGGGGCCATCGTCAGCACGAACGGCTCGATCGTGTCCCACCAGGTCAGGCGGATGTGGTCGGTGGCCGAGTCCACGCGCTCGGTGGCCGTGGAGCTGGCGTCCCCGCTCCGCGCGAAGGCGGCGCCGATCACCGGGAGGCTCGTGTCGGCGAAGGCGGGGAAGAGCAGGTTCTCGATCGACTTCTGCAGCCAGCGGGCGACCGACGGGTTGTCGCTGTAGATGCGGACCTGCCCGTCGGTGAGGTCGCTCTGCACGAACAGCGCGTGCCCCGAGCCGCCCGGGCACCACAGCACCCGCCAGTGGCTGAAGCGGCTGGCCAGCGTGGTGCCGCCGTCGTGGCTGAGGCGGATGAACGAGTTCTCGCCCGTCATGAGGACCGCGTTGGGGTCGACCGGAGAGGCCATCGGCGCTCGCTCCTCTATGGCCCGGCCGCGGCCACCTCCACCCGGGCGTCGTTGTAGCACGCCCCGCCGCAGATGTCGGCGTGGGTGGCAGGGGCGAGGGCCGAGACCGTCTGGTGATTGTCGCTGGTGCTGGTGCGGAACCAGGCGCCCTTCAGCGAAGACACGACGCCCCGCGGCACGTCGGCGGTGATCCGGACCGGCAGGCGCACCTCACCGAGGTCGTTCCACACCCGGACCGCCTGGCCGTCGCGCAGGCCGCGCGGCCGGGCGTCGTCGGGATGGATCTCCAGCGGCGGCACGTCGTCGCTCGTGCGGGTCCCGCCGAAGGTCGAGGTGATGCGCTGGTCGGAGGCCGGCGAGATCAGCGTGAGCGGGTAGGCCGACTCGAGGGCCCGGTACGACGGCAGCCGGGCGCCGTACTTCCGGTCGAGGTACGACGAGGCCAGCTCGATCTTCCCCGACGGCGTCCCCGGGAAGACGTTGGCGAACATCATGGCGTCCTGGCCGTTCACCGTCATGGGCATGGCCCGGTCGAGCGGGATGCGGCTCGGCCGCACGCCGCCCAGCCGGGGATCGGCAGGATCCACGGCGTCGTCCATGAGCTCGGCGTCGCTGGCGGTGAAGATCGGCTCGGTGAAGCCGAAGCGCGCGGCCAGGCGGCGGAAGATCTCGGTGTTGGGCTGCGACTCGCCCTGCGGGGGGATCACCGGCTCGGCCCGCTGCAGCCAGTGCTGCCCGTAGGCCGCGTAGAGGTCGTGATACTCGAAGCTCGTGGAGGCCGGCAGCACGACGTCGCAGTACCGCATGCTGTCGGTCATCGCGACCTCGATGCCCACCGCGAAGACGTCCTCGCGCTCCAGCGCGCGCCGCATGCGGTTCTGGTCGGGATGCACCACGACCGGGTTGTGATTGTAGATGAACAGCGCCCGGAGCGGCGGCGCCAGCGTGTCCTCGGTGAGGTGCCGGCCGATGTCCACGATGTTCAGCGTGCGCGTGCCCGGGGGCACCAGGTCCGGGCGGGCCAGCTTCTGAGGGGTCTTGGGGAACGCGAACGAGGCGCCGTTGACCAGCCCACCGCCGGGGACGGCGAACCGGCCGGCCAGCGCCGGCAGCGCCAGCACCGCGCGGATGCCGCTGCCGCCGTTGCGGTTGCGCTCCAGCCCGTTGCCGACGCTGATCGCCGAGGGCGTGATCGTGGCGTACCACTCGGCGAAGCGCGCCACGTCGGCGGCCGCGAGGCCGCAGGTCTCGGCCGCGCGCTCGATCGTCCACGGCCGGGCCAGCGCCATGAACTCGTCGAAGCCCTCCACCCAGCGCGCCACGAAGGCCCGATCGATCGCGTTGCGGCGCTCCAGCTCGGCCGCCACCGCCCACGCCAGCACCACGTCGGTGCCGGGGCGCAGGGCCAGGTGCAGGTCGGCCTGCTCGGCGATCTTGATGCGGCGGGGATCGACGACGACGACCTTGGCGCCGGCCCGCCGGGCCCGGTTGATGATCGGCATCAGGTGCAGGTTCGACCAGGTGACGTTGTTGCCCCAGGCCACGACGAGCCGCGACTGCTCGACCTGCTCGGGCCGGATGCCGGGGACGGTCCCGAACGTGCCCACCCACGCCTCGGTGCGGATGCCGCCGCAGAGCGGCTTGCGGTCGAGCAGCGTGGCGCCCAGGCGGTGGAAGAAGCGCAGGTCCATGGAGCCGCCGGCCAGGAAGCCATGGGGGCCCGCGTAGTTGAACGGCATGACGGCCTGCGGCCCGTGCGCGGCGATCACCGAGGTGACGCGCGTGTGGATCTCGTCGAGGGCCTCGGCCCACGACACCCGCACGAACTTGCCCTCGCCCTTGGCCCCGACCCGCCGGAGCGGGGTGAGGACGCGCCGCTCGCCGTGAACGAACTCCGGGTAGGCGCGCGGCACCTTGGCGCACAGCACGCCGTCGGTATACGGGTTGGCGCGGGAGCCGCGGATGCCGACGACACGCTCGGCCTCCACGGTGACGGTGAGGCTGCAGGTGTCCGGACAGTCCAGGGGGCAGACGCTCGGGTGCTCGACGTTCATGGCTCCTGGACTGTGCCGGCCGCAACCGACGGCGTCAAGTGAGCGATTGGCCCGGTGATCAAGCCACCCGTTGCCCGAGCCAGGCGCCGAGGTCGCGGATCTCGGCGTCGCAGACCGAGTGGGGCATCGGGTACTCGTGCCACTCCACGGGGTAGCCGAGGCCGGTGAGCACGTCGTGAGCGTGGCGGGCCCGCGCGAGCGGGACGACGGGATCCTGCGTCCCGTGGGCCAGGAAGATGGGCACCTGGCGGTTGGCCGCGCTCGCCTCGGCGTCGACACGATCGGCCAGCGGCAGGAAGCACGACAGGGCCATGATCCCCGCCAGCCGCTCGGCGTGACGCACCCCGGTGTGCAGCGCCATCGCCCCGCCCTGGGAGAAGCCGGCCAGGACCAGCCGCCCCGCCGGCACCCCGCGGGCCTTCTCGCGGGCAAGCAGCGCCTCGACGTGCCGTTGCGAGGCCCGCACGCCGGGCTCGTCCTCGCGCCGGGCGCCGGCATCGTGGCGGACGTCGTACCAGGCGCGCATGACCATGCCGCCGTTGATCGTCACCGGCTGCATGGGGGCGTGCGGAAAGACGAAGCGGACAGCCAGGCCCCGGGGCAGCCGCAGCAGCGGCGGGATGTCGACGAAGTCATGGCCGTCGGCGCCGAGCCCGTGCATCCAGATGACGGCCGCCTGCGGCGACGGCGCGGTCTCGACCTCCAGCGTTTCCAGCAGCTCCTCGGCCATTGCGCAGGGATGCTACCGCAGCGTGTCGCCGATCGGAAGCGCGATGGTTGGCTACGTGCTGCCGCGCGTGGCCAGCGAGGCCACGGCGGCCACGACCTCGGATGGCTCCACCGGCTTGGGCAGGTGGAGCTGAAAACCCGCGCCCTGCAGGCGGTCGCGGTCCTCGGGCGTGACGTAGCCCGTGAGCGCGATCGCGGGCGTACCGCCGCCGTGGTCGCCACCGCGCGCCCGAAGCCGCCGGATCAGCGCATAGCCGTCCTCGTCGGGCATCCCGATGTCGGTGATGAGCACGTCGGGTCGGAGCTCGTCGAGCGCCTGCAGCGCCTCCCGCACCGATCCGGCCGTCTCCACGGTCGCGCCGGCCATCTCGAGGATCGTCCTGATGACCTCGCGTCCGTCGGCATCGTCCTCGGCGAGCAGGACCCTGATGCCGTCCACGCGCGCCGACGCGCGGGCCGGCGACTGCTCGCCCCCCCGCCGGTCGACCCCGTCGGTGGGAAGGGCCGGGAGTCGTACCGTGAACGTGGCTCCCCGCCCCATGCCCGGACTGTCCGCGTGAACCGTCCCGCCGTGCTGCTCGACGAGCGCCTTGACGATGGCGAGCCCGAGGCCGATCCCGCCGTGCCGGCGCGTCGTCGAGGTGTCCCCCTGCGTGAACCGCTCGAAGAGATGCGGCAGGAACGCCGGGTCGATGCCTTGCCCGGTATCGGCGACCTGGATCTCCGCCTGGTCGCCCCGGGGGGCCAGTCGCACCTCGACGCGGCCCCCCGCGGCAGTGAACTTGAGCGCGTTCGAGAGCAGGTTCGCCATGACCTGCTGCAGCCGTTGCGCGTCGCCGCCGATCGGGTCGGGAACGGCCTGACAGGTGAACGTGACGGTCACGCCCCCGGCCTCGGCCGTCGGACGAATCTCGTCGAGTGCGTCCTGGATCACCGCGACCAGGTCCACGGGCTGAGGTTCGATCCGGATACTGCCTGCGATGATCCGGGAGACGTCGAGCAGGTCGTCGATGATCCGCGCCAGCGCCCTGGCGTTGCGCTCGATGCTCAGGAGGGCGTTCGCCGTGCGCGCCGGGTCGAGGCGCCCGGTGCCGAGCAGGTGCGCCCAGGCCAGGACGGCGTTCAGCGGCGTCCGCAGCTCGTGGGAGACCACGGCCAGGAACTCGTCCTTCATCCGGTTCGCGGCCTCGGCGTCGTTCCGTGACACCGTCGCCTCGTCCGCCTGGTCCTGCGCCCGCATGGAGCTGACGACGAGATGCTCGTTGGCGTCCCGCAGCTGCTCGAGCAACGCTGGGCGCCCGGTCGCGCTCGCGGGCGGCGGGCGGCCCGCCCTCGATTCAGGATCCCGGGCCGGCCCGTGCTCGGTCGTCACTTCTCCCTCCCTTCTACGATCGCTGACGCCGCTTGCCCGTCGACGGGCTCGGCGCCGGCGGTCTGGTCGGCCCCGCCGCGTGAGGGGAAGCCGTCAGAAGTCCATGCGCGTACCGGCGCACCGGCTCGCCCACCGAGAGGCCCCGGGAACTCACCTTGTAGAAGCGCAGATCCTTGCTGTGATCGCTTGCGCGGACCTTGACGACCGTCATCACCCGCTTCAGCGTGCCGTCCTGCTCGAGGTACCGCTGCAGGATGATCGCGTCGGTGAGGAACGCGTTCTCGCGGGGGCCCAGGCGCAGCTCGGTGTAGGCGTCCTCGATCTCCAGGGTCATCACCACCGTGACGCCGAGACCGGTGAGAACACCGACGAGTCGGTAGAGCGACTCGCGGAAATCCTCGCGGAACCCGGGAGAGACCGCCATCTCGAAGCCGGAGAGCGAGTCGATGGCCACGCGCCTGGCCCCCATGCGGGTGACGGTCTCGCGCAGCTCGTACAACGTCTCGTCGACGGACAGGTCGAGCGGGCGCAGATAGACGATGGCCACCTTGCCGTCCTGGATCATCTGGTCGAGGTCGCGGCCCAGCGACGTGGTCTGCAGATAACCGGTGGGGCGCTTCTCGAAGATGGCGATCACCCCCGCCTCCGCCTGCCTCACACCCTCCGCGATGAACTGAGCGGCCAGCACGGTCTTGCCCGACCCGGACGGGCCCGCGACCATCACGGAATAGCCCCGGGGGATGCCGCCGCCCAGCATCTGATCAAGGCCGCTGATGCCGGTCGAGAGCCGCTGCGTGATGGGGGCGATGCCCCGGGACAGGTCCGGCCGGGTCTCGCCCTCCTCCTCCTCGGGCTTGGGGAGGCGCGGGAAGACTCTGACGCCGTCCCGCATGATGCGAAAGGTGTGGAGGCCCGGCAGATCGCTCTGCCCGCGCATCTTGACGACCCGCAGCTTCCGGACGACGGAGTTTCGCTCGGTCGTCTGGCTCAGGACGATGAGACCGTCGGCGACCGTGAAGACCGGATGGACCTGCGTCTCCGGATCCGCGACCTCGCCGATCAGGAACGTCGTCGCCTCCCAGGCGGTGAGATGGAGGGCCAGGCTCTGGACGAACGCCTCGATCTCCAGCTCCACCGGCGCCGCTCCACTGTCCACCCGCATCACCGAGCGGAAGGAATCCACGACGACGAACCCGGGCGTGGCCGCTTCGACCTGGCGCACGACGCTCTCGAGGATCGCCCCGAGCCCCCGCTCCAGCTCGCTGCTCAGCGAGATGAACCGGAGCGTGCCGTTCACCTTGGCGGCGTCGAAGAACCGGTACTGCTGCTGGTAGCGCAGCATCTTGAGGGGCGGCTCGCCGACGATCGTGAAGTAGAGGCCGGGGCGCTCGGCGGTCGCGTTGGCGAACATGATCTGGTGGGCCAGGGTCGTCTTGCCAGAACCCGGCCCGCCGACGATGAGGTTGAAGGAGAGCTCGGGCAAACCGCCGCCCAGCACGTCGTCGAGCCCGGGAACGCCGGTGGCGAGCCTGCGGATCGTCACGCCGGCGCCGCCGTCCGTCATTCCCCGATCTCCTGGACGTCGGCGTCGGGCAACAGGGTGTCGGGCCAGATCTGCTGTAGCAGGTTCCACGCGAGCCGCTCGCCGATGAGGGTCGCCAGCAACCCTGTGAACGTGGCCACGACAATCACGGACACCTCCCGGATGACGTCGGGCTTCTGCTCCTGGAGACACGCGCGAAGCGGCTCGCTCAGACTCGCGCCCCGCTCCCGGAAAGCGATGCGCTCGTCGAGGAACGGGAACTCCGGACGCAGCAGCGTCACCGTCCGAAGAAAGATCGCCTGCACCCCGACCGGTCCGATCACCTCGCCCAGACGTTGCCACAGCCGGTCCAGCAGGCGTCCAGCCGCCGCCGCAAGGGCCTCGGACGTGGGAGGGTCCCCCCCCGCCTCGTGAGCGAGCAGCCGGGTCGCGGCCCGGCGTAGGCGCGGCGTGGCGTACCTCGTATCAGGGGGCATTCCCACGCCAGGGCTTCGTCCTCCTGCGTGGCGACGACAAGGGGAACGATCGCCGGCGAACGCGGTGCTGAACGAGCCCGACCCCGATCACCTGCTCCTCCGCGCTACTGGCGTGGCGTCTTCTGGACTCCGCGGGCTGATTACAGGCGACACCCTCACAAGGTCGCTGGGCCCGCCTCGGAAGGGCTGAGTGAGTTTCTACCCGCCCCGGGCGAAAGTCAACGCGGCCGCCGCCGGGGCGGATGAGCGCGGACGGTTTCCTCGTTCACGTCGGTCCCCCAGCCCGGCCGGGTGGGCACGATCAGGTGACCGTCCCTGATCTCGGGCCGGTGGGTGACGAGGTCGTCGTACCAGGGGACGACGTCGGGGTCGATCTCCATGATGCGGAGATTGGGGACGACCGCGCAGAAGTGCGCGTTCATGAGGGTGGCCAGGTGCCCGTAGAAGTTGTGGGGCGCCACGTTCACCTCGTAGGCGTCGGCCATGGCGGCGATCTTCGCGGACTCCGCCACGCCGTTCCAGGGCGTGTCGATGATCGCGACGTCCACCGACTGCTGCTCGAAGTACGGCCGGTAGTCGCGCCGGCCGAACAGGCACTCGCAGGAGGCGACCGGGATCGTCGTCCGCGAGCGGATGTAGTGCAGGGCCCTCGCGTCGCGGGTGTCCATCTCGATCCAGAAGATGTCGAACGGCTCGATGGCCCGGGCGACCTTCAGGAACCCCTCGGTCTTGAAGTTGAAGTTCAGGTCCACCAGGATGTCGACGTCCGGGCCGGTGCCCTCGCGGAACGCCGCCAGCTCGTCGCGCACGGCGTCGAGCACGTGACGGTCGGCGTTCAGCTCGGGGAAGCCGGGCCCACGCCGGGCGAAGCCGGGCGAGTGCAGGTAGGGATCGGCGCCCAGCACGAACACGTTGGTCTTGAGCGCGGTGTAGCCCCGGCTCACGACCTCCTTGCCTGCGTTGACCACGTCCTGCAGCGTGCGGAGCGCCGGGATCTGCATCTCCTTCGACCACTGCAGGCGATAGGTCCCGCAGTGTGACCAGTAGAGCCGGATCCGGTCGCGCACCGGCCCGCCGAGCAGCTCGTAGACGGGCACCCCGAGCGCCTTGGCCTTGACGTCGAGCAGCGCGTTCTCGATCGCGCCGATGGCCTGCTGCACGACGCCGCCGGCGGCCTGTCGCCGGACCGCGTAGAGCTGGGTGGCGATCGCCTCGTACGCCCGCGGGTCGCGCCCGATCACCTGGCCGGCGAGGCCGTCGATCACCGCCGAGACGCCCAGGCCGCCGAACGACTCGTTGTACTCGCTCCAGCCCACCAGCCCGTCGTCGGTGGTGAGCTTGAGGAAGTCGAAGTTGCGCTGGCCGGCGTCCGCGTGGAGATGCTCGACCGTGGCGATCTTCATGCCGTTCTCTCCCCGAAGCTGAGGGCCGGCAGCGCCTCGGCGCGGCCGAGCACGCAGAGGACCCAGGCGTAGTCGAGCGACAGCTCGCGCAGGGCGTCGTAGCGCCCCGAGGAACCGCCGTGGCCGGCCGCCATGTTGATCTTGAACAGCAGCGGCGGGTGGCCGCCATTGAGCGCGCGGAGCCGGGCCACCCACTTGGCCGGCTCCCAGTACATCACCTGGCTGTCGTTCAGCGAGGTCCGGACCAGGATGTCGCGGAAGGGCTGCTCGGCGAGGTTGGAGTACGGGCAGTACGTCGTCATGTACTCGTAGTGCTCGGGGACCTTGGGGTTGCCCCACTCCTCGAACTCGCCCACCGTGAGCGGCAGCGACTCGTCGAGCATCGTGTTGATCACGTCGACGAACGGCACCCGCAGCAGGGCGCCCCGGGCGAGGTCGGGCCGCATGTTGAGCACGGCACCGATGAGCAGGCCGCCGGCGCTACCCCCCTCGATCACGAGCCGGTCGTGGGCGGTGTACCCCTGCGCGGCCAGCGCCTCGGCGCCGGCGATGAAGTCGGTGAACGTGTTGCGCTTGTGCAGCATCCGGCCCTCGTCGTGCCAGCGCTTGCCCAGCTCGCCGCCGCCCCGCACGTGGGCGATGCCGACCGTGACCCCGCGGTCGAGCAGGCTCAGCCGGCTCGACGAGAACGTGACCGGGTACGGGAGGCCGTAGGCGCCGTAGCCCGCGAGCAGCATGGGGCTGGAGCCGTCGCGGGGGGTGCCGACGCGGTAGACGAGCGAGATCGGCACCCGGGTGCCGTCGGGGGCGGTGGCGTGGATGCGCTCGGAGCGGTAGCGGGTCGGGTCGAAGTCGCCCAGCACCGGCTGCTGCTTGCGCAGCACCAGCTGCCGGCGGGGGACGTCGTAGTCGTAGACGGAAGCCGGCGTGACGAAGGACTGGTAGCGCAGCCGGTAGTTCGGCGTGGCGAACTCCGCATTGACGTCCCCCGAGACCTCGTAGGTCGGCTCCGGGAAGACGATGTGGTGGGTGTCGCCGCTGCGGAGGTCGGTGACCCGCAGGCGCACCAGCCCCTCGGCGCGCTCGTGGACGACGTAGTGGCCGGCGAAGACGTCCACGTCCTCCAGCATGACGTCGTCGCGGTGGGCGATCAGCTCCTGCCAGCGCTCCGGCCGAGGGTCGTCGATCGGGGCCACCACCAGGCGGAAGTTGCGCCGGTCGCCCGCGTTCGTCCGGATGTAGAGGACGTCGCCCCCCGGCCCCACGCCGTGGTCGACGGAATACTCGTGCTCCCGCTCGCGGGCCAGCACCAGGCGCCAGTCGCCGGTCGGGTCGCCGGCCGGCAGCCAGCGGACCTCGGTCGTGGTGAAGCTGGCGGCGCCGGCGAACAGCAGGCCGCGGCTGCGCGAGCGCCACACGCCCAGCCGGAACAGCGCGTCCGTCTCCTCCTGGACGAACACGTCGTCGGCCACCGGCGCCCCCAGCCGGTGGCGCCAGAGCCGGTAGGGACGCTTGGCCTCGTCCTCCACGACGTAGAACAGCGTCGCCGAATCGGCCGCCCACGCCACCGAGGACACCTTCTCGATGCGCTCCGGCGTCACCTCGCCGGTGAAGAGGTCCTTGACGTACAGCGTGTACACGCGAAAGCCGCTGAAATCGAGCGAGTAGGCGAGCCAGCGGCCGTCGTCGCTCACCGTGAAGGCGCCCAGCGCCAGGAAGTCGTGGCCCTCGGCGAGCTGGTTGAGGTCGAGCGTGACGATCTCGGGGCCGTCGGGCGCCCGCCGGCGGCAGTGGATCGGGTACTGCTTGCCCGTCTCCGTGCGCGAATAGTAGAGCCAGCCGCCGTAGGGATACGGCACGCTCTGGTCGTCTTCCTTGATGCGGGCCAGCATCTCGCGGTACAGCGCCGCCTGGAACTCGGCGGTCGCCGCCAGCACGGCGTCGGCGTAGGCGTTCTCGGCCTCCAGGTGGGCGACGACGTCGGGGGAGTCCTTGTCCCGCAGCCAGGCGTAGTCGTCCTGGCGGACGTCGCCGTGGACGACGTCGACCCGGGGGATCTTCCTGGCGACGGGCGGCTGCGGCACTACAGGCGATCCGCCTTCTCGACCAGTTTCCAGTAGGTGTCCTTGTTGAGGATCTTGTCGCCCCGGAACTCGTAGATGTCGCAGCCGCGGTAGTTCAGCCTCTCGCCGTCGGCGCCCTGGCCGGTGACCATCCACACCGTGATCGCGCGGGGGCCGGCGATGATCTGCTCGACGTGGTCCCAGCGCATGTCGGTGATGACCTTGAAGCGGTCGGCCAGCACCGTGCGCACGGCCGCCTTGCCGTGCACGCGCCGGCCCTCCGGCTCGGGCCCGCGCGCCATCAGGAAGGTGCAGTCGTCGGCGAAGAACTCCATGATGCGGTCCACGTCGCGGCTGTTGAACGCGGCGTTGATGTCCCTGAGCAGCGCCGGTGTCGGCCCGGTGGTCGTCGCGGTCGTCATGTTCACCATCCCTCCCAGTGCGTGAGCTGCTCGAGCGGCAGGCGCCGGCGCGCCACCGAGGCCGGCGGCGCCGTCCGCTCGGGATCGACGTAGCCGAGGCCGATCACCCGGTCGACGTGCCGTCCGGCCGGGGTGCCGAGCAGCGTGCTCAGCTCCGCCTCCGGCACGTGGGCGGGGCAGGAGCCGATGCCGTGTCCATCGCCACCTACCAGGGGATTCTACGCGAGCCGTCAGCAGCCGAGGCGGTCGGCGAGATCGACGAAGCTGTCGGCCACGACGTCCCACTCTCGGGCCGGCTTGACGTCGGTGCTCTGGCCCGGGCCGTGCTCGGTCGGGCGCGGCACGAACGCCGTGCGCAGGCCGAAGCCGCTGGCCGCCGTCAGGTCGCCGTTGTGCGCGGCCACCATGAGGCACTGCTCGGGCCGCAGCCCCAGCATCTCGGCGGTCGTGAGGTACGCCTCCCGCTGGGGCTTGTAGTGGCGCGCCACCTCGGCGCCGAGGACGGCGTCCCACGGGAGCCCGGCGCGCCGGGCCATGTTCACGATCAGCGCGACGTTGCCATTGGACAGCGTGGCGAGAATGTAGCGGCGCCTGAGCCGGGTGAGGCCGGGGACGGTGTCGGGCCAGGGATCGAGCCGGTGCCACGCCCGGTTGAGGTGGTCGATCTCGGCCTCGCTCAGGCCGGTGATCTCGAAGTCCACCAGGAGCCGGTCGAGGGCGGCCCGGTGCAGGTCGTCCAGCTTCGTCCACGGCTGGGCGCCGCTGCGGACGCGCTCGAGCTGGGGCTGGTAGAGCCCCCGCCAGGCGTCGGCGAACTTCGCCCAGTCCACGCGCAGCCCGCGGGCCTGGCCCAGCGCCTGGCCCTCCCGGATGAGGCTGCTGCGCCAGTCGACGACGGTGCCGAACACGTCGAACGTGAGGGCCTGGATGGTCGCGGGGTCAATGGCCATGACTGGCGTAGGTAGCACCCGCCTCGTCGCCCTGTCAAGCAGGGTCCCGACGCGCCCCGGGCAGTGGCCGCGCCTCGGTGGCCGCGCTATCCTCGAGCTGACCATGGCTTCCTCACCGTCCCACCGGCTCCGGCGGTCCGCCACCTCCCACCCGCACCGGCGCGCGCGCCGGCGGGCCAGGCCGGTGGCGGCACTGCTCGGCGAGCTGGCTCGCTCGATCACCGGCTCGCTCGACCTCGACACGATCTTGCAGACGGTGGCCGAGGGCGCCCGCGAGCTGTGCCGGAGCGACCTGTCGGCCATCGCGCTCCTCGACCCGGAGACGGACACCATGGTGTTCCGCTACCGGGCCGGCGAACGGTTCCCGGACACCGAGCGGCGCGTGGTGCTGCCGGGCCGGGGTGCCGGCGGCCTGGTGCTGGCGTCGGGCAAGGCCGTCCGCAGCGACGACGCGCCTCACGATCCGCGCTTCGCCGGCGATGCCGGCTACCTGGCCGCCGTGGAGCGCGAGCGGATCGTCACCCTGCTGGTGGTGCCCATCGTGATCGGCACGCGGATCGAGGGCCTGCTCTACGTCGACAACCGCACCGCCCGGCCGTTCACCGATCGGGACGAGGCCACGCTGCGCCAGCTCGCCGACCACGCGGCGATCGCGCTCCGCAACGCCCAGCTCCTGGCCCGCGAGCAGCAGGCGCGCTCCGAGGCCGAGGTGGCGAACCGGATGAAGGACGACTTCCTGGCAATGCTGTCCCACGAGCTGCGCACGCCGCTCAACGCGGTGCTCGGCTGGGCAGTGACGCTCAGGACCGCCCGGCTCGAGGGCGAGACGGCCGCCCACGCCCTGGAGGTCATCGAGCGGAACGCGCGGGCCCAGAGCCAGCTCATCGAGGACCTGCTGGACATCTCCCGGATCGCGACCGGCAAGCTGCGGCTCGACGTGCGACTCGTGGACCTGGTGCCGGTCGTCGAGGGCGCCCTCGACGCCATCCGGCCCGGGGCCCGGGCGAAGTCCATCCGGCTCCAGGCCACGCTGGACCGGAGCGTGGGCCCTGTGTACGGCGATGCCGACCGCCTGCAGCAGATCGTCCTGAACCTGCTCACCAACGCCATCAAGTTCACGGGCGCCGGCGGCCGTGTCGACGTGACCCTGGCCGGCATCGGCGGCCAGGCCGAGATCACCGTGACCGACACCGGGCACGGCATCGGGCCCGACGTGCTGCCGCACGTGTTCGAGCGGTTCCGGCAGGCCGACAGCTCGAGCACCCGCCCGCAGGGCGGCCTCGGCATCGGCCTGGCCCTCGTCAA
>Ga0299913_10000878_pt1 | contig 20649 bp, 19 predicted proteins | sample RVTome_9_FD_201360 | JGI IMG/M metagenome (GOLD analysis project Ga0299913, IMG submission 201360) | Soil microbial communities from uranium-contaminated site in the Upper Colorado River Basin, Wyoming, United States - RVT155D38 (version 2) ... | reverse complement strand
CCATTCCATGAACTGGAGTAGCTGATCGATGTCCGAGGTGACTCGGGTGACGAAGATGCCGCGCCGGGTCGAGCTCTGCTCCGCGATGCTCAAGGCGTGGATGTGCTCGAACACCCGGACCCGCAAAGACTTCAGCGCGGTCTCCGACTTGTTCACCATGCGCCGGAAAGTCGCGCGCCCGGCGATGTACACGCCGACGATGCCCACCGCGGCTAGCGCGGTTGCCGTGTACACGAAGCGGGGGCGGAACCCATCGGCGAGGCCCCGGTCCAGGATCTGCTGGATCAGCACGGGGACGAGCAATCCTCCCGTGGCATAGAACATCGCGAGCGCGATCGTGTAGCCGAGGCCCTGGCGCATCTCGGAGCTGTCGGCCAACCCTCGTCTGAGGATCTTGAGCGCGCCCTGCACCGGCTGACCACCGTGCGCAGGGCCACCCGCGAACCAACCCATGCTCATACGGCCGCCCTCTCGTATGCACGCACCATCGACTCGTACGCCGGATAGGCCAGCAATTCGTTATGCGGCCCGTCGGCCACGACCCTGCCGTTCTCGAGGAACAGGACCCGGTCGGCAAGGGCGATCGTCGAGACCCGATACGCGATGACGATCAGGGTCGTCTGCACCTCTTGCTTGAGCCCGGCGAGGATCGCTTGCTCGATCGTCGGGTCCACCGAGGAAGTGGCGTCGTCGAGGATCAGGATGCGCGGTCGGCGTAGCAGCGCCCGTGCGAGCGCTACCCGCTGGCGCTGGCCACCCGACAATGTGACGCCACGCTCACCGACGATCGTGTCGTAACCCTGAGGCAACCTCTCGATGAAGTCATGGGCCTGGGCGAGCCGCGCCGCCCGCTCGACCTCGGCGCGCGTGGCCGGGAGCTCGAGCGTGACGTTGTCGTGGATCGTCGTCGCGAACAGGAAGCTCTCCTGGAAGACGACCGACGCTGCGCTCTGAAGCTCTCCCGCGGGCACCGAGCGCAGGTCGACGCCGCCCGCATGTATCGAACCGTGCTCGGGGTCGGCGAGTCGGACGAGCAGTTGTGCCAGCGTCGACTTGCCCGAGCCCGTCGCGCCGACCAGGGCCACCGACTCGTTCGGGACCACGTCGAAGGAGACGTCGTCCAGCACACGGTGCCCGTCGTAGGAGAACGAGACGTTGCGCACCGAAACACCCAGGGGGACCGCCGGCAGGTCCTCGGTCTCGGCCGCGTCGGGCATGGTCGTCTTCTGGGAGTACACCGTCTCGAGCCGCTCACGTCCCACCACGGCCCTTGGGATGTCGGACAGGACCCATCCGAACAACCGCATCGGGAACGCGATCAGTTGGAACAGGCTCACGAACTGGACCAGCGTCCCGATCGTGATGTCTGCGGTGGACACGCGCCATGCACCGACCGCGAGCAAGACGGTGATGCCGAGGTTCGGGATCATCTCGAAAGCGGGATCGAAGCCGGCACGCGCCCATCCGAACTCGACCCGGTGGCGACGCAGCTCCTCGGCCTTCTCCTCCATCCGCTCGACCTCGTTCGACTCGCGACCGAGCGTCTTCACGACCAGGGCTCCGTCGAAGCTCTCGTGCGCAACCCCAGAGACCTTCCCGATCGCCTGCTGAGCGCGCGACGCAGGCGGTTCGATACGTGCTCCGAAGGCACGGTTCAGCACGGCGAGAACGGGCAGCATCAGCAGGCCGATCACCGCAAGGAACGGATCGGTGACGACCAGCGCCCCGATCGCGAAGACGAACAACAGCATCGCAGCGGTCGAGAACGGCAGTGGGTGCAGGACCTCGGTCGCGGCTTCGACGTCGGCCTCGGCGTGGGCCAATAGCTCTCCGGCCGGACGCGACCGATGGTAGGCCAGCGGCAGCTCCCGGTAACGATCGATCACACGGGTGCGCAGCGATCGCTGGACCCGGGCCGCGGTCATCCCCGCGTAGTAGCGCCGGGTGATGATCCCGGCCGCCTTGATGATCGCAACGGCGAGGATCGCCACGACCCCGCCGACGACGGTGCCGGTCGAGACGCCCTCCTCGAAAGCCGGGACGATGACGCGATCGGTCACCCGCCCCAGCACGACGGCGCTGGCGACGGTGCTCGCGGCGTAGACCGCGGCTCCAGAGACCGCGATCACAAAGGGCAGCGGGTGCATCCGGACGTAGCTCCAGATGACCCGGAGCCCGCGCGCAAGAACGGTTCGATCTTGTTCGGTGCTCAATCGGGGACCTCTCTGCGTCTTGAGGACGCGTCGAAAGGGACTCCAGAAGGGGTCGGGCGGCCGGCGGCGCTCCCTGATTCTGCTACATGTCGAGCTACTTGTGAACCGCCATGGGCTGGGGGCCGAAAGAGCCCGACTCAGGCACCCGGTGAGTCTTCGCCCTTCTCGCGACGGCGTAGCTCTTCATCCCGTCGCTTCAAGTCTTCCTCCCATGCCCGCAGGCGTTTCGTACGCTCGTCGAGCCCGGCCAGGAAGCTGGGATCGTCATCGGGAGCGATCACTCCGAGCTTCCGGGGTGAGGAGCGCTCCACGCTACCGCCGCGCGGCTCCGGACGATAGGAGCTGTCCCCCGGGGCGAGGCCGGCGTTCTCGGGTCGGCCGAGCAACAGCCACGCGATCGATCCGATCGTGGGAACGAAGATCACGATGAACAACCACAGGATCTTCGGGAGATTGCGGGCCAGCCCCTCGCTGGTGGCGATGACGTCGAAGATGCAATAGACCCACAGGACGAGCAGCGCAAGCGCCACGAGCCCGCCCCCGTAGATCACGCTTCTGCTCCTCTCGTCGAGAGCTCTGGGGTGGACCCGGCCGGGATCGAACCGGCTACCTCAACGCTGCCAGCGTCGCGCTCTACCAAGTGAGCTACGGGCCCGTGACGGCCAAGCTTAATTGCTCGCCACGAGGGCCAACCCGGGGAAACTGTCATACCTTCCATCTAGCCTGGGTTGGTGGCTAGGCCTGAGATCAACGGCCGGAGGATGACTCCTTCGGAAATCGGTGAGAGATCCGAGGCGGCGGTGCTGGCGGCACTAGTGGCCGCCGGCAAGCATGTGCTCATCCCGTTCGGCCAATGCCGTTTCGACGTCGCTTATGAAGAAGATGGCCGCCTCGTCAAGGTGCAGTGCAAGACAGGCGTGGAGAAGAGCGGGGCACTGTGGTTCAAGACCCACAGCATGGTCCACGGTTCGATACGTGATTACCGCGACGACGTAGATCATTTCGGGGTGTATTGCCACGAGCGACGCGAGGTGTATCTCCTGCCGGTGAAGGAGCTGCCGGCGACAGCGGCCCACCTCCGCCTTCGTCCAGCTCGTAACGCTCAGAAAGCGCGCATCCGCGCCGCCGCCCCCTTCCTCCTGTGGAAAGACGGCCGGGTCGTTAGCAAGAGACCGCCCCTGGTCGAGTATCGACAGTCATCTATATTGACAGATATCGATGGATGGCCTAGGCTGCCGGGCATGGAAGTGACCGCCACCGCCCCCATCGCCGAGCTGCCCGTGCTGTGTTGCGCGCCCCTGGCGGCCCCGAGCATCACCGAGGACGAGGCGCAGGCCACTGCGGAGCTGTTCAAGGCCCTATCCGACCCCCACCGGGTCAAGATCATCAATCTCCTCGCCACCGCCGGCGAGCCGGTATGTGTGTGCGACATCAACGCGCACGTGGACCTGGCCCAACCCACGATCAGCTTCCACCTCAAGAAGCTGGCTGCCGCCGGCCTCGTGACGCGGGAGCGCCGGGCCACATGGGCCTACTACTCGCTCGACGACTCCGCCATGAAGAAGCTCTCCACCGTCGTCCAGATCAAGAAAGGGAACTAGATGAGCGATATCCGCGAAGAGGTCAGGGATCGTTACGCAGAGGCCGCCACGGCGGTGAGCACGGGAACTAAGGATGCCGCCGCGTTCGAGGGCGGCGGATGTTGCGACGACGACTGCTGTGGCGGTCAGGTCGGGCAGGTCTTCGGCTCCGCCCTCTACGGCGTACTCGACCAGGACACCATCCCCGACAGCGCGCTGCTGGCCAGCCTCGGCTGCGGGAACCCGATCGCGGTGGCCGACCTGAACGAAGGCGAGACGGTCCTGGACCTCGGCTCGGGTGGGGGCATCGACGTCCTGCTGTCCGCGAAGCGGGTCGGCCCCAGCGGCAAGGTCTACGGGGTCGACATGACCGACGAGATGCTGGAGCTGGCCAACAAGAACAAGGCCGAGGCCGGAGCGACGAACGTCGAGTTCCTCAAGGGCTACATCGAAGAGGTCCCGCTCCCCGATCGCACGGTCGATGTCGTGATCTCGAACTGCGTGATCAACCTCGCGGCCGACAAGTCACGGGTGTTCGCCGAGATGCATCGCGTGCTCAAGCCGGGCGGGCGCGTCGGCGTCACCGATGTCGTCGCCGACAACGAGCTGTCGCCGGAACAGCGAGCGGAGCGTGGCAGCTACGTGGGGTGCATCGCCGGCGCGCTCTCGTTCGCCGAGTACGAGCAAGGTCTGCGGCTCGCAGGGTTCACCGACATCTCGATCCAGCCGACCCACAAGGTCACCGACGGGATGCACTCGGCGATCGTGAAAGCGACGAAGGCCTAGTCGCTCTTCGCTTCTCCACCACCCCGGCGTCGTCTCCGACGTCCGCGACGGCGCCGCCGGGGAGCCTTCTCCCTAACCGAACCGTTCCCCGCGGCGGCACGCAACGACGGAGCCTTCTCCCGCCGCGGCCCCCCCTCTATCGCCGGAGCGCGCGCGTCTTCGGCGGCATCCTTGACCGCTTCTTCCGCCGAGACGGTTTTCTCCGCGCGGCCATCTTTCTCTTCCGCGACCTTCAGCGTGATCCGGTACTCCTGCGGATACTGCGGCACGCCCCACTCCGACTGGAGGTCGCCGATGACCTCCTCGAGGATGGTTCCGTCGGGAGGGGCAGTCAGGTTGGTGGGGCGCTCGCGCGGCAGCGCGCGCACGAGGTCCTCCGACGACTTCGGTGACACTCGTTGCTCGCCCTGGCCGCGACCTCGCCGGCCCCGGCGGCGCCTGCGCCGCGGCTGCGCCTGTTGTTGCGGGGCTACCTCGGCCTTCGGCTGCTGGCCGGCCTGGCCCTGTCTGCTCTGTGATCCTCCGCGACGACGCCTACGTCGCCGCCCGCGACCGCTCATGTTCGTCCCAACCTTCCGTGTATTCGATCTTGCGAGCGTCCTTCCAGAGGCGCTCGAGATCGTAGTAGTCACGATCTTCCTTGTGGAACACGTGGACCACGAAGTCGACGTAGTCCAAGAGAACCCAACGGCCTTCGCGCTCACCCTCGCGCCGATAAGCCTTGCGCCTGAACACCGAGCTCATCACTCGCTCGACCTCTTCGGCGATCGTGCGGACCTGGCGGTCGGTGTTGCCGCTGCAGATGACGAAATGGTCCGTGATCACGAGCTGCTTGGAGACGTCCAGGATCACGATCCGTTCGGCCTTCTTGGACGACGCGGCATCTGCCGCTGCCAGGACGATGTCTAGGTCTACTGTTTGCTTCGCTATCAACGGTTTTGGAGGAAATCCTTTCCCACCACGATGGTGAGGTCCACGATACCTTGCTCCTGCACCGACACCTGAATCTCGCCCACGCCCAGCAAGGACCTCGCTCGTTGCGCCACCGCGCGCCCTTCGTCGCTGTCGTCGTAGGTGATGATCAAAGTCCGTTGGTAGTTCAAGCGCCGCGCGTTTCCAGTAAGAACCACGCGGAACCCCGCACCCACGAGTTGTTCCGCAACCTGCTGCCCTATCCCCGGAACTCCGTTCCCGTTGAGCACTTGAACGCGGACGTCTTCGTTGTCCGCGTCGGCGAGGCCGATCGTGCCGGCCATGAAGGCTTGAACCTCCGCGGCATCTGCGGCGTACAGCTCGCTGCCGCCCACGCTTACCTGGGTCACCGGCAACGGGACGATGCGGCGCTCTCCCGACGACAACCCAGCGATCGCGCTCAGGAGCTGCGCGTGGTCTCCCGGACCCGCATCCGACTCGGCCAGTGCCCCACCCGCACTGCGAACGGCCCCCGCGAGGTTCTCGGGCTCCTCGGCGAACGCGTCGAAGAGGGCATGCCAGAACGCGATGTGCCGGAGACCGAGCTCGGCGTCGTCGCCTTCCGTTCCCACGACGTACAAGAGCCTCACGAGGAAGCTCGGGTTGAGCTGTTGGGGACCTTCGGCGAAGAGTAGCCGCGCTCGCCCTCGGCCGGCCGAAACGCGGACCTCTTCGGGCACGTCGACAGACAGCGGCCCGGTCGCTCCGAACAAGAGCTCCGCGTCGTTGTCGGAGAGCTCGAGGTAGCGGTCGATCTCTACGCCGAGGAGGTTCTCCGCGCTCACCAGCAACAACGGTGTCCCACCAGACGCAAGCGCGTCGCCCAAACCTTGCAGGCCCCGCCCCGGCACCTCGACCGCGACGTGGGCCGGGATGTAGACGATCGCTCCGGTGCGGCTCTCACGGTCGAAGGTCAGCAGCGTCAACCACAGCGCGCCCGCCGACTCGTTCTGCTCGCGGGTCCCGAAAACGAGCGTGGTGGTGATCCGGTCGCGCTCGGATGGACTCGCGGCAGGAGCCGGTGCCTCCTCGTTGTCGTCACGCCCCGAGACGAACAGGAACGCCCCGCTGACGGCGAGCAGCGTTGCCATCGCACCGGCCACGGTTGCCGCCGTCAGTCGCTTCCGCCGGTCACGCGATCTCTTCTGCCGGAGCGCGGCGCGGCGCGGCCCCATCGGGTCACGCATACTCAGGCCGATCCCATATAGAGACCTTGGCGTCTGATGTAGTCCGCGACGGCCGGCGGAACGAGGAAGTCGATCGGCTCGCCCTTCGCGAGGCGCTGCCGCACCATCGTCGAGGACACGTCGAACTCGGGGATCTCCATCACGTGCACGCGCGGCCATCCCTTGGGGGCGGAGGTGGCGTCGAAAGTCGCTCCGGGTCGCGTGACCGCGATCACGTCGGCGAGATCCGCGATCTCTTCGATCTTGTGCCACGTGCCCAAGTCGGCCACGGCATCCATCCCAGCGATGAAGAAGAGCTCGCTGCCGGTGAAGAACGACGCCAGCGTGGCCAGGGTGTCAACCGTGTAAGTGGGTCCGCGACGGTCGAGCTCGACCCGGGACGCCGAGAAGCGATTATGGGACGCGATCCCGAGTGTGGTCATCATGAAACGGTCCTCTGCAGGAGCATACGTGGACTTCTGCCACGGACTTCCTGCCGGTACGAAGATCACGCGCTCGAGGTCGAATGCATGCAGCGCTTCGGATGCCGCAACGAGGTGGGCGATGTGCAATGGGTCGAACGTCCCGCCGAAGACACCGATGCGAGCTGTCGTTTCACCGAGAGAGGCCATCGCCACTAGCTAACCCGAAAACCGTCTCTACGGCGCGGATACTGTCTCGCCCCCGCCTGAAGGGGGTTCGGGCTGGAACTCGAACGCGACCTCGCCGATGCGAACCTCGTCGCCCGGGTGCGCGCCCGACGATGCCAGTTGCTCCTCGACGCCCATCGCGATCAGCTTCCTCTGGAGGCGCTCGACCGCTTCGTCGCTCTCGATGTCGGTCTTCGCGACGGCGCTCTCGGCTCGCCGGCCTCGGACACGCCATGCGTCGCCCTCACGCTCAATCACCAGGGGGTCGTCGCGAACGACGTGGCGGACGTAACCCACGGGCCGTGGGGCCGAGGCACGTGCATCCTCAACGGCAGCAGCCAACCGAGCGATCAACGCGTCGACGCCTTCACCGCTGACCGCCGATACGAGAAGAGCCTCGGGATACCGGTCGCGGACGGCGTCGAAGCGTTCGCCCGCCACGTCTGCCTTCGTCGCGACGATCAGAGCGGGACGACGCGCGAGCTCGGGATCGAAGGCGGCGAGCTCTTCGGATAGCACACCGACGTCTTCGACCGCATCGCGATCGGGTGCGGCGAGATCGACTACGAACGCCAACACCGCGGCACGGCTTATGTGACGGAGGAAACGGTCCCCGAGTCCTCGGCCCTCGTGCGCGCCCGGAACGAGCCCGGGGATGTCTGCGACTACGAACGCTTCACCTTCGTGGCGAACGACACCGAGGTTCGGCTCGAGGGTCGTGAACGGATAGTCGGCGATCTTCGGGCGCGCTGCAGAGATCCTCGAGATCAGCGTCGATTTCCCCGCATTGGGGAAACCGACCAGACCGACATCGGCCAGCAAGCGCAGCTCTAGCCGGAACCATCGCTCCTCCCCCGGCTCTCCCTTCTCGGCGAATTCGGGAGCGCGCCGGGTCGCACTGGCGAAATGGGCATTGCCCTTCCCGCCTCGGCCCCCGCGCGCGACGACCGCTTGATCACCTCCGGCCGCGAGATCGGCGAGCAAGACACCGTCTTCGTCGAAGACCACGGTACCGGGGGGGACCAGCACGACCCGGTCCTCGGCGCGGGCTCCGTGCTTTCGTTTCCCGGCCCCGTGACCACCTCGCTCGGCCTTGACGTGGGGGTGATCGCGTAGCTCGAGGAGCGTGCCGACCGACGTGTCGGCTCGCAGGATCACGCTGCCGCCGTTCCCCCCGTTACCGCCGTCGGGACCACCCTTGGGTTTGTAAGGCTCGCGATGGAATGCGGCCGCGCCGTTACCGCCGGCGCCCGCCATCACCTTGACCCTGACCTCGTCGACGAACGCCATGTCAGCAGGATGCCGCCTCGTGGCGGCGAGCGATCGCTAGTTGGAAGTGACTATCGAGACGACTCGGCGGCCGCGCATCTGATGGAACTTGACCTCGCCCGCCGCGGTTGCGAACAGCGTGTCGTCGCCACCCTTGCCGACGTTGAGGCCGGGATGCACCCTGGTCCCCCGCTGACGGATGATGATCGTGCCCGGCTTCACCAGCTGACCGCCGTACGCCTTCACTCCCAGTCGCTTCGATTCGGAGTCGCGACCGTTGCGCGACGAGGCGGCGCCTTTCTTGTGTGCCATCTAGGACTCCTCGGTTTCTTTCTCTTGATCCTCGGCCTTCGACCGCCCGGCGGTCAACTTGATGTCGGATATCTGAACGCTGGTATAGCGCTGTCTATGCCCGGTGTTCCGCCGGTATCCCGTCTTGTTCCGGAACTTCATGACCTCGACCTTGGGTCCCTTGGCCTCTCCGAGCACCTTCGCCGTCACCTTCGCCTTGGACAGCTCCGAGCGAGACGAGCGGGCCTTGCCCTTGTCGTCCACCACGAGCAGCGGCGTGAACTCGAGCGTGTCTTTGTCGCCCTTGACGAGCTCGATCTCTATGACGTCGCCCTTGGCGACCTTGTGCTGCTTACCGCCCGCGCGGATGATGGCGTACATCTCTCTCCTTGGGAGGACTAGGCCCCCGATCTGAGGCCGGGCCAAGGATACAAGACACCGTCGGGTCAGTCGACGTCGTGGAGCAGGATCCCGCGGCCCTCACAGGTCGGGCATGCGTCCGAGAAAGCCTCGACGATGCCTTGCGAGACGTTCTTGCGGGTCATCTGTACCAAGCCCAGGGGCGTGATATCGAACACCTGCGTACGGGTGCGGTCCTTATCCAGCTCTTGGCGGAAGACCTTGATCAGTTCGTCGCGGTTTCGCTGATCCTCCATGTCGATGAAGTCGATGACGATGATCCCTCCGATGTCGCGCAGCCGGAGCTGACGCGCGACCTCGGCCGCCGCTTCCTTGTTGGTGCGGAAGACGGTCTCCTCTAGCGTGGATTTCCCGACGAACTTCCCCGTGTTGACGTCGATCACCGTCATCGCCTCGGTTCGATCGATAACGATGTGGCCTCCGGACGACAACCAGACCTTGCGATCGAGCGACTTCCTGATCTGCTCCAAGACGCGGAATTCCTCGAAGATCGAAAGAGCTCCGTCGTGGTGCTCGAGACGGTGGTCGAGATCGGGAGTCGTGACCCGGATATAGCGGCGGAGCTTCGACTCGAGCTCTTTGTCGTCGACGACACAACGGACGACCTCGCGGTTGAAGAGATCGCGGATCACCCTGAGCTCTAGCTCCGGTTCCTCGTAAAGGAGGGCCGGGGCCTTTGCGCCTTTGGAACGTTTCTCGATCTCCGTCCAGGTCTCGAGGACACGCTCGAGATCGCGCTCGAGATCGCGGCGAGACGCGCCCTCGGCGGCGGTTCGGATGATGAGTCCGTGTTTCGCTGGTTTGAGCTCGTTGGCGATATCGCGCAACCTGGCGCGTTCCTTGTCGGGCAGGCGTCGCGACACCCCGATCGAGTCGCCCTGCGGCACGAGCACCAGATGACGGCCCGCGATCGAGATGAGGGCCGTGAGGCGTGCGCCCTTCGCGCGCATCGGGTCCTTCGTAACCTGAACCAAGATTGCCTGACCCGCCTTCAGCACCGTCTCGATCCTCGGGACCTCGTCGCCCTCCTCTCCTGCGATACCGACCTCACCCGCGTAGAGCACGCCGTTGCGTGCCTCACCGATGTCTACGAACGACGCCTCCATGCCGGGCAAGACGTTCTGGACGCGGCCCAGATAGACGTTCCCCACGATCGATCGGTCCTCGTGGCGGGTGACGTAGTGCTCGACGGCACGCCCGGCCTCCGTGATGGCGATCTGCGTCCCGTTAGGATCTGCATGAACGAGCATGACGCGCTCGACCGGAGTGGGCTGCACCCCCTGGCGGCGCCGCGGCGTCCGTTTCCGTCCGCGCGTCCCGCGCCCTGCCGGTTTCTTCTCCTGCGCAGCAGCTTTCTCTTCGGCTGCAGGTTGCTCCGTCTTGGGCTCTCGGCGGCGGCGCTTCTCGCGCGGCTTGCGCTCCTCGCGCGGCGGCGCTTCGACGTCGCGCAGAACGTCGGCGGCCTTCTCGCGCGGCTTGGGCGTGCTCACAAGAACCGCCTCATGTGGATGTTGAGCAGTAGTCCTACTGCCACGTAGTTGGTTATCAAACTGGAACCTCCGAATGAGATGAACGGGAGTGGGATCCCCGTGATCGGCATGATCCCCATCGTCATACCGACATTGACGAATAACTGGAACGCCCAGAGGGCGACGATGCCTGCGGCGAGCATCGCTCCGAAGAGATCACGCGACATCACCGCGATGCGAAGGCCGCGCCATATCAGGAACGCGAATAGACCCAGGAGCGTTGCCGAACCCACGAAGCCGAGCTGCTCCCCGACCGCCGTGAAGATGAAGTCGGTGTGCTGCTCGGGCACGAAGTCCAGCGATGTCTGCGTGTTGCGACCACCGAGACCCTTACCCCGCATGCCACCGGAACCGATGGCGATCTTCGATTGCGTGAGGTTGTAACCGAGCGATTGCACGTCCGGGTTGGGATCTAGGAACGAGGTGAGTCGTTGCACCTGGTAGTCCTTGAGCATCCCGGCCTGGAGCACGACGACAATGGCGATGAGACCCAGGATGCCTAGGGTCACGAAGTGACGGATCCTCGCTCCTCCGACCAAGAGCAGCGCGCCCAACAGAGCGACAAACACCATCATCGTGCCGAGGTCGGGCTGCAGGTAGATCAGGATGCTGGGGGCGGCGACCAGGCCGAGGCACAACGCGACGTCGCGCGCGCGGACCTCACCCTTCCGTTGTGCCAGATAGGCAGCGATCGTGATGATGACGGCTACCTTCGCGAGCTCCGATGGTTGTGCCTGGAACGCCCCGAGATTGATCCAGCGCGTCGCACCCTTCTGCGTGTCGCCCAGGGGCGACAGCACGAGGATCAGGGAGATCAACGTCGCGCCGTAGACCAGTGGAGAGAGACCTCCGAGATGGCGGTAGTCGAAGAAGCTCACGGCCAGGAGCACGAACACCCCTGCAACGAGGTATGCGAGCTGCCGCTTGAGCAAGTTGCTGGCTTCGAGCCCTCCGGCCGCGTTGCCGGCACCCGTTGAGTTCACCATCACCGCGCCGTAAGCGGACAACAGCAGCGTCACCAGCAGCAGCGAGGGATCGAGGTGGCGGATCGGCGCCTTGCGCGCCATGCGCGCAGAGATCGGCTCGCCGCCGATGCGGTCGACCGCTTCTCCGAAGAACCCTTCGTAGGCCATTAGCCGGATGAGTCCGATCCGAGGGTCACCACGGCTTTCTTGTCGAGGCCGAAGATCCCCTCCCAGATCTGGCGCGCGATCGGACCCGCACTCGTTCCACCGTGGCCGGCCTCTTCGACCATCACCGCTACGAGGTACTGGGGATCGTCGGCGGGGGCATAGGAGACGAACCAGGCGTCGTTGAGGGTCGTGACACCCGAGCGAAGCTGCGCCGTACCGGTCTTGCCCGCGACCGGGAAGCGATCCAGCGGGAAGCCCGAGAACGTCCCTCGAGCCGTTCCGGACGATCCCGTAACGACCTGCTCGAGCCCTTGGCGGATAACCGCGATCTCCGCATCGTCCAGGGGCAACCGGGTGACCGTACGCGCCTTGAACTCGTGCACGGTGTCCAGGGAGTCGCCGGCCTCGTTCGGCTGGGCCAGCTCCCACCCGAGGCGCGGCTGCACCACTTTGCCTCCATTGGCGATCGCCGCATAAGTCACCGCCATCTGCAGCGGCGTGACGAGCAGGTCACCCTGACCAATCGACATGTTCACGGTGTAACCGGGCAACCAGTTTGTGCCGCCACACCATTCCTCACTGATCTCTTTCTGGTTGCGGAGACACCACTTCTCGTCGGGCACGAGACCGTCGGCCTCGTAACGGAGGTCGATGCCGGTGTCATGGCCCAGACCGGTGCGGCGCGCGTACTTCTGGAATCTCTCGGACCCGTCTCCGAAGATCACGCCGAATTGCGACTCCATGCGCCACGCGAGCTCGTAATAGAACGTGTTGCACGAGTGCTCCAGCGACTCGGAGAATCCGATGTAGCCGCGGTAGGCGGACGTCCAGTTGTGGTACGTCACGCTCCCCGAACCGCCTTGTGGTGGGTAGACGCGCGCTCCTGGACATTCGAGCGACGAGTACGGGGTGGCGACATCGGACGCGAGCGCGGCCCCCCCGGTCACGACCTTGAACGTGGAACCCGGCTTGCGCATACCCTGCGTAGCGCGATTGAGCAATGCGTCGTCGTCCGGATCCTCGGTCGCCGCGCCCAACGCGTCGTACTCCTTTTGAAGGATTCCGTCGGCCAGGATCGACGGGTCGTAATCCGGCAGGCTTGCCATCGCGACAACGCCGCCGGTATTCGGATCCAAGACGACCGCAGCTCCTGCCGGTGCGTTGAAATTGGCCGACCGCGCGGCCACGATGCCGGCTTGCAAAGCCTCCTCGGTGACCTTCTGGATGTCGATGTCGAGCGACGTGACGAGATCCCGCCCGGGTTCCTCGTACTGCTGGATACGTGACCCGACCACGTCCGAGGACGAGTTCACGATCACCTGGCGGATCTCCGGAAGGCCTCGCAGGTGGCGGTCGTAGAAGTACTCGAGACCGTCCTTCCCTACAAGGTCGCCGGCGAGGTAGGGCCGCTTCGGGGACTTGAAATGGTTCGACTTCAGGTCCTCCGGAGAGATCTCTCCGACGTAACCGAGGATGTGAGGCGCCAGACGGCCGTGCGGGTAATAGCGGATCGGGATCCTCTCCGTTCCGACGCCCGGGAAGTCTTCCGGATTCTCCGCGATGTAGATCGAGTGACGTTCTCTCACATCGTTCGCGACCGCGACCGGCTTGTACGGAGACACCGTCGCGTCGTAGAGGAGCTCACGCATCTCCTTCTTAGGAACGTTCAGCAGCTTAGACAGGCGGCGCAGGACCTTCTTCTCGCGCCGGGAGCCCGGCTCGACGACCTGGCGATCGATCGTTACCGACAAGGAGCTGCGGCTACGGACGAGCACGCGACCGTTCCTGTCCAGGATGCGACCACGCGTTGGTTCCGAGTGCACGAAGCGAACGCGGTTCTCTTGCGCGAGGTCCTCATAGGTCGTGGACGCGAGCACCTGCAGGAACCACAGTCGGGAGAACAGCGCGACGAAAGCAGCAACGACGAGGATCCCCAGGACCGCGAGCCGCAGCTTCACGCGATCGATCCCCGCATCCTTGTGACCGGCACCCTGGCCGTAACCCATCACCATCGGTGGACCCTCTCCGGGCGGTAGCGATCGGCCACTTTCTTGACGACCGGGAACACAAGCGGCGTGAGCAACGTGTTGTACAGGACGACCAGACCGACGACCTTTGCCGTCGTCGCCAGTCCGATCCATTGCTGACCGAGGATGATCGATAGACCTGCGTAGCTGAATTCGACGATCGCCGATGCGCCGGCGATCGTTATCACCGGCGTCCACACGGATTCGGCCGGCGTGTACTCGCGCATCACGCCGATCGCGTAACCGATGAGGGTGTAAACGAGGGCGTAGAGACCCACGATCGACCCTTCAGGTAGCTGGAGATCCTGGAGGAAGCCACCGAAGAACCCGGCAACCAGGCCCACCCTCTCTCCGTCCGTGAAAGCGAGACACAGCACCACGACCAGCACGAGCTGTGGGATCACTCCCAGGATCGTTGCGTAAGACAGGATCGTCGACTGCAGCGCCAGTGCCAGTACCACGATGCCCCCGATTGCGAAGAGGCGGGGCACTCCGATCTCGGCCCATGCCGACGGGGATCGAGGCTCTTTGGCTGCCACGCTCATCCCCGTCCTCCTCGCTCGGCGATCGACTGGCCCGACTCGGTCAGGACCAGGACGAAATCGAGCTCGTTGAAGTTCACGAAGGGGTCCACGATGATCGTGTGCTCGGGGGCCCGCACGTCTCCGATGACCTCGTCGACGACTCCGATAGGGATGCTCGGCGGGAATATGCCTTCGTTGTAGCCGGACGTAACGACCTCGTCGCCCTCGAAGACATCGGAGTTCGAGCCGATGAGCTCGAGAGACAGACGATCGTTCTCGCCGGTCCCCTGGATCTTGCCCGTGTCTCTTCGAGCTGCGATGCGCGCACCGGCCGCGCCGCGCGGGTCGATGAGGAGGAGGACGGTTGCTGTGTGCTCGGTGACCGGTCGCACGATCTTCCCGACCAGCCCGTCCGCGTTCACAACGGCCATGTCGGGCCGGACCCCGTCGTCACGACCCTTGTCGATCACTCGGGCCCACCGGTAGTTCGACGAGACGTTCGCCTGGATCGAGGCCGTCACCGTCTCCATCGCGGTCCACGGCTGCTCGAGATCGTTCAGCCGGGCCAGGGACTCGTAATCGTTCTCCAGCGCGCGAGCGTTCCGAACCTCGGACTCGGCCGCGTCGAGCCGGGCCTTCAACCGCTCGTTCTCGGTCCGCAGGCCGCCGAGCTCGGCGATCGACGCGAAGAAGTCACCGACCGGGCGGAACACGGTGGTCAGACCTCGCTGGATCGGGGCCACGATCGTGACCGAGATGTCCTTGGCGCGCTCCAGCGGGCCGCCCTCGTTCTGGCGGAAATCGAGCGTGATGATGATGATGGAGAGGGCGAGAAAGACAAGCAGCAGCAGACGACCCCGCCCAGAGCGGCGATACATCGATAACTAGACCTTTACAACTAAACCTGGGGGCACCCAGCAGGGAACCCTGCACCCCCATGGTAGCCGGTCGTCCCGGTCGGTGCCCTAGTGCCTGGTCGAAGAGATCAGGACTCGCTTGAGGGCTTCGAACTCCTCGAGGCACTTGCCCGAGCCCACGGCGACGGCGAAGAGGGGGTCCTCGGCGATGTGGATCGCCATGCCGGTCTCGTGCTTGAGGCGCTCATCGAGCCCCTTCAACAGTGACCCGCCTCCGGCGAGCACGATCCCCTTGTCCATGATGTCGGCTGCGAGCTCGGGAGGGGTCTTGTCCAGCGTGTTCTTGACGGCGTCGACGATCGCGTTGACGGGCTCCTCGATCGCTCTGCGGATCTCCTCGGCGGCCACGACGATCGTCTTCGGCAGACCGGTCACGAGATCGCGTCCCCTTATCTCAGCGGACTGTTCGTCCGGCATCGGGAAGGCAGATGCGATCGCCATCTTGATCTCCTCGGCAGTTCGTTCGCCGAGCATCAACGAGTACTCCTTCTTGATGTAGTTGATGATCGACTCGTCGAGCTCGTCGCCACCGATACGGATCGACTGACTCGTGACGATGCCCCCCAGTGACACCACCGCGACTTCGGTCGTACCACCTCCGATGTCGACGACCATGTTGCCGGTCGGCTCGTGCACGGGAAGACCCGCGCCGATCGCGGCCGCCATCGGCTCTTCGATGATGTAAGCACTGCGCGCGCCGGCAGAGATGGTCGCTTCTTCGACGGCGCGCTGTTCGACTCCCGTGATACCCGACGGGACGCACACCACGACGCGCGGTTTGGCGAGGAATGCCCGGCGATGCACCTTCTGGATGAAGTAGCGCAGCATCTTCTCGGTGACGTCGAAGTCGGCGATGACACCGTCCTTGAGAGGCCTGATAGCGACGATGTGGGCCGGTGTGCGACCGATCATGCGTTTCGCTTCGGCCCCCACGGCCAGGATCGCGCCGGTCTTCGTGTTGATGGCGACGACCGAAGGTTCGTTCAGGACGATCCCGCGGCCTCGGACGTAGACAAGCGTATTTGCCGTGCCGAGGTCGACGGCCATGTCGCGGCCGATGAATTGGAAGAAGCTATCCATCTAGGGACTCACAACCTTTTTCTGTTCGACTGGCTTCGTCAGAAGAGCGCCCAGGTTAGCCGAAGAAGAGTGCTACCTCTCGTTCGGCGGACTCCGGGGAGTCCGAACCGTGGACGATGTTCTCGCCTATCACCGTGGCGAAATCGCCTCTGATCGATCCGGGAGCGGCTTCCAGAGGGTTCGTGGCTCCCATAATCTGCCGCATACCCGACACCGCATCTTCGCCCTCGACGACCATGGCGACGACCGGTCCCGAGGTGATGAACGAGACCAGGTCTTGGAAGAAGTCTTTGTCGACGTGCTCCGCGTAGTGCTTCTTCGCCAACGTTTCATCGATCGTGAACAGCTTCATCTCACGGATGTCGTACCCCTTCGCCTCGATACGACGCACCACCTCACCGATCAACCGACGCCGAACACCGTCGGGCTTCACAAGGATCAGCGTTCGTTGAGCGTTAGCCATGGGTCGTTACGGTAGCAGGACGGAACGGGCTTCCCCTACGACGTAATGCGAACCCGTAACGCAAACCAGATCGCCCTCGGCTACTTCACTAAGTGCATGTTTGATCGAGTCTGCGACATCATCGACCGCGTTGCACTCGAGCCCAAGTTTTGACGCGCTGCGCATCAGTTCTTCAGTGGATGTCGAGCGCACCGAACGCGGTTGTGTGACGATGACACGACACGGAACGCGTGCCATCTCGGAGATCATCCCGTGATGATCCTTGTCGGCGAGGATCCCGATCACGAAGATCACACGATCGAATGCGAACGTCTCGAGCAAAGTTGTCACGAGCGCCGACATCCCATCGGGGTTGTGCGCAACGTCCAGGATCACGGGCACCGTTACTTCGTCGGTCCTGATCGTCTCGAGGCGACCCGGAACCTCTACCTGTGACAGACCGGCGGCGACCACCGCCTGATCCAGCTCTTGCGCCGGGATGTATCGACACACGGCTTCGAGCGCGGTCGCGGCGTTCACGCCCTGGTGCGCCCCATGCAGGGGCAGGAAAAGCTCCTCATAGGTCCTCTGCCCTCTCTTCAGCGAGAGATAACGTCCGCCGAACGCGACACGGTTCTCGATCAACTCGAAGTCCCGGTCGATCGCGATGACCCTCCCACCCATCTTGGCCGCCTCTTCTGCGATCGCGGCCAGGACCTCGGGGCTCCGCTCTGCGGTGACGACCTCACCGCCTGACTTGATGATCCCGGCCTTCTCGCGGGCGATCGTGACCCGATCCGACCCAAGGTTGGCGGTGTGGTCCAGGGCCACCTGGGTCACTACCGGGGTCGACGATCCCAGGACGTTCGTGGCGTCCCAGCGTCCCCCGAGACCGACCTCCACGACCACGGCGTCAACCGGGGTCTCGGCCGCCCACAGGAAGAACATGGCGGTCAGCAGCTCGAAGTAGGTCACCCGCTCACCGAGGCGGTCCTCAACGTGATGGACGTAGGGCAGGACGTGGTCGAAGACCTCACCGAAGGCATCCTCGGAGATCGCTTCCCGGCCCAGGGTCAGACGTTCGCGGACCGACACGAGGTGGGGGGACGTATAGGTCCCCACCGACAAGCCTGCGGCATCGAGCAATGAGGCCGCGATGCGAGCGGTCGACGTCTTGCCGTTGGTTCCGGTGACGTGGATCGCCGGGACGCGCGCTTCGGGATGGTCGAGGATGTCGCACAACGCTTCGATACGCGCGGTATTGGGCCGCAGACGCTTCATGGCGTCGATGCCCAGCTCGTCTAGATGCGCGATCGCTTCGGGGAAACCCACGTCAGTGCGACTTGCTCGGCTGCGGCTCGCCCAGTGTGACCTCCACCTTGGGTTCCTCTAGTTCTCCCGTCGCGATCAACTCGTGCTCCGAGACATTGCCGGCAGCGAAGACGTCGGCGGCGACCGTCTGCAGGAGTTGTACTTGCGGCTCCGGAGCACGCACGATCAATCTCGTCACCGGCGTCTTGATCGAGACCTTCGCTTCCGACTTGGCGCGGCGGATATCGCCGAGCACGGTCACCGCGATATCGAAAGAACCATCGTCGTCCCCGGCCGGAAGGTTGGACGCGACCGGCCACTGCTCACGATGGATTGAGTTTGCATCGGGACGTGCCTGATGCCAGATGTCTTCCGCAACGAAGGGAATGAACGGCGCGAACAATCGGAGGACGATATTCAAAGCTCCCCGCAGCGTGTGCAGCGCGGAAGGATCACCCGCGTAAGCGCGCGTTTTCGCCAGCTCGAGATAGTTGTCGCAGAAATCGTCCCAGAACCAACGCTCGGTCACCTCTAGCGCACCGGCGTGATCCCATGCCTCGAAACGTTCGGTAGCCGTCTCCACGACCGAACGTAACCGTGACACGAGGGCGCGGTCGAGCGTTTCGACGACCTCGCCGGGAGTCCCCTCGAAGCCGAGGATCAAGCGGGACGCGTTGCGCAACTTCGTCACCAGGCGCTTGCCCTCGCGAAAAACGTTGGGATCCGTGGCGGTGTCCACGCCGAGACGCGCGGACCCGGCCCAGTAGCGGACGGCATCGGACCCGTACTCGTCGAGAGGTTCCGTCGGTAGCACGACGTTGCCGATCGACTTCGACATCTTCTTCCGCTCGTGGTCGAGCACCCACCCACTGATCGCAACATGCCACCACGGGACCGAGCCGTCCTCGAGCATCGAGCGCGTGATCGTGTAGAAGGCCCAGGTCCGGATGATCTCGTGCGCTTGCGGACGCACGTCCATCGGGTAGAGGTTCTGAAACCGCTCGCCATGCGGCCACCCGGTGGGGATCAAAGGCGTCAGCGACGACGTCCCCCACGTATCGAAGACGTCTGGGTCCCCGACGAACCCGTCGGGCGCGCCACGCTGGTCCTCGGTGTACCCGGGTGGTGCCTGGACCGAGGGATCGACCGGCAGATCGGCCTCGCCCGGGACGATCAGCGAGTCATAGTCGACCGCACCGTCGTCGCGCACCCGGTACCAGACCGGGATCGGGACGCCGAAGTAACGCTGCCGGCTGACGCACCAGTCCTGGTTGAGCCCCTCGACCCAGTCCTCATAACGCTTCCGGAACATGTCCGGGTGCCACTCGATCTTGCGGCCCTGCTCGATCAACCGTTCCTTCTTGTCGAGAACCTTCACGAACCATTGACGCGTCACGACGAATTCGAGGGGGCGCTCGCCGCGCTCGTAGTACTTCACCGGGCGGGTTATCTGCTCGGGCTCACCCTCGAGCGCGCCTTCTTGCGAGAGTAGAGCCACGATCTCCTTGCGCGCCTGGTTGACCGACAGTCCCGCAAGCTTGTCGTGGTAGCCGCGCGCCGAGTCGGGATCCCGTGAGACCCATTGCTCCTCGCCCCAGGGAGCCGGCAGGATCCGCCCCAAACGGTCGATGATCTCGCGGGCCGGTACTCCGAGCTTGCGCCAGTCCTCGACATCGGCGGTGTCTCCGAACGTGCAGATCATGAGGATCCCGGTGCCCTTCGTGGGGTCGGCGTCCTCCTTCGCGACTATCGGAACGGTCGCGCCGAACAATGGGGTCACCGCCGTCCCCCCTATCAGGTGGCTGTAACGAGTGTCCTCGGGATGACAGCCCAGCGCGATGCAGGCCGGAATCAGCTCGGGGCGAGTCGTTGCGATGACGACGTGATCGCCGCCCTGAACGCCGAAGCGAATCTTGTAGAACGCGCCTTGTTTCTCGCGGTCCTGTACCTCCGCCTGGGCAACCGCGGATTGCCAGTCGACGTCCCACATCGTTGGGGCTTCGCGCAGCTCGGCCTCGCCCTTCTCGACCAGCTTTAGGAAGGAAAGCTGGCTGACATACCGACAACGTTCGTCGATCGTTGCGTAAGTCTCGCCCCAGTCGATCGACAGGCCGAGCCGTTGCCACAGGTCCATGAACTGTTTCTCGTCCTCTTTGACCACGATGTCGCATAGCTCGATAAAGTTCTGCCGCGACACGGCCAGGTTCTCGCCTCCCCGTGCGGGTTCAAGTTTCAGAGAAGAGTCGTACGGGAGTGAAGGATCGCATCGCACGTTGAATACGTTTTGCACGCGGCGTTCCGTAGGCAATCCGTTGTCGTCCCATCCCATCGGATAGAAG
>Ga0299913_10000877_pt1 | contig 20654 bp, 18 predicted proteins | sample RVTome_9_FD_201360 | JGI IMG/M metagenome (GOLD analysis project Ga0299913, IMG submission 201360) | Soil microbial communities from uranium-contaminated site in the Upper Colorado River Basin, Wyoming, United States - RVT155D38 (version 2) ... | reverse complement strand
TCTTCGTCCACACATACCAGGTCCACGCGCCGTTCGATCCTCCCGCCCGAGACGATCTGTTCAGCGGTCCCTTCTCGGCCAGCCCTCTCAAAACAGCTGGGATGACCGCACCGGACTTCGCCCAGCTCCGCGGTCGGCTGACCGACCTGGACTACGGTCTGATCGAAGCGAAGTACGACGGGGAGATCCACTACACTGACCGTGCTCTCGCGCCGCTCCTCTCGGCCATCTCCGGGCTGGACTCCGGGAGCCGGACCTTCGTGGTGGTGACCTCGGATCACGGTGAGAACTTCGCCGATCACCGCGACTTCCCTGTCGACCACCGGGAGCTGTACGAAGCCGTCGTTCACGTTCCCTTGATCCTCGCAGGATCCGGATTGCCGGCCGGTCTGGTCGTTGACGATCCCGTGGAGACGGTCGACTTGATGCCCACGTTGCTCGATCTCCTCGGCGTCTCCGCGCCGGCCGCGTTCGACGGCGAGAGCATGCGGCCGCTCCTCGCCCCGGCCTCTCGACCGCAATCGCGAGCGACGGCGTTCAGCGAGCAGATCCGGCGCGACGAGCCGCGTTACGTCTCGCTGCGAGATCCCCGCTGGAAGCTCTTGCAGCGGCGACCCGGCCTGTACGAGCTCTACGATCTCGTGGCCGACCCCGAGGAGCGGCACGACCTCGTCGGGGCAGGAGCCGATGTCCCGCCCGGCCTCCTTGCGGAGCTCCTTCGCTGGGATCGTCGGGCGCGAGCCCGACTCGCGAAGAACCTCGAAGGGCGCGACGCTCCCAAAGAGCTCGACGAGAGCCTGGCGCGCGAGCTCCGGGCCCTGGGCTACCTATGACCGCTTCGCCCAACCTGGTCCTGATCGCCGGCACCGGCCGGTCCGGGTCGACCCTCCTCGGCCTGATGCTGGGCAGCGCCGAAGGGGCCTTCTACCTCGGCGAGGTCGCCGCCCGCTACCGGCCGTGGCGGCGCCACCACTTCGTCCTCGAGTGCCGCGGTTGCGGTGGGGTGTGCGAAACCTGGGAGCGGCTGCGCGACTTGCCGGAGCGCGGGCTCCACCGTGGGGTCGCACGACGGCTCGGCGTGCGGCACGTCGTCGACTCGTCGAAGTACCTGCCGTGGATCTGGGACAGCGACCGCCGGGCACGCCGGCAGGGCCTCGCCGTCCACCACGTGGCGATCTGGAAGGAGCCCGAGGATCTCGCCTACAGCATCTGGAAGCGGGGCGGCCCGATCGGACGGTGGGAGCGGGTGTTCGCCTCGTACTACCGCCGCTACTTCGAGCTCGGTCTCCCGTTCGTCGCGACCTCGTACCGGCGGCTCGCCTCGGAGCCGGAAGCGAGCCTCGCCGCCCTGTGCGCCGCCGTCGGCGTGCCGTACCGCCCCGAGATGCTCCGGTTCTGGGAGCAGCCGCACCACCACCTGTTCGCCAGCGCGAACGTCCGGGTCGGCGGCGGCCGACCGATCCGCCCCACGCGCCTCCCCCCGGTCTTCCGCGACCTGTGGGCCGACCAGCCTCCGCCGCGGCCGGCGACCGCGCGGCTGATCGAGGAGCTGCGCGCCCGTGAGGCGGCGGACGGCGCCGGCCCCCGCGCTGCCGCGCCGGCCCGGCGGCTGCCACCGCGCTGGTACTTCAAGGCGCGCGCGGTGCGGGCGTTCCAGCGCTTCCGCCCCGAGACCTGGGAGCCTCCGAGCTACCGTCTCGAAGCCCTCGCCGAGCCCGAAGACGGGGCGACGGAGGCAGCATCGGGCGGCGGCGGGGTGTCGTGCGGGCCATGAACGCTGCGACTCACGGGTGCGACCTCGGACGGGCCACCGCCGAACCCTGAGGCCGGCGCGTGCCGGCCTTCACTCGGTATGCTTCCCAGCCGATGACCTCCGTCGCCGCAGCGTCGTCCGAGCCGGTCACCGTCATCGAGCCGCGCCGCGGTTGGGTACGCCTCGACCTCGCTGAGCTCTGGCAGTCCCGCGAGCTCGTCTACTTCCTGACTTGGCGCGACATCAAGGTCCGCTATAAGCAGACCGTCCTCGGGGCGGCCTGGGCGATCCTGCAGCCGCTCCTGACCATGATCGTCTTCAGCCTGTTCTTCGGCAAGCTCGCCAAGGTCCCTTCGGACGGGGTGCCGTACCCCCTGTTCAGCTACTCGGCGCTCGTCCCCTGGACGCTCTTCGCCGGCGGGGTGACGCACTCGGCAGTGCGGCTGGTGTCGAGCTCGAACATGCTGCGAAAGATCTACTTCCCGAGGCTCGCCCTGCCGGTCTCGACGGTGCTCGCCTCGCTCGTCGACTTCGCCCTCGCCTTCTCGGTGTTGCTGGTGATGATGCCGGTCTTCGGCTACTGGCCGACGGTGAACGCCCTGTGGCTGCCACTGCTCGCCGTGCTCGCCTTCGTCACCTCGCTCGGCGTCGGGCTCTGGCTCTCGGCGATGAACGTCCAGTTCCGCGACGTGCGCTACGCGGTGCCCTTCCTGGTCCAGCTCTGGCTCTTCGCGACGCCGATCGCCTATCCGAGCAGCCTGCTCGACGAGCCGTGGCGGACGGTCTACGGCATCAACCCGATGGCCGGCGTCGTCGAAGGGTTCCGCTGGGCGCTGCTCGGCACCGCGACCGGGCCGGGGCCGATGATCCTCGTCTCCTCGCTGGTCGCCGTAGCCCTGCTCGTGAGCGGCGCCTTCTACTTCCGGCGGGTCGAGCGGACCTTCGCCGACATCGTCTAGCTATCGCAGCCATCCGATGACCAACGCCGCGATCGAGATCCGTGGTCTGGGCAAGCGCTACCGCCTGGGTGCGCAGGCGGTGCCCGTCACCGGCCTTCGCGACCGGCTGGCGCGCGCCGTGAGGTCGCCCGCGGCCCGTCTCAAGGCCGTGCTCGCCGGCCACTCGACGATCGTCTCCGATGAGCACATCTGGGCGCTGCGCGACGTCTCGCTCGACGTCGCCTGCGGCGAGGTCGTCGGGCTGGTCGGCCGCAACGGGGCCGGCAAGACGACGCTGCTGAAGATCTTGTCGCGGATCACCGACCCGACCGCCGGCCGGGCGGTGATCCACGGCCGCGTCGCCTCGCTCCTCGAGGTCGGCACCGGCTTCCACCCCGAGCTGACCGGACGGGAGAACGTCTACCTCAACGGCGCCATCCTCGGCATGGGCCGCGAGGAGATCGACCGCAAGTTCGACGAGATCGTCGCCTTCGCCGAGGTCGAGCGCTTCCTTGACACCCAGGTCAAGCACTACTCGAGCGGGATGTACCTGCGGCTCGCCTTCGCGGTGGCGGCCCACCTCGAGCCGGAGATCCTTCTGGTCGACGAGGTACTGGCCGTCGGCGACGCCTCGTTCCAGCGTCGCTGCCTCGGCAAGATGGGCGACGTCGCGAGCTCGGGCCGAACGGTTCTCTTCGTCAGCCACAACATGGAAGCGGTGCAACGGCTCTGCGGCCGTACTGTGTGGATCGAACAGGGGCGGGTCGAGCGGGACGGGCCGACGAACGACGTGGTCGCCGCCTACCTGCGACAGTGGAGCGGGGACCGGCGGAGCGTCTACCGGGGCGACGAGGACGAGGACCCGGAGGCCCGTGCCCACCTCGCTGCCGCCGAGCTGCTCGACGCCGCGGGCCGGCCGGCACGGCATCTGCGGCTCGGTGAGCCGTTCGCTCTCCGCATGCGCTGGCGCCACCGCGAGCCGATCGTCGGCGCCTCGTATTTCGTGCGGGTGTTCGACAGCCGCGACCGGCTGATCTTCTCGACGAACACGCACGCCGCCGACCTCGTGCTCGACGCGGCGGGTCTCCACAAGGTCGATTGCTGGATCGAGACGAACGTGCTCGCCCCCGGCGACTACTCGGTCACCCTCGGGTGCTACGTCCGCCCCAAGACGGTGATCCGCCAGGTCGAGGCTGCGGTTTCCTTCGAGGTCTTCCCGGTCGCGTTCGACGAGGGCGTCCACCTCCACGCCGGCACCGGCGCGGCGGCGCTGGTCGCGGTGCCGACCCGGTGGAGCCGCACGCCGGTTGTCGCCGCCGAGCCGGTCGCGCGATGACCGACAGCTCGCAGGCGGTCGTGCGAGGTGCTGCGGCACCGCCCTTCTTCATCGTCGGCGCCGGCCGCTCGGGGACGACCCTGCTGCGGCTGATGCTCGACGCCCACCCGCGGCTCGCGATCCCGCCGGAATCCCATTTCGTCGTCGGCCTCCAACGCCGCTTCGGCGACGTCCCGGGACCCGAGGCGGTCGAGGCGCTGCTCGCGCATCCGCGGTTCCGTGAGTGGGCCCTCGACCCCGGACGGGTTCGGCGGACGTTGGGCGCACGGGCCCCGGCGAGCTGGGCCGAGCTCTTCGACGCGGCGTTCTCCCTCTATGCCGCCCAGCACGGCAAGGCGCGCTGGGGGGACAAGACGCCGGACTACGCCCGCCACCTGGCGAAGGTGCGCAGGATCTTCCCGGACGCCCGCTTCGTCCACCTGATCCGCGACGGCCGCGACGTCGCCGCGTCGCTGGCGCGCGTGCCCTGGTACCGCGGCTCGGTCGCCCGCGCGGCGCACGACTGGGTGAAGAGCGTGCGGCGGGCGCGGGCCGCCGGGCTCCGCCGCGACGAGTACCTCGAGGTCCGTTACGAGGACCTGGTCGCCGATCCCGAGACGGCGCTCCGCCGCGTCTGCGCCCACCTGGGCGAGGAGTGGTCCGAGGCGATGCTCGACTACCCGGATCGGGCCGGGGAGAAGGTGCCGGAGCGGCGGAGCGTCTGGCACGAGCGGACCCGGCGGCCGGTCTCCGACGAGCGCGTCGGCGCCTGGCGGCGCGAGCTGACGCCGTCCGACCTGTGGACCTTCGAGCGGGTCGCCGGCGATCTCCTCGACGAGCTCGGCTACGGCCGCGCCGCCCGCTTCTCGCTGCGCGGCGCGGCGGCCGCGGCGATCCGCCGCGCGGAGCGGTACGGTCGCCGCGCCGGCCGAGCCCTGGGCCGCGGCCGCTGACCGCCATCCGATGACCGACCGCGCGCCGCTCGTCCACGTCGGCTACCACAAGACCGGGACGACCTGGCTCCAGACGGGGCTGTTCGCCGACGAGGCGCCGGGGTTCGTCCGGCCCTGGGACTCGAAGGCCATCCGCGGCGCCCTGGTCCTCGCCGACCCCTTCGGCTTCGACGCCCGAGAGGCCCGGCGCTCCTTCGCACCGGGCCTCGGCGGGGCGGCGCGGCGCGGCCTGGTGCCGGTCGTCAGCGACGAGCGGCTGTCCGGCTCGCCCCACGCCGGAGGCTACGACGCGGCCCTCCTCGCCGAGCGGCTCGCCGCCGTCTTCCCCGAGGCTCGGGTGCTGCTGGCGTTCCGCGAGCAGGTGGAGCTGATCCACTCGATCTATAAGCAGTACGTCCGGGACGGCGGCGTCGCGACCCTGGCCGGCTACCTCCACCCCCGCAACCCGGCGGAAATCCCGCAGTTCCGCTTCGGACACTTCGAGTACGACCGCCCGATCCGCCGCTACCGTGAGCTGTTCGGCGACGACCGTGTCCTCGCCTTGCCGTTCGAGCTCCTCGCGGCGGACGAGCGGGCGTTCGTCGACGAGATCCTCGCTTTTTGCGGCCTGCAGCCCGGGGCCGACTACCGGCCCGGGGTCCGCTACCCGGCGCTCGGCGCCGCGACGCTGGCGCTCAAACGGTGGACCAACCGGCTCGCCGTGCGCAACGCGCTGAGCCCCGCCGCACCCCTTTACGTCAAGGACCACGAGCGACGGTTCGAGCGGCTCGACCGGCTCGTGCCGCGGGGTCTGTCGGCGCGCCGCGAGCGCCGCGAGCGGGCCGCCGTCGCCGAGGCGGTCGGCGACCGCTACGCCGAGAGCAACCGGCGGACCGCCGAGCTGACCGGCCGCGACCTCGCGGCGATGGGCTACCGGCTGCTATGAGCGGGGCGCCTCGGGTCAGCGTGGTCCTGCCCGTCCGCGACGGCGCGCGGTGGATCGCTGAGTCGGTCGAGAGCGTCCTGGCGCAGACCCTGCGCGAGCTCGAGCTGATCGTCGTCGACGACGGCTCGACCGACGCGACGCCCGAGATCGTCGCCGGCCTGGCCGCGCGCGACGCACGCGTCCGGCCGGTCGGGCAGCCGGGTAGTCTTGGCCTCGTCGCCGCCCTGAACCGCGGGATCGAAGCGGCCCGCGCCCCGCTCGTCGCCCGGCACGACGCCGACGACGTCGCGCGGCCCGAGCGGCTGGCGCGGCAGGTCGAGGTGCTCGACCGGCGACCCGAGGTCGGCGTCGTCGGAGCGGCCTACCACCGGCTCTACGACGACGGGCGCCTCGCTCTCCGCCGGCCGCCCGCCGGCGACACCGAGATCCGCTGGCGGATGCTGTTCGGCAACGTCTGGCCGCACCCGTCCGTCGTCTTTCGGCGCGCACTCGTGCCGCCGGGCGAGCCGGTCTACAGCGACCTGCCGCTGTGCGAGGACTACGAGCTCTGGCTGCGGTTGCTCGACCGCTCGCAGGGTGTCACGGTCGGCGAGCCGCTCCTCGTCGTCCGCACCCACGAGGCGGTGGGCGTCAGCGCGCCGCGGCGCGAGGCGCAGCGGCGGGCAGTCGCCGAGCTCTCCGCCGCCCGGATCGGCGCCCTTCTCGGCGAGGAGGTCCCTACCGGTGCGGTCGAGGCGATGCGGCACTGCCGGCGGGCGACGCGGCTCGATCCGGCCGCGACCCGCGAGGTGCCCCGGCTGCTGCGCCTGTGGGACGTCTTCGCGCGGGCGCCCTTCGTCGACCGGGCCGAGGCGGCGCGGCTGCGGCGGGCGTGGCTGCGGCGGCTTGTCGGCGCTCTGCCGGTGGCCATGCTGCCGGCGCTCGCCGGGAGCGGCCCACTCGCCGAGCTCCGCCGGCGGGAGCCCGGCGAGGTCGCCCGCGCCCTCCTGGTCGCCTGGCCGCGCCACCGGATGGCCCGCTTCGTGAGGTCGCGCACGTGACCGGCGAGCGGTCCGGCCGTCCGCTCCGGGTCGGCGTCCTCGTCGACTCCCTCCGGGTCCCCGCGTGGGTCGAAAGGGTGCTCGCCGACGTCGCCGCGATGCCCGGGGCCGAGCTCGCCCTGGTCGTCGTCAACGCGGCGCCGGCCCGCCGCGAGGGCTTCGACGAGCGCCTGCCGTACCTCCTCTATCGCATCTACTCCCGCGTCGATCGGAAGCTCCTGCCGCCGCCGACCGACCCGTTCGCCCGGCGCGACGTTGCGAACCTCCTCGCAGGGGTCCCCTCGCTCTCCGTCCGCCCGGAGCAGACCCGCTACTCCGACCGCTTCCCCGAGGACGCCCTGGCCGAGATCCGCCGCCACGATCTCGACGTGGCGCTGCGCTTCGGATTCCGGATCCTCCGCGGCGGGGCGCTCGGGATCGCCCGGCACGGGGTGTGGTCGTACCACCACGACGACGACCGGCGGATCCGCGGCGGGCCGCCCGGCTTCTGGGAGGTGATGGAGGGGCACCCGGTGACCGGCTCGCTCCTCCAGGTGTTGAGCGAGCGGCTCGACGGCGGGCGGGTGATCTATCGTTCGTGGGCGCCGACTCACCGCCGCTCGGTCGTCCGCAACCGCGCCCACGTCTACTGGAAGTCGGCCGCCTTCGCCGGCCGCTGCCTGCGCGCCCTGGCGGCGACCGGCGACCCGGCCGCCGGCGAGGCCCGCCCTCCTTCCGAGGACCGGTACCGCCCCTACGCGTACCGCCTCTACCGCAAGCCGACGAACCGCGAGGCGCTGCCGTTGCTGGCGCGGTTCGGCCGTCGCGCGGTGGGCGAGTGGAGCGCCGACCGGCCAGGCCGCCGGCAGTGGCTTCTAGCCTACCGCTTCCACGAGCCGGGCGGCGACCAGGCAGCGGACGAGCTGTTCCGCTTCCGTCGCCTCGTGCCGCCGCCAGGGCGCTCGTGGGCCGACCCGTTCGCCGTCCGCCGCGAGGGCCGCTGGCACCTCTTCTTCGAGGAGCACCGCGAAGCGGACGGGCGGGGACGGATCCGCACCTGCGTCCTCGACCCCGAGGCCGGCCCCTCCGAGCCGGCCGACGCCGTGGTCGAGCCGTTCCACCTCTCCTATCCGCACCTAATCTCGTGGCGCGGCGAGCTGCTCATGGTCCCCGAGACCGGCGCCCGCTGCGAGGTCCGCCTCTACCGGGCGACGGACTTCCCGACCGGCTGGACCCACGAGGCGACACTGCTGGAGGGCGTCCGTGCGGTCGACGCCACCCTCCACGAAGAGGACGGCCGGTGGTGGATGTTCGTGTCGATCGCCGAGCCGGGTGCGCTCCACGCCCGCGACGAGCTCCACCTCTTCCACGCCGCGAGCCCGCTAGGGCCCTGGGAGCCGCACCCGTGGAACCCCGTCCGCTCGGACGCCCGCTCCGCGCGGCCGGCGGGCCCCTTGTTCCGCTGGCGGGGCGAGCTCTACCGGCCGGCGCAGGACTGCTCGCGGCGCTACGGCTGGGCGGTCGTGCTCCAGCGGGTGACGCGGCTCGACCGGCAGGGCTACGCCGAGGAGACGGTGGGGCGGGTGGCACCGGAGTGGGCTCCGGATCTGCTCGCGACTCACACCCTGTGCCGCCTCGACGGGCTGACCCTGGTCGACGCGATGCGGCGGTCACCGGGCTGGTAGACTCCCCGGTGCCCTCTCGGACCCTCTGCGAGCCCCGACGCCGTGACCGTACCGCCCGACGTACCCGAGCTGTCAGTCGTCATCTGCACCTGGAACCGTGCTGCGCTCCTTCGCGATTGCCTGGACAGCCTCCTCGAGCAGGACCTGCCCGCGACGCGGTACGAGGTGCTGGTTGTCGACGACGGCTCGACCGACGACACCGTGGCGGTGACTGCGGCCGCCGCCGGCACGCCGGGTGCTGCCACCGTCCGCCACCTTCTCCAGCCCCACGCCGGGCAGCCCGCGGCACGCAACCGTGGCCTCGCGGAGGCGCGGGGGCGGGTCGTCCATTTCTTCGACGACGATGAGCTCGCACCGCCCGACCTCCTGCGCCGCATCCTCCAGGAGCTCGACGCCGACCCGTCGCTCGCCGGCGTCGGAGGGCCCTACCGTGACCGCGGCGGATCGCTTCCGACCTGCCGGCGGTGCTCGCTCGCCGACGCCGGCCTGTCGAAGGACCGCGACCGCCGCCACCTCGCCGAGCGGCTCCTCGGCGGGAACATGGCGGTCCGCGCCGAGGTGTTCCGCAAGGTCGGGGGTTTCGACCCCGACCTCGCAGGCCGCGGGGACGACACGGAGTGGTTCCATCGGGCGCACGGCCACCGGTTCCTGTTCGACCCGGACCTGTGGGTGTGGCATCGGCGCGACCAGCTCGGTCCGCTCGGGCTGGTCCGCCACGGGTTCGTGCAGGGAACGGCGATCCCGCTGTCGGTCCAACGCCAGGGAAAGCCGTACCGGCCGAAGCCGGCGCGCATCCCGCGCTACCTGCTCCACGCCCTGCGTCGGCGCTGCGCGAAGGGCCTTTGGCTCGCGGCCCGTGACACCGGCTGCGTCCTCGGCTGGCTGCGGCTGCGCTGGGCCGGCACGCAGTCCCGGGCATGACGGCCGCCGAGAGCCGGGCCGAGACCGCGGTCGCCCGCCCGCTCGACTTCGCCGTGATCGGCGCTTCGAAGTCGGGCACGACCAGCCTCTTCCACTACCTGCGCTCCCACCCGTCGATCTACCTGCCGCCGGGCAAGGATCTCCCCTTCTTCGCCGCCGACCCGGCCTTCGCCCGCGGCTGGGAAGCCGCCGCAGCGGAGCATTACGCTGCCGCCCTGCCGGACGCCCTGTGGGGGACGGTCACGCCCCGCTACATGGAGGACGCCCGCGTCCCGGAGCGGATGCGGCGGCTGATGCCCGAGATCCGGCTGGCGGCGCTGGTCCGCAACCCGATCGATCGCGCCTTCTCCCAGTACCGCCAGCAGGTGCGGCTCGGCAAGGAGAAGCGGTCGTTCCCCAGGGCGGTGGCCGACGAGCTCGACCGGGCGGCCCTCGCCAGGGCGCGCTCGGCCCCCCAGGAGCTCGACGCGGGTCGCCGTTACCTCGCCACCGGCGAGTACGGACGCATCCTCGCGGGCTTCCTCGAGCGGTTCGAGCCTGGGCGGCTGGCCGTGCTGTTCACCGAGGAGCTGGAGGGCGAACCCGGGGCGACCCTCGACCCCTTGCTGGTCCACCTAGGGCTCTCGCCCGGTTTCCGTCCCCCCAACCTCGACCACCGCTACCACCGCGGCGGAACGCGGGAGCGGTTCCCTGGCCTGCCGTCCCGCCTCAAGCGCCTGCGGCCGGCACGCCCTCTCTGGCGGCTCCTCCCAGTCCGTCGCCGGAGGGCGGCGTGGACCTGGCTGTTCACCCGTGCGAACGTGGTGGCGGAGCCCGCCCCAGAGATGCCCGCCCCGCTGCGCGATGAGCTCGCGTCCTTTTTCCGCGAAGACGTCCGCATGCTCGAGCCGATCGCCGGACGGCCAGTCCCCTGGCCGGAGCTGACCGGCCGGCGCGGCGCCGAAGAGCACGGACGATGAGCGCATCCACCCCTGCTGCCATCCCCGGGACTCCGTCCGCTCCCGCGTCGCCGAGGTTCAGCGTGGTGGTCCCCACCTACCAGAAGGCCTCCTCGGTCGGGCGGACGATCGATAGCGTCCTCGCCCAGACCCTCGACGACTTCGACCTCTTGGTGATCGACGACGGCTCGACCGACGCGACCCGAGAGGTGCTCGGAACGTACCGGGACTCGCGGCTGCGCTCGGTCTTCCGTCCGCACATGGGGCGCTGCGCGGCCCGAAACCACGGTGCCGCCCTCGCCCGCGGCCGGATGCTCATCTTCCTCGACAGCGACGACACCGCCGAGCCGCGGTGGTTGGAGCGCTTCGCCGAGGCTTTCGCCGACCCGGCCGTCGCCATCGTCTCGTGCGGCATGCGGGTGGTGCTCTACGACCGCCGCACCGGCGAGCGGGCGAGCTTCCGGCGACTGCCGACCGATCTCGGCCCCCTCTTCGACCATCAAGCGGGGCTCTTCCTCTGCGGAACCTTCGCTGTCCGGCGGGAGATCTTCACGGCGGCCGGCGGGTACGACGAGACGATCGCCTATGCGGAAAACACCGACCTCTCCCTCCGCCTGATCCACGAGTGCCGGAACCGAGGGCTACGCCTCGCCTGCCTCGGGGAGGAGCTCCTGGTCTTCGAGAAGACCCGACCGAAGCTGACCCTCGAGGCGTGCCGCGAACGGTTGGTGAGTGCCGAGACCATCCTGACTCGCCATGGCGAGGCTCTCCGACGCAGCGCACCAACGAAGTACTCGGCGTACCGGCGAATCGCGGGCACCCATGCCGCACGACTGGGAGAGATCGCGCGAGCCAGGCGTCATTTCGCCGCCGCCGTGAGCGGGCACCCGACCGGCTGGCGCAACTACCCGCGCCTTGTCCTCACCGCCTTCCCACCACTGGCCCGCAGAGTGTGGCGCTCGCCGCTGCCGGAGAAGCCATGACGGGGCTCGCCCCTGCATTGAGCGTCGTCGTCCCGACGTACTGCCGGGAGGACCTCCTGCCGCGGGCGGTCGATAGCGTACTGGCGCAGACGTTTGCCGACTTCGAGCTGCTGGTCGTCGACGACGCCTCGCCGGGCGACGGGACGGAGCGCGCGCTGGCCCGCTTCGACGACCCGCGGATGCGACTGGTCCGCCGGGAGGTCAACGGCGGCGCGGCGGCGACGCGCAACACCGGGATCCGTGAGGCGCGGGCGGGGATCGTGACGCTCCTCGACGACGACGACGAATACCTCCCCCGGTTCCTCGAGCGAACCCACGCGATGTTCTCCGGCGCACCGCCGGGGGTCGGCTTCGCCTGGTGCGGCGTCCGCTGGGTGGAGCACCGGCCGGGCGGCGACACCGTGGAGCGCGACGAGCTCTGGCAGCCGTCGTTCCCCGACCGGGAAGCCGCCTACCTCGGCTTTCTGCGCAGCCGCCGGATCGGCACCAACTGCGGGCTCGCCTTCCGCCGCTCTGCGATCGAGGAGGTCGGCGGCTTCGACGAGGGCTTCCCCGGCGGGGCGGAGGACACGGACCTGCTGATCCGGCTGGCACGCCGCTTCGACTTCCGGGTCGTCGCCGAGACGCTGATCCGCATCCACCTCCATGCCGGCGAGCGGCTCCGCGGGGTGACCGAATGGCAGGCGCAGGGGTACGAGAGAATCCTCGACAAGCACAGGGAGACGCTCGAGGACCACGGTGGCCTCGCCGCCGAGCTCCACTACAAGACCGGCTGGCTCCACTACCACGCGGGGCGGCGCGCGGCCGGCCGGCGGCACCTGCTCGCGGCGCTCCGTGCCCGGCCCCTGTGGCCGAAGGCGTGGACGGCCCTGACGCTCCACGAGCTGCTCGGAAGCCGTTCCGCCGCAGTGCACCGGGCGCTCTCGACGCTACGGCGCCGACGCCCTTCGCTCGACCCCGGCGGATCCCGCACGAAGGCCTCGCGGTGAGGCACCTCGTCCTCCGGCTGGCGCGCCGGCTCTACCGCCTGGCGATGCGGGTCGACCGCTCGCAGGTCCGACTGTTCCGTCGCATCCCCTCGCGCTGGAAGCGCTCGGCTCTGCGGGTGGCGTTCCGGCTGGCGGGACCGCTGCTCCCCGCTTCGGTGTCGGCCCAAGGTGTCCGCCTGGCCGCGCCGAGGAGCCACCTCTTCGGGTTCGTCCTCCAACCCCACGAGCCTGAGATCGTCGCAGTCCTGGACCGCCTCCTCGGGCCGGGCATGACCGCGGTCGACGTCGGCGCGAACATCGGCTACCTGACCCTCCAGATGGCCCGCCGCGTCGGCCCCGGTGGGCGGGTGGTCGCGATCGAACCCGCGGCGGACAACCTCGCCTGGCTCCGGCGCAACGTCGCACTCAACGGGTTCGAGAACGTCGAGATCCACGCCGCGGGCGCCGGCGCCGAAGAGAGGGAACGGGAGCTTCACCTGGAGGAGGGGAGCACCCGGTACGGCTTCTACGGCGGCGGATCGGAGGCGCAAACCGTGGCCGTCCGGGAAGTACCGTTGGACGGGGTCGTCGACGGACCGGCCGACCTGGTGAAGATCGATGTCGAGGGCGCGGAGATCGAGGTGCTGGCGGGGATGCAGCGGCTGCTCGCAGACAGCCCCCGTCTCAAGCTGATCGTCGAGTGGAACCCGCCGCTCCTGGAGCGGGCCGGGAGGCGATCCGAGGAGCTGGTCGAGGTCCTGTCGGCCCACGGATTCACGCTGCACCTGATCGGCACCGGCGGCGCGCTCGAGCCGCTCGTCCCTTCCGACGCCACGCGCGTCGCCCGGGCTGCGCGGGAGCGGCGGTCCACCTGGCACGGCAACCTGCTGGCGGAGCGGCGGGGCACGTCGAGCTCGGCGAGCGCTGCTCCGTGAGAGTCCTCCAGCTCGTCACCCGGCCGCAGCGGCGGGGCGCCGAGGTCTTCGCCTGGGAGCTCTCCCGCGAGCTGGAGCGTCGGGGCCACGACGTCGCGACGGCCTACCTCTACGCCGCGCACGAGCCGCGTCTGCCGGTCGGCCCGGCCGACGTGGCGCTCGAGCGGAACGAGCGCTCGCGGCTCGAGCGAGCGCCCGGGTTTCAGCCAGGGATCGTCGCCGCGCTCCGCCGGGCGGTCGCGTCGTTCCGGCCGGACGTCGTCCAGGTCAACGGCTCGCGCACCGTCAAGTACGGGAGCCTCCTGCGGCGGCTCGACCGCCGGGCGCAATGGGCGCTCGTCTACCGCAGCATCGGCACGCCCTCGGACTGGCTGCGGGGACCGGTTCATCGGGCGCTCATCCGCCGGCTGGTGATGTCGGCGATGGACGGGGTGGTCGCGGTCAGCCGGGCCACACTCGCCGACGTCGCGGCGACCTACCGCCTCGACGTGCCGGCGGTGGCGATCGCGCGCGGCGTGGATCCGGACCGTTTCGTGCCCGGCAGGTCGCGACAGGAGGTGCGCGGCGAGCTCGGCGCGGACGGAGAGGCTCCCGTCCTCCTCTACGTCGGCAGCCTGACGGCCGAGAAGCGCCTCGACCGGCTCGTCCGAGTGGCGGACGAGGCGGCCCGGCGGCGCGTTGCCGAAGGCCGGACCGCCCCCGAGCTGTGGCTCGCAGGCGAGGGCCCGCTCCGCGGCGAGGTCGAGACGGCGGCCGCGAGGACGGCGCCGCTCGTCCGCGTCCTCGGCGCGCGCCCCGACGTCGCCGACTTGATGGGTGCCGCGGACCTGCTGCTCCTGACCAGCGACACCGAGGGGATGCCCGGGGTAGTCCTCGAAGCGGCCTGCGTCGGCCTGCCGGCGGTCGCCACGCGGGTCGGCGGCACCGGCGAGGCGATCGTCGACGGCGAGACCGGCGTGCTCGTCGATCCAGCGGACGAGGCGGGGGCCGCCGAGGCGGTCACGGCGCTCCTCGCCGCCCCGGAGCGCCGCCGCGCCCTCGGCGAGGCGGCCCGCCGGCGGGTCGAGCGCGAGTTCGCGATCGGACCGATCGCCGAGCGCTACCTCGCACACTACGAGCGGGTGAGGGCGCACCGCGCGGCACGGCTGGGAGGCGACCGGTGAAGGTGCTCTTCGTCGTCGACGGGCTGTGGGTCGGTGGGACCGAGCGCTCGATCGTCGAGATGCTGCCGCACCTCGAGGCCGCCGGGATCTCGCCGACGGTCGCCTGTTTCCGGAGCTGTGCCGGCGAGGGGGTGGAGGACCGAGTCGCGCCGGAGCGGCTGCGACTGCTCGCCGCCGGCCGCGGGCTCGCCGGCCGGGTGCGGGCCCTCCGCGGCCTCCTCCGCGAGCTGCGGCCGGCGATCGTCCACAGCGCGCTCTTCGGCGCAAACCTCGCGACCCGGCTGGCCGCGCCTGGGCTCCCGGTCGTCGTCCTCAACAGCCTGGTGAACACGCCCTACGAGCCGGCACGCCTCGCCGACCCGCGGCTCAGCCGCTGGCGGGTGCGGCTGGCGCAGCTCGCGGACGCGGTGACCGGGCGGTTTTTCGCCGACCACTTCCACGCGGTGTCCCACGCCGCCGCCGCCGCCGCCGTGCGGGCGCAGTGGGTGCCGCGCGGCAGGATCACGGTCGTCGAACGGGGGCGTGACCCGGGCCGGCTCGGCGTGCCTTCGGCCGCTCGGCGGCGCGCGGCGCGCGAGCGGCTGGGACTCGGCGAGGCGACGCCGGTGCTGGTCAACGTCGGGCGTCACGAGTACCAGAAGGGCCAGGGTCACCTGTTGCGGGCGATTGCCCGGCTCGCCGGCCGCGACCCGGCCCCCGTCGCCCTGATCGCGGGGCGGACCGGGATCTCGACTCGCGAGCTCGAGGCGCTCCACCGAGAGCTCGCCCTCGGCGAGCGGGTCCGCTTCCTCGGCCACCGGGACGACGTGCCGGAGATCCTCGCCGCGGCCGACCTCTTCGTCTTCCCGTCGCTGTTCGAGGGCTTCCCCGGGGCCGTCGTCGAGGCGATGGCGCTCGGGTTGCCGGTCGTCGCCGCGGACGTGCCCCCGGTGCGCGAGGCGGTCGAGCCCGGCCGCACGGCCCTGCTCGTCCCGCCGGAGGACGACGCCGCCCTGGCCGCCGCGATCGAGCGGCTCCTCGACGACCCGGCCGAGGCCGCGGCGCTCGGCGCCCGCGGCCGGGAGGTCTTCGTCGAGCGGCTGACGCTTGCGGCCAGCGTGCCCCGGATGATCGAGCTCTACCGCCGCCTGGCGGCCCTGGGGTGAAAGAGGCACGGATATACTGCGCTCCTCCCGAGGCCCCGACAGCCGAGTTTTTTCCTCCCTCCGAGGTGCGCCCCCCGACCGCCGTACACGTGCCCTCCTCGGACTCCACGTCGCCGAAGGACGCATCGGCTCCGGACCGCGCCGCCGGCCGCCGGCCGGGCGCCGCCGTGTTGGTTTTCCTCGGCTCGATCGTCTTGGCCCTGCTTCTCGCCGAGGCGGTGCTCCGATGGGCGTATGACGAGGTGGAAGTCAACGGAAACTACTGGGGCCGAGGCGCATTCGTCGCCGATCCCGCCGCGGGCTATCGACACGCGCCGGGGTTTCGGGGGCGCGCGGTTCGGCCGGGCGTGTTCGACGTCGAGGTGGCGCTCGACGACCTCGGCCTCCGGCAGGCCGACCGCGAGCGTCAGCTCGCCTACCCGCGTACGCTGCTCGTCCTGGGAGACTCGTTCCCCTTCGGCCTCGGCGTCGAGGCGGACGAGAGCTTTCCGACGCTTCTCGCGGCGGAGCTGAACCCCCTCGGGATCGGCGTGGTCAACGGAGGACAGACGGGGTACGACGTCGCCCAGTCGGCGGCTTGGGGGCGTACCTTGATCGACCGACTCGGGCCGGACGCGGTGCTGCTGACCGTGTTTCTCGCCAACGACGTCAGCGGAGCGTGGTTCGCGGATCGCGAGCGCGTGGACGTGGTCGACGGCTACCGCCTGTCGCGGAGCCGGTGGGGGCCCGGCACCGCCCTCGACCGGCTGCGGACACGCTCCTACCTCTGGAAGTTCGCCGGCGGCCGCCTGGCCACACCGATCGAAGGGCGGCGCAGACGGGGCGAGCTCCGCGAGGCGAACCGGCGGGCTCCCGAGGCGGTCCTCGCGACGACCGTCGAGCCGCTACGCGCCCTCGCCGCCTACTGCCGCGAGCGGAGGATCCCTTTCAACGTCGCGATGATCCCTCCGCGCAAGGGCTCGACCCGCTACGACGAACCGTTCCGCCAGGCGCTCGCGAGCGCCGGAATCCGGCTGATCGATCTCACCGGTTCCTTCACCCGCGCGGAGCACTACTTCCCGGGCGACGGGCACTGGAACGCGGTGGGGCATGCCGCGGCGGCGCGGCGGCTCGTCCACGCGATCGCCGTGCAGGCGGAGCCGGCGACGCCCCGGGTCGCGCCGGCGACCGCATCCGGCGTCCGATGAGCGCGACCGGCGAACCGCCCAAGGTCTGCCAGCTCATCAAGGGGCTGGGGCGCGGCGGGGCCGAGGGCCTGCTGCCGCAGGTGATCCGCAGCGGTGCCGACGGATGCGAACACTCCGTCGGCTACTTCCTGCCCTGGAAGGACGCCCTGGTCGGCGACTTGGCCGCGGCCGGCGTCCCGGTGTGTTGCTTCCCCGCGCGCTCGCCGGCTGGGATGCTCCTGCGGGTGCCGGCGATCGCGCGCTGGCTGCGCCGGGAAGGCGCCGACATCCTCCACTGCCACCTCCCGCTCGCCGGGGTGGTCGGACGGCTCGCCGCCCAGCTCGCCGGGGTGCCCGTCGTTTACACCGAGCACAACCTCCAGGAGCGCTACCACCCGTGGACCCGGCGGGCGAACCTGGCCACCTGGCGCCTCCAGGCCGCGGTCGTCGCCGTCTCGGGCGACGTGGCGACCTCGATCGGCCGGCACGCCCACCCCGGGGTTCCGGTCCGAGTGGTCCTCAACGGGATCGAGCCGCCGCCGCCGCCCGACCCGGGGGCGGTTGCACGGGCGCGGGCGGCATGCGGCGCGACGGACGGGGCGCCGCTCGCCGGTACGGTGGCCGTGCTGCGGGCGCAGAAGCGGCTCGACCTCTGGATCGAGGCCGCCGGAGCGATTCTCGACGCGGTGCCCGAGGCGCGCTTCGTGATCGTCGGCGACGGGCCGCTCCGCGGCGAGCTCGAGGCGCGGGCCGCCGCGGGGAGGACGGCCGGCCGGGTCCACTTCGCCGGGCTCCAGGAAGACGTCGCGCCCTGGCTCGCGGCGATGGACCTCTACCTGATGTCCTCCCAGTTCGAGGGGCTGCCGCTGGCCCTGCTCGAGGCGATGAGCGCCGGGCTGCCGGTCGTCGCCACCCGGGTCGGCGGCATCGGCGAGGTGGTCGACGACGGCGTCAGCGGACGGCTGGTCGAGTTCGGCGATCCGGACGCGCTGGGCCGCACCGCCGTCGAGCTGCTGCGCGACCCGGGAGCCGGCGAGCGGCTCGGCGAGCGCGGCCGCCAGGAGGTGGCCGAGCGGTTCGGGGTCGCGCGGATGGCCCGCGAGCTCGGCGCGGTCTACCGCGACGTGCTGGCCGGCGGGGCCGGCTCTCGATGAGCGGAGGCGTCGAGGTCCGCCGGTTCACGCCCGCCGACCTTCCGCGGGTCGTAGAGCTGGCGCGGACCGCGCTGGGGGAGGGCTCGGCACCGCGCACGGTCGACTACTGGCGATGGAAGCACCTCGAGAGCCCGTTCGGGCCCTCCCCGGGGCTCGTCGCCGAGCACGACGGCGAGCTCGTCGGCATCCGGCTCTTCCTCCGCTGGCGGCTGCGGGCCGGCGGGCGCGAGGTCGCGGCCGTGCGCGCGGTGGACACCGCGACCCACCCGGCCTGGCAGGGGCGCGGGGTCTTCCGTCGGCTGACCGAGGAGCTGGTCGCGGAGGTCGCCGCCGAGGGCGCGGCGCTCGTCTTCAACACCCCGAACCGGGCGAGCCGGAGCGGATACCTGAAGATGGGCTGGACCGACGTGGGCAGGGTGCCGGCGCGGGCGGGCCGGCCGGCGCCGCTCCGCCTGGCCGGGAGACTGCTCCGAAGCCGGGCTCGGGCCGACCGCGGCACGCCCAGGGCGCCGGGTCGCGGGCCGCCGGGGGGCCTCGCCCCGGTGGACGACCTGCTCTCGGCGCCGAGGCTCCCCGCCCTGCTCGCCGCCTGGGGCCGGGAGGAGGCGCGCCTCCACACACCGCGCAGCGTCGAGTACCTGCGCTGGCGCTACGCCTCGGTGCCGGGGCTCCGCTATCATGCCGCCTGGGAACTCGACGGCGAGGCGGGCGCCGCCGTGGTCTTGCGGCTTCGACGGCGTGGCTTCTGCCGCGAAGTCGCACTGTGCGAGGTTTTGGCGAGCCCGGATCCGCGGGGCGTCGCGGCGGCCCGCGCGCTCATCCGCGCCGCCGTCCGGGCCGCCGGCGGCGACTACGCGGCCGCAGCGGCTGTCCGCGGGACCGCCGAGGCGCGGATCCTGGGCCGCACCGGGCTCGTGCCGCTCCCCGTGCCGGGTCGCCGCTTCACGGTGCGCAGCCTGGGCGATCGGCCCGCCGGCGCCGACCCGCGGCGCTGGTCGGCCTGGCGGCTCTCCCTGGGCGACCTGGAGCTGATGTGACCGACGGTGTGCGCGTCCTCTTTGTGACCGGCTTCCCGCGCAGCGGCAGCACCGTGCTCGGCTGCCTGCTCAACGAGCTACCCGACGCGTTCTTCGCCGGCGAGCTCGACCGGCTGTGGACCATGCTCCAATCGCACCGGGTCTCGAAGTGCGGCTGCGGGGAGCGCGCCGGGCGGTGCGAGCTCTGGCGGTCGATCGTCGAGGCCGCGGTGCCGGAGCTCCGGACTCTCGCGCCGCCGGAGCGCGATCGCCGTCTCGCCGAGCTCTCCGAGGAATACGACGGGCTCGCGGCGGGCTCGAGCCGTGGCACCGCAACGACGCCACCGCCGAGTGGCCCCTCCGCGCTCATGGCGGCGCTCTACCGCGAGATCGCTCGGGAGACCGGAGCTCGGGTCGTCGTGGATTCCTCGAAGCGCCCGCGGCACGCGCGCTCACTCGCCAGGATCCCGGGCATCGACCCATGGCTGCTCCACCTCGTCCGCGACGTCCGCGGCGCGGTCTTCTCACGCCAGCGCAACCGCGACCTCCGGCTCGCCGAGGACCGCCATCCGCGCCCCGCCCTCGCCCGCCTCCGCCTGGCCTTGCTGGTGGCGGACGCCCTCCGCTGGATGCGCGACAACCTCGAGGCGCGGCGGGCCCGCCGCTGGCTCCCCCAGGGGCGCTACCGCCGGCTGCGCTACGAGGACTTCGCGGCCGCCCCGGAGGAGGCCCTCGCCTCTCTCGCCTCCTGGCTCGGTCTCGCCGGGCCGCTGCCGGCGCGCTCGCCGGCCGGGACCATGCGCTTGTCGGGCAACCACTCGATCTCCGGCAACCGCAACCGCCACGAGCGCGGCGAGGTGGCGATCCGCGAGGACCGCGCCTGGACCGCCGGGCTCACCCGCCTCGAGCGCGCCACGCTCACCCTGCTCACCTGGCCTGTCGGCCGCGCACTGGGCTACCCGCGCGCCGCGGCGCGCTCCTGACCGCGAGACGCCGTGTACGACTGGATCGGGCTGGCGCTGGTCACCGTCGCGGTCGCCGCCGCGGGCTCGTCGTTCAGCCGGCGGATGCGGCCGGCCGCGGCGAAGATCTTCACGGCGGCGGTGGCGCTCCGAGTGCTCGGCGGGCTCGCCCGCTACCAGGTGCTCGAGAGCTTCTACGCGGGCGTGGGCGACGCGACCGGCTACTTCGGCCGCGGCTGGACGATCGCCAAGCGCCTGTGGACCTTCTCGGTCCCATGGACCAAGCCCGACTTCTGGTACTACCACGGCAAGTGGTGGGGTACCGCGATGGTCGACAAGATCTCGGGCCTGGTCCTCGCCTTCATCGGCCCGACGATCCGGGGCGAGTTCATCGCCTTCTCGGTCCTCGCCTTCGTCGGCATCTACGCGGCGACGACCGCCTTCCGCCGGGTCCAGCCGGCACAGGCGCTCACCTATGCGCGGGTGGTCTGGCTGTGGCCGTCGTTGTGGTTCTGGCCGTCGAGCGTGGGCAAGGAGGCGATCATCGTCCTGGCGATGGGGATCGTGACCCTGGGCTACGTCGGCCGGCAGGGCAAGCCCGAATGGCGGCTCCTCGCCTTGGGCATCGCGTTGGCCTTCATCATCCGGCCGCACGTGGCGGCGGTGCTCGCGCTCGCGGTGCTCGCCGGCTACTGGCTCGGCACCTGGGACCGGG
>Ga0299913_10000876_pt1 | contig 20657 bp, 19 predicted proteins | sample RVTome_9_FD_201360 | JGI IMG/M metagenome (GOLD analysis project Ga0299913, IMG submission 201360) | Soil microbial communities from uranium-contaminated site in the Upper Colorado River Basin, Wyoming, United States - RVT155D38 (version 2) ... | reverse complement strand
TACTCCTGACCCCCCGCCCCCCCTTCGACGACCCTGTACCGTCATGGGGCACGAAGGACATTGCCCGAGGCCCCGCCCGGGCCACCCTGAGAGAAGCCCGTGAAGCGCATCATCAAGAGTCCCTGGCTCTGGATCGTCGTCGCCGTCGTCGGCGTCGTACTCGCCCTGCAGTACGCCGTCCCGCCGGAGTACGACGAGATCCCGACCTCCCGCATGGCGGAGTACATCGCCGACGGCGAGGTCAAGGAGATCACGTTCGTCGACAACGACCAGGAGATCCAGGCGGTCCTCGACGACGACGTCGAGCGCGAGGGCGGCGCGAAGGTGGTGGCCCACTACGTGCAGGGCCAGCAGGAGGGGCTGCTCGCGGCCGTCGACGAGCAGGTGGCGGCCGGCGAGATCGATGAGTCGAACTCCGAGAACCCCCAGCCCAGCCTGCTGGGTTCGGTGCTGGCCACGTTCATCCCGTTCCTGCTGATCATCCTGCTGTTCATCTTCCTGATGAACCAGGTGCAGGGTGGCGGCGGCCGGGTGATGCAGTTCGCCAAGTCGAAGGCGAAGCTCATCACCAAGGACATGCCCAAGACCACGTTCACCGACGTCGCCGGCTGCGAGGAGGCGATCGAGGAGCTCGGGGAGATCAAGGAGTTCCTGCAGGAGCCCGCGAAGTTCCAGGCGGTCGGGGCGAAGATCCCCAAGGGCGTGCTGCTCTACGGCCCGCCGGGCACCGGCAAGACCCTGCTGGCGCGGGCGGTGGCCGGCGAGGCCGGCGTCCCCTTCTACTCCATCTCGGGGTCCGACTTCGTCGAGATGTTCGTGGGTGTCGGTGCCAGCCGGGTGCGCGACCTGTTCGAGCAGGCCAAGGAGAATGCGCCGGCCATCGTCTTCATCGACGAGATCGACGCCGTCGGGCGACACCGCGGCGCCGGCATGGGTGGCGGCCACGACGAGCGCGAGCAGACCCTCAACCAGCTGCTGGTCGAGATGGACGGCTTCGACGTGCGGGGCGGCGTGATCCTGATCGCGGCCACCAACCGGCCCGACGTGCTGGACCCCGCGCTGCTGCGGCCCGGACGGTTCGACCGCCAGATCGGCGTCGACGCCCCGGACCTCAACGGCCGGCACCAGATCCTCCAGGTGCACGCGCGCGGCAAGCCCATGGCCGCCGACGTCGACCTGCTCAGCGTGGCCCGCCGGTCGCCCGGGTTCACCGGCGCGGACCTCGCCAACGTGTTGAACGAGGCGGCGCTGCTGACCGCGCGGCAGAACCAGAAGCTCATCGACGACGACGCGCTCGACGAGGCGATCGACCGGGTGATCGCCGGACCGCAGCGGCGCACCCGCCTGATGAGCGAGAAGGAGAAGCTCATCACCGCCTACCACGAGGGCGGACACGCGCTGGTGGCGGCGGCGCTGCCGGGCAGCGACCCCGTGCACAAGGTGACGATCCTGCCGCGGGGCCGCGCGCTGGGCTACACGATGGTGCTGCCGGACCAGGACAAGTACTCCCAGACGCGCTCGGAGATGCTGGACAAGCTCGCCTACATGATGGGTGGGCGGGCCGCTGAGGAGATGGTCTTCCACGACCCGACGACCGGTGCCGGCAACGACATCGAGAAGGCCACCAACCTGGCCCGCGCGATGGTCACGCAGTACGGCATGACCGAGCGGCTCGGCGCGGTGCGGCTGGGCGAGGCCAACTCCGAGCCGTTCCTGGGGCGCGACCTCGGCCACGCCCGCAACTACAGCGAGGACGTGGCCGCGATCGTCGACGAGGAGGTCAAGAAGTTCGTGGCGTTCGCCCACCAGGAGGCGTTCGACATCCTGGAGGAGAACCGCGACGTCCTCGACGCCCTGGTGCTGGCGCTCATGGACCGGGAGACCCTCGACAAGGCAGAGGTCGCGGAGATCTTCGGTCCACTGCGCCGCCGCTCGCAGCGTCCCCCGTGGACCGGCTCGCCCGACCGGCTGCCCTCCACGATCCCGCCGGTCGAGGTGCCACCGTCGGTCACGACCGGCGAGGAGGAGCACGCGGGCGCCGTTGTGATCACCCCGCCCGGCGCCGGCGGCGACGTGCACGGCGCGCCCGGCGTCGGGGGCGGGTCCGCACCGCCCAACCCACCCCACCCGGCGGGCCCGTGATGACCGACTCCCTCTCGCAGCCCTTCGTCGAACCGGCCGACGTGCCGGCCTTCGACCACGCGCGCGCCGAGGCCGCCGTACGCGAGCTGCTGCACGCGATCGGGGAGGACCCCGAGCGCGAGGGGCTGCGCGACACCCCCGCCCGGGTGGCGCGCGCGTACGCCGAGCTCACCGCGGGCATGCGCCAGTCCCCGGCCGACGTGCTGACCACCACCTTCGACATCGGGCACGACGAGATGGTGCTGGTCCGCGACATCGAGCTGTGGTCCATGTGCGAGCACCACCTGGTGCCGTTCACCGGGGTGGTCCACGTGGGCTACATCCCGGCCGAGTCCGGCAAGATCACCGGCCTGTCCAAGCTCGCGCGGCTGGTCGACGTGTACGCGAAGCGCCCCCAGGTGCAGGAGCGGCTGACCACCCAGATCGCCGACGCGCTCATGGAGCTGCTCGACGCACGGGGCGTCATCGTGGTGGTGGAGGCCGAGCACCTCTGCATGACCATGCGCGGGGTCCGCAAGGCGGGCGCGCGGACGATCACCTCCGCGGTGCGGGGCATCATGCACCGGGCCGCCACCCGGTCCGAAGCCATGGCGCTCATCAACCGCGGCTGAGGCATGCTCACCGACCCCCTCGACCGACCCCGGCTGATGGGCGTGGTGAACGTCACGCCCGACTCGTTCTCCGACGGCGGCCGATGGGCCACCACCGAGGCGGCGGTCGACCACGGACGCCGCCTCCTCGACGAGGGGGCCGACCTGCTGGACATCGGCGGTGAGTCGACCCGGCCGGGTGCGACCAGGCCGCTGGTGGGCGAGGAGCTCGGGCGGGTGGTGCCGGTGATCGAGCAGCTGGCCGCTGACGGAGCAGTCGTCTCGGTGGACACCATGCGGTCCGAGGTCGCCGAGGCGGCGCTGCAGGCCGGCGCCACGGTCGTCAACGACGTCTCCGGGGGGCTGGCCGACCCCGCCATCCTCCGGGTCGCGGCGGCCCACGGGGCGACGTACGTCGCGATGCACTGGCGGGCCCACAGCGCCGAGATGCAGCGCCACGCGGTGTACGACGGACCCGGCGGGGTGGTCGGCGCCGTGGTGGACGAGCTGTCCGGCCGGGTGGAGGCGGCGACCCGGGCCGGGATCGACCCCGCGCGACTCGTCCTCGACCCGGGGTTGGGGTTCGCCAAGACCCCCGACCAGAACTGGGAGCTGCTCGCCGGCCTGGACGAGATCGCCGCACTCGGCCAGCCGCTGCTCGTCGGCGCCAGCCGGAAGTCCTTCCTGGGACACCTGCTGGCCGAACGCGACGTCCCGCGCCCCGTCGACGACCGGGAGGCGGCCCACCTGGCGCTCGTGACCCTGCTGGCACAGCGTGGCGTGTGGGGGCTGCGGGTGCACGAGGTCGCCCCCTGCCGCGACGCCCTGAGGGTCGTGGGACGCTGGCGGGCCGAGACGACCCCGGAAGGAGCCGGATGATGACCGATCAGCCCTCCGCTGGAGTGGACCGGCTCGCGATCACGGGCCTCGTCTGCCACGGCCACCACGGCGTGTTCGGGCACGAACGCCGCGACGGCCAGCGCTTCGTCGTCGACCTCGTCCTGGGGGTCGACACGCGTCCCGCAGCCGAGTCCGACGACTTGCACGACACGGTCGACTACGGGAGGCTCGTGCAGTCGGCGCGAGCCGCCGTGGAGACCGATCCGGTCGACCTGATCGAGACCCTGGCCCAGCGAATCGCGGACGTCTGCCTCTTGGACGGTCGTGTTGAATGGTGCCGGGTGACCGTGCACAAGCCAGATGCCCCGATCGACGCGACGTTCTCGGACGTCGCGCTGACCATTACCCGGAAGAGGACGTGAGGGCCGTGACAGAGACCCCCAATCCGCACATCATCGACGCCGACTCGCTGACCGGCGAGATGCACCCGATCCGGCGGGCGGTGCTGTCGCTGGGGTCGAACCTCGGCGACCGGATGGCGAGCCTCCAGGGTGCGGTGGACTCGCTCGCGGACACCCCCGACGTCTGGGTCACCGCGGTGTCCCCGGTCTACGAGACCGACCCCGTCGATGCGCCGGAGGGCTCCGAGCAGTTCCTCAATGCGGTGGTTCTCCTCGACACCACGCTGCCCGTCAGCACGCTGCTGGAGCGGGCGATGGCGGTCGAGGATGCCTTCGACCGCGAGCGGCCCGGCGAGCTGAAAGCCCCCCGCACGCTCGACGTTGACCTGATCGTCGTCGGCGACCGGCGGTCGAACGAGCCGCACCTCGAGCTGCCCCACCCACGGGCCAAGGACCGGGCCTTCGTGCTGCGCCCCTGGCTCGACGTCGAGCCGGACGCCGTACTCATCGACGCTGGTCCGGTCGCCGACCTGCTGAAGGACACCGACGAGAGCGGCGTCATGCTTCGCGACGACCTCGAGCTCGACCTGCAGTGACCCGGCGGTGAGCGACCGCCCGCCCGAGGTCGGCCACGTCCGCCCGACGCCGGCGGGGCTGCTCGCCGCCTGGGCGGTCGCGGGCATCGTGCTGGGCTGGCTTCTCCGACCGCTGGCCGCCCGGTACGCCGACGCGGCACCGGTCGTCACGTGGCTGCAGGTGCTGGCACTGTTCCTCGTCGCGGGGATCCTGGCCCTCACCGCGTGGGGCACCTGGCGGGCGCTGAAGGTCCACCGACTGCGCCTGGACTCCGAGCGCGCCGTGAACCGCCTCGTGCTCGCCAAGGCGTGTGCCCTGGTGGGCGCGCTGACGGCGGGCGGCTACACCGGCTACGCGATCAGCTGGCTCGGGATGTCCGCGGAGCTGGCCGACCAGCGGATCCTGCGGTCCGGGGTGGCCGCCGTGGGCGCCGTACTCGTCTGTGGCGCAGCGCTCCTGCTCGAACGCGCGTGTCGGGTCCGCGACGGCGACCCGGAGACCTAACCTGAGCACATGGCTTCCCCCAACGCCCGACGCCGCCAGCGGACCACCCGCGTGACGGTCGCAGTTGCCCTCCTCACGATCGCCGCCCTGCTGGTCCTGGGCGCGGTGATCTCCGGATCCGCCTTCGTCGTCACCCTCTCCGCCCTCGCCGCGCTCGTCCTCGGTGCCGCGGCCACCCGCATCACCTACTCCGAGCTGGTCCAGTCCCGGTGCGACGCCGCGCGCGACCGCGCCCAGCAGGCCCAGGCCTACCGCCGGCTGACCGAGGAGCGAACCGCCGAGCACGAGGCGTTCGCCTCCACCATGACCGCCCGGGTCGCGGACCGGCAGCAGCTGATCCACGAGCTGGAGGGCCATCTGGCGCTGGCCCAGCGCAAGGTCGCCGAGACCACGCTGAAGCTGGGTGCCGAGGCCCGGCGCGCGGAATCCGCCGAGACCCGGCTGGTCTCCGAGGGGCACAAGCTCGAGGAGGCCGAGCAGCGCGCCGCCGAGGCGATCGTGCTGGCCGCCGAGCTCGAGCAGGAGGTCGCCGACCTCAAGACCGAGCTCGTCGCCTGGCAGGACACCGCCGCGATGCCGTTGCGCCAGCACGCGTGAGGGCCCTGTCGGTTTCACCCTGTCGGTTTCACCACTTAACCTGTGAAACTGGCACATACCTCACGAAACTTCGTGCGGTAAGCACCAGTTTCACCACCTAACCTGTGAAACTTCCGGGTCCGTGAGCAACAGCTCGGCGACCCGAAGATCGAGCGCGTTGGTGATCTTCAGGTTGACCGGGTCGCCGGTGACGATCTGGATGGGGGTGTCGGGCAGGTAGCGCCGCACCACGGAGGTGTCGTCGGTGGCGGTGAAGGCAGGGTCCCGGGCGGCGAGGTCGTAGGCGGCGCGGATCACGGGCACGTGGAAGCACTGCGGGGTCTGCACCTGCCACATGCGCTCCCGCGGCGGAACAGACCGGAGTACGCCGTTCTCGGAGACCTCCATGATCGTGTCGGTGGCCGGGATCGCCACGTTGACGGCCGGGTGATCGGCCAGGGCGGTCAGGCAGTCGTCGATGATCCGGCGGCTGACGAGCGGGCGGGCCGCGTCGTGCAGCAGGACCCGGTCGGTCCCGGCGTCGAGCGCGGCCAGCGCGGCCCGCGTGGAGTCGCTGCGGTTGGCGCCTCCCTCGACCACCCGGGTCGGCCGGGGGAGGCCCGCGAGCAGGGCCAGGGCCCGGTCGACGTGCCCCGAGGCCATCACCACCAGCACGTCGTCGACTCCCGGGTGCTCGAGGAACGCCGAGACGGAATGCTCGAGGATGGTCCGGTCCCCGAGCGGAAGGAACTGCTTCGGCACCGGCGCGCCGACCCGCGACCCGGTCCCGCCGGCGAGCACCACGGCTGTCGTCGTCACGGGGCGATCATGGGGCAGCGACCCCGGGGTTGCCGGGAGCCGTCTCGGGGCGTCGCAGCAGCAGCGCCTCGGGCGGGATCGTCCCCAGGTCGATCCCGGGCACGTGGATGCGGGTCCCGTCGGGGGCGGCGACCCGGTCGACCGGCCGTGCGATGGCGGCCACGTGACGCATCACCGTCTCCGCCTCGGTCCGCCGGTCCTGCTCCACGAGCCAGCCGGTGAGCCGGTGGACCGGCGTGAGCCCGCTGTGGACGAGCGAGCGGTCGCCCCAGAACTCGAGCACCATCGCGCGCAGCGCCTCCCACCAGCGGTCGTCACAGCCGGGGATGGCGACGAAGTAGCGCCACAGGTCCCCGGCCAGCACCCGGTCGAGGAACACCTCCTGCACGGCCGGCGACCCCTCCGCGCTCACGAGGTCGTGGGCCATCCGCTTGGTCAGGTGACGATCACCCAGGTCCGCGAGGGCCTGCCGCTGCTCCGTGATTGACGACTGCCGGACCCGCCAGTGGTAGACCACCTCCGGCAGCACGTCGAAGCTGCCGCGCAGGTAGGCGGCCGTGGTGAGCGGCTGGTCCTCGTAGCGCACCCCCTCGGGCCAGCTCAGCCCGGCGCGCTCCCAGAAGTCGCGCCGGAACAGCTTGTTCCAGGCGAACACGTCCCCGAGGATCTCGGGGTGGTCGTCGGCCCGCAGCCGGGTACGCCGCTCGGCGTGCAGCCGCCGCATCCACGGAAGACGCTCGGGTCCTTCGCGCCAGCGGACGACGTGCCCGGTCACGAAGTCCGAGCCTGTCTCCTCGAGCGCCGCACGGAGCGTCCGCAGCGCTCCGGGCGGCACCACGTCGTCACTGTCGGCGAACGCCAGGAACCTGCCCGTGGCCCGCTCCACCCCGAGGTTGCGGGCCGCCCCGAGGCCGTGGTTGTCGGTGTGGAGGACCCGGACGCGCTGGTCACGGGCGGCGTACTCGTCCGCGATCGCACCCGAGTCGTCGGGGGAGCCGTCGTCGACCACGATGATCTCGAGGCTCGGTCCCGCCTGGCCGAGCAGGCTGTCGAGGCAGGCGGGGAGGTAGGCGGCGACGTCGTACACCGGCACGACGACGCTGACGACGGGCTCGTGGGTCCGTCGCAGTGACCTCATGCGCGGCACTATACGAGGCGTCCGTTGGGGTGACGGCCGGCCCTGCCTGTGACGCACCCCACCGCCGCGGGCGGTTCCCGGCGCCACCGGGGCGGGCGTACCCTCGGTGCAGAACCCGCTGTCTGGTACCCGCACCGGCCCTCACCCGAGGGTGTCGGAGGGACTGGAACGAAAGGCTCGAAACTCATGACGCATGCCCTTGTGCCCGCGTCGGGCAGCCCGCTTCGGCTGGGCGTGGTCGGTGCCGGCCGCGTCGGTGCCGTCCTCTCCGCCGCGCTGCGTGCCGCCGGCCACGAGGTGGTCGCCGCCGCCGGCGAGACCCCCGCCTCCCGCACCCGCATCGAGACGCTGCTCCCCGGCGTCCCCGTCGCCAAGCCCAGCGCCGTTGCGCGGGGCTGTGACGTCCTGCTGCTGACGGTGCCCGACGACATGCTCGCGAACGTCGTCGAGATGCTCGCCGCGAGCGGGGCACTGCGCGCGGGCCAGTACGTCGTCCACTCCTCGGGCCGGCACGGCCTCGCGGTGCTCGCACCGGCTGCCGCGGTGGGCGCCCGTCCGGTTGCGCTGCACCCCGCGATGACCTTCACCGGCACCGACCGGGACCTGCCGCGCCTCTCCGGCTGCGTGTACGGCGTCACGGCGGGCCCCGACGAGCGGGCGTTCGCCGAGGGTCTCGTCGCGGACCTCGGGGGCAGGCCGATGTGGGTGCCGGAGGAGCGGCGCACGCTCTACCACGCGGGCCTGGCCCATGGCGCCAACCACCTTGTCACGCTGGTCGCCGAGGCCCTGGAGATGCTGGCCGCCGCCGGGGGCGACCAGCCGGCCGACACGCTGCGGCCGCTGCTCGAGGCCGCCCTGGACAACGCGCTCACCTACGGTGACGCGGCCCTGACCGGACCGATCGTGCGGGGTGACGTCAAGACCGTGGCGGCCCACCTCGACGAGCTGGCCGACGCCACTCCCGAGGCGCTCCCGTCCTACATCACGATGGCACGGGCCACGCTGCGCCGGGCGGTGGCCGACGGCCGGGTGCTGCCGATCCGGGCCGCGAAGATCGCGACCCTCCTCGACGACGCCCAACCCGCTCCCCAGCCCATCTCGTCCCACTTCCCGTCCCCGGCCTCCGGGCACCGTTCGCCGGCCTCCGGACGCCCATGACCGGCCCCGCCGTCGCCCGGAACCGGGCGGAGCTCGCCACGCTGCTCGCCGCGCCCCGGTGGGACGGCGTACGCGTCGGCTTCGTCCCCACGATGGGCGCCCTGCACGCGGGGCACGCCTCGCTGATGGACGCGGCGCGCGCAGAGGTCGGCAGGGGCCGGGTCGTGGTGTCGATCTTCGTCAACCCGCTCCAGTTCGCCGCGGGCGAGGACCTCGACCGCTATCCCCGCACGCTCGAGGCCGACCTCGAGCTGTGCGCCGCCCACGGCGTCGACGTCGTGTTCGCGCCGTCCGTGGACGAGGTCTACCCGCCCGGTCCCGACGGCTCCCATGGCCCGGTCGTGACCGTCGACCCCGGCCCGCTCGCCACGGTGATGGAGGGGGCGTCGCGGCCCGGCCACTTCCACGGGGTGCTGACGGTGGTCGCGAAGCTCTTCGGCCTGGTCCGCCCGGACGTCGCGGTGTTCGGGGAGAAGGACTACCAGCAGCTCACGCTGATCCGCCGCATGGTCACCGATCTCTGCCAGGGCGTCGAGATCGTGGGTGCCGAGACGATGCGCGAGCCCGACGGCCTGGCGATGAGCTCCCGCAACCGCTACCTCGAGGGCGAGCAGCGCCTGCAGGCCACCGGGCTGGTCCGGACGCTCCGGGCGGCGGTGCATGCGGCGCCGTACGGCATCGACGCGGCGATCGGGTCCGCTCGCGCAGAGCTGCGCAGCGCCCACGGGGTCGACCTCGACTACCTCGAGATCACCGGTCCGGACCTCGGGCCGCCGCCGAAAGAGGGCCCGGCCCGGATCCTGATCGCCGCACGCGTCGGCGGGACCCGGCTCATCGACAACCTCCCGCTGGTGCTCGGCGCCCCCTACGAGCCCACGGACTCCCGGTCGCTGGAGCCGACCGGCGCGACCACCCACGAAGGAGACAGCTGATGCTGCGCACCATGATGAAGAGCAAGATCCACCGGGCGACCGTGACCCAGGCCGACCTGCACTACGTCGGCTCGGTCACGGTGGACGAGGATCTCCTCGACGCCGCCGACCTGCTGTCCGGTGAGCTGGTCCACATCGTCGACGTCACCAACGGCGCCCGGCTGGAGACCTACACGATCGCCGGTGAGCGCGGTTCGGGAGTCATCGGCATCAACGGCGCCGCGGCCCGGCTGGTCCACCCCGGTGACGTGGTGATCCTCATCGGCTACGGCCAGATGGAGACGGCCGAGGCCAAGGAGCACCAGCCGCACGTGGTGTTCGTGGACGCCGACAACAAGGTGATGGCCACCGGCTTCGACCCCGCCGAGACGTTCGACGGTCCGGGGCTCGTGCGTGGCGACGTGACTGCCGGCCGCTAGATTGCGCGAATGACGCTGCATGAGTACGCCGGGGTCCCGGGCCGCCTGCTGGCGCTCGAGCCCGGCTGGACCACGCGTTCGGACGTCGTGGTCATCGGGTCCGGCATCGCCGGCCTGACCGCCGCGCTGCGCCTGCACGCCGAGCTCGAGGGCACCGGCAGCACGATCCTGGTCGTGACCAAGGACGTGCTCTCCGCCGGCTCCACCCGCTGGGCGCAGGGGGGCATCGCTGCGGCGCTGGGACCGGGGGACACCCCGGCCGAGCACGAGCACGACACCCTGGTCGCCGGTGCGGGGGCCTGTGAGGCGGAGGCGGTCCGGGTGCTGGTCACCGAGGGCCCCGAGGCGGTCCGGGAGCTGATCGACCTCGGCACGCTGTTCGACCACACGCCCGCCGGGGAGCTCTCGCTCACTCGCGAGGGCGGCCACCGCCGGGACCGGATCGCACACGCCGGCGGGGACGCCACCGGTGCCGAGATCCAGAGGGCGCTCGTGGCGGCCCTGGAGGCGAAGCCCGAGATCGAGGTGATCGAGCACGCCCTGGCGATCGACCTGCTGCTGGGCGCGGACGGTGGGGTGGCCGGCGTGACGCTCCACGTCATGGGCGAGGGCAGGCGCGACGGCGTGGGCGCGGTCCACTGCCGCGCGGTCGTGCTGGCCAGCGGCGGCCTCGGCCAGGTCTTCTCCGCGTCCACCAACCCGGCGGTCGCCACCGGCGACGGGATGGCGCTGGCGCTGCGCGCCGGGGCAACCCTGCGCGACCTCGAGTTCGTGCAGTTCCACCCGACCGTGATGTACCTCGGTCCCGACTCGATGGGGCAGCAGCCACTGATCTCCGAGGCGGTGCGCGGCGAGGGTGCGTTCCTCGTGGACTTCGAGGGCGAGCGCTTCATGCAGGGACTGCATCCCCTGGCGGACCTGGCCCCCCGGGACGTGGTCGCCAAGGCGATCACCCGCCGGATGCACGAGACCGGCCATCCCCACATGTGGCTCGATGCGCGGCACCTGGGCGAGGACCCCCGGGCCTTCTGGGAACGGCGGTTCCCCACGATCCTGGCGACCTGCCGCTCCCACGGCGTGGACCCGGCCACCGAGCTGATCCCGGTGGCCCCGGCCCAGCACTACGCCTCGGGCGGGGTCGCGACGGACCTGTGGGGTCGCTCCGACCTGCCCGGGCTCTACGCCACCGGTGAGGTCGCCTGCTCCGGTGTGCACGGCGCCAACCGGCTCGCCTCCAACTCGCTGCTCGAGGGCCTGGTCTTCTCGCGCCGGATCGCCGCGGTGCTGCCCGGCGAGCTGCGGCCCTGGAGCGACCCCGCGCCCGATGACCGGCCCGCCCGGATCTCGCCGGCCGCCGTTCGCCGCCGGCTCCAGGAGCTGATGACCGAGCACGTGGGCGTGCTGCGCTCCGAGGACGGCATGCGGGATGCGCTCGGGGCCCTGCCGGCCCTCTCCACGGACGCCGGGGAGGAGGGCGCCGAGGCCTGGGAGACCACGAACCTGCTCACGATCGGGGCCGCGATCGCGCAGGCAGCGCTGGTGCGCCAGGAGACCCGGGGCTCGCACTGGCGGGAGGACTTCCCGGCTCGCGACGACGCCCGGTGGGCCGGACACGTCGACTCGCGGCTGGACGGCGCCGTGCTCACGAGCGTGTTCGCGCCCTCCGTCGCCACCGACCTGCCCGAGACCGAACCGACGGGAGTCGCTCCGTGACCGCCGTGACCAGCATCGTCTCCACCCCCTTCGCCGACCTGCCCGCGCGGCTCGTCGAGGAGCTCGCCGCGGCCGGCCTCGACGCCGCCCGGGTCCACGCGAACGTGGTGCAGGCGGTCGCCGAGGACCTGCCCGGAGACGACGTGACCAGCTGGGCCACGATCCCGCTCGAGGACGTCGCGACGGCCGACGTGGTCGCCCGGCAGGGCGGCACGGTCGCGGGGCTGGCCGTCGCCGAGCTGGTCTTCCGCCACGTCCTCGGCAACGACATCGAGCTCGTCCGCCGGGTCGCGGACGGGGACGACGTACACCCCGGCGACGTGCTGCTGACGGTGACCGCCCCCACGGCACTGCTGCTCACCGCGGAGCGGACCGCGCTCAACTACGCCGGTCATCTCTCCGGGGTCGCGACCGCCACCGCTGCCTGGGTGGCGGCCCTCGACGGCACCGGCACCAAGGTCCGCGACACCCGCAAGACGCTCCCGCACTTCCGCGCGCTCGAGAAGTACGCCGTCCGCTGCGGCGGCGGCGTGAACCACCGGGCGACCCTCTCCGACCAGGCGCTCGTCAAGGACAACCACGTGATCGCGGCCGGGGGTGTGGTGGCGGCGTGGAAGCTGATCCGCGAGCGCTATCCCGACGTGCCGGTCCAGGTCGAGGTGACCACGCTCGACCAGGTGCGCGAGCTGCTGGAGGCCGGCGTGACCGAGATCCTGCTGGACAACATGGCGCCGGCGCAGCTGGCCGAGGCCGTGCGGATCGTGGGCGGACGGGCCCGGTTGGAGGCCTCCGGCGGCCTGACCCTGGGCGACGTGGCAGAGGTCGCCGCCACCGGCGTGGACTTCGTGGCGGTCGGGGCGCTCACCCACTCCGCACCGGTCCTCGACATCGCCATGGACCTGCGCCCATGAGGTTGCTCTGCGCCGACATCGGCAACAGCCACACCGTGCTCGGGCTGCTGGCGGCAGGGGAGGTCGAGGCGCACTGGCGGGTCGCCACCGACGAGCGGCGCACGGCCGACGAGTGGGCGGTGCTGGTCCGGGGACTGCTCAGGGACCGGGGGGAGCTGGGCAGCTTCGACGGAATTGCCGTGTGTGCGACAGTGCCGGCGGTGCTGCACGAATGGCGGGAAATGCTTTCTGCGCATTTCGCGAATGTGCCAGCCGTGGTGGTGGAGCCCGGGGTGCGAACCGGTGTTCCCGTGCTCATGGACAATCCCCGGGAAGTCGGCGCCGACCGGATCATCAATGCGCTCGCGGCAGCCAATCTCTACACCGGTCCGACGATCGTGGTCGACTTCGGCACCGCCACCACCTTCGACGTGGTCAGCGACCAGGGCCAGTACGTCGGCGGCGCCATCGCGCCCGGCGTGGAGATCTCGCTGGAGGCGCTGGGCCGCCGCGGCGCCCAGCTCCGCAAGGTCGAGCTGCTGCGTCCGCGGTCGGTGATCGCGAAGAACACCGTGGAGGCGCTGCAGTCCGGCATGGTCTACGGCTACTCGAGCCTGGTCGACGGCGTGGTCGCGAAGATGACCGCCGAGCTCGGGCAGGGGCAGGTCAACGTGGTCTCCACCGGCTACCTCGCCCCGCTCATCCGCGACGAGTGCGCCAGCTTCACCGACCACGCACCCTGGCTGACGCTGCGCGGGCTCGAACTCGTGTATCTGCGAAACCGTAGCTGATTCCCTTTTCCGCTTTGTTCTTTTCTGCCTGGCCGTGGCATCCTGAATCGTTATCGGCTGGCTTTGCCTTTCCATGTGAGGAAGAAAACAAATGGCGCAACGCGTGCATGTGATCCTGGTGGACGACATCGACGGAAAGGACGCCGACGAGACGGTTTCCTTCGGCCTCGACGGGACGACGTACGAGATCGATCTGAGCTCCGACAACGCCGCCGGTCTCCGGGACGCGCTGGCGCCGTACATCGGCCACGCCCGCAAGGCGGGGGGTGCCAGGCGGTCCCGCCGCTCGGCCGGGAAGTCCGGGGCGACCGCCAGCGAGGTGCGCGCATGGGCGCGGGAGAACGGCTGGCAGGTCTCCGACCGCGGCCGGGTCGCCTCCGAGGTGCAGGAGGCGTACGACGCCGCGCACTGAGGTGACAGGATTCCCGGGTGACCAGATTCCTGCTCGTGCTGCCCGCCGTGGTGCTGGCGGCCCTGGTGTGCCTGTGGGCGGTGTCCCTCGCCGGCTGGCACATGGCGGTCACCCCCGTCGGCCAGCTGCGTGAGTCGGCCGGGCTCCTGACCGTCGCCGCGATCGCGGGCGTGGCCACGGTGGGGGGCCTCCGGCTCTCCGTCGGGCGGCGCCCGGGGTCGGTCTGGCTGCTGGCCGGGCTGGCGCCGGTGGCGATTTTCGTCGTCTCGCGGTTCTCCGACGCGTTCTGAGCGCTGTTCGCTCACAGCGGACGGTGTCCGGCCCTCCCCGGGAACACGTAGGGTGGAGTCGGACGTTGGTCCCATTGTCCGCCCCCGTACGCCGGTGGGCAGGGGACCCACATGCGAGGAGCGAAGCGATGTTCGAGCGGTTCACAGACCGAGCCCGGCGGGTGGTCGTGCTGGCCCAGGAAGAGGCCCGCATGCTCTCCCACAACTACATCGGGACCGAGCACATCCTGCTGGGCCTGATCCACGAGGGTGAGGGCGTGGCCGCCAAGGCCCTGGAGTCCCTCGACATCTCGCTCGAGGCCGTGCGCGCCCAGGTCGAGGAGATCATCGGCCAGGGCCAGCAGGCGCCGAGCGGCCACATCCCCTTCACGCCGCGCGCGAAGAAGGTGCTGGAGCTGTCGCTGCGCGAGGCGCTGCAGCTCGGGCACTCCTACATCGGGACCGAGCACATCCTGCTCGGCCTGATCCGGGAGGGCGAGGGCGTCGCGGCCCAGGTGCTGCAGAAGCTCGGCGCGGACCTGAACCGGGTGCGCCAGCAGGTCATCCAGCTGCTCAGCGGCTTCCAGGGCAAGGAGAGCACCACCTCGGGCGCCCCGGCGCAGGGCGACTCGCCCTCCAGCTCGCTGGTGCTCGACCAGTTCGGGCGCAACCTCACCCAGGCCGCCCGCGAGGGCAAGCTCGACCCGGTGATCGGCCGGGAGCAGGAGATCGAGCGCGTGATGCAGATCCTCTCGCGCCGCACCAAGAACAACCCGGTGCTCATCGGCGAGCCCGGCGTCGGCAAGACCACGATCGTCGAGGGCCTGGCCCAGGACATCGTCAGGGGGACGGTCCCCGAGACGCTCAAGGACAAGCACATCTACACCCTCGACCTGGGTGCGCTGGTCGCCGGCTCCCGCTACCGCGGTGACTTCGAGGAGCGCCTGAAGAAGGTCCTGAAGGAGATCCGCACCCGCGGTGACATCGTGCTGTTCATCGACGAGATCCACACGCTGGTGGGCGCTGGCGCTGCCGAGGGAGCGATCGACGCGGCCAGCATCCTCAAGCCGATGCTGGCGCGCGGCGAGCTGCAGACCATCGGCGCGACCACGCTCGACGAGTACCGCAAGCACCTCGAGAAGGACGCCGCCCTCGAGCGGCGCTTCCAGCCGATCCAGGTGGCCGAGCCTTCGATCGCGCACACGATCGAGATGCTCAAGGGGCTGCGCGACCGCTACGAGGCGCACCACCGAGTCACGATCACCGACGAGGCGCTCGTGAGCGCGGCGACGCTCGCCGACCGCTACATCTCGGACCGGTTCCTGCCGGACAAGGCCATCGACCTGATCGACGAGGCCGGCTCGCGCCTGCGGATCCGCCGGATGACCGCGCCGCCGGACCTGCGCGAGTACGACGAGAAGATCGCCGAGGTGCGCCAGCGCAAGGAGGGGGCCATCGACGGGCAGGACTTCGAGGCCGCCGCGCGCCTGCGTGACGAGGAGAAGCAGCTGATCCTCAAGAAGGCCGAGCGCGAGAAGCAGTGGCGTGCGGGCGACATGGACGTCGTCGCCGAGGTCGACGAGGAGCTGATCGCCGAGGTGCTCGCCGTCGCGACCGGCATCCCCATCGTCAAGCTCTCCGAGGAGGAGTCCACGCGGCTGCTCAAGATGGAGGACGAGCTGCACAAGCGCGTGATCGGCCAGGAGGAGGCCGTCAAGGCGCTCAGCCGCGCGATCCGGCGTACCCGCGCCGGGCTGAAGGACCCCAAGCGTCCCGGCGGGTCGTTCATCTTCGCCGGCCCCTCGGGCGTCGGCAAGACCTGGCTGTCCAAGTCGCTGGCGGAGTTCCTGTTCGGCGACGAGGACGCACTGATCCAGCTGGACATGAGCGAGTTCTCCGAGAAGCACACCGTCTCGCGGCTGTTCGGCTCGCCCCCCGGGTACGTCGGCTACGAGGAGGGTGGCCAGCTCACGGAGAAGGTCCGTCGCAAGCCGTTCTCCGTCGTGCTGTTCGACGAGGTGGAGAAGGCCCACCCGGACATCTTCAACTCCCTGCTGCAGATCCTCGAGGAGGGTCGCCTCACCGACAGCCAGGGACGGGTCGTCGACTTCAAGAACACCGTCATCATCATGACCACGAACCTCGGCACCCGCGACATCTCCAAGGGCGTGAACCTCGGCTTCCAGCAGGGCAGCGACGTCCAGGGGTCCTACGACCGGATGAAGCAGAAGGTCACCGAGGAGCTCAAGCAGCACTTCCGGCCGGAGTTCCTCAACCGGGTCGACGAGATCGTGGTGTTCCCGCCACTGACGCAGGACCAGATCATCGCGATGGTGGACAACATGATCGCGTCGGTCGAGCTGCGGATGAAGGACCGGGACATGTCGCTGGAGCTGACCCCGGCCGCCAAGGACCTGCTCGCCCGCCGGGGCTTCGACCCGGTGCTGGGCGCCCGGCCGCTGCGCCGGACCGTGCAGCGCGAGGTCGAGGACGTGCTGGCCGAGAAGATGCTCTACGGCGAGGTCGGCCCCGGCCAGATCGTGCTGGTCGACGTCGAGGGCGAGGGCCCAACCGCGACCTTCACCTTCAAGGGCCAGAAGGTCGGGACTCTCCCCGACCTGCCGCCCCTGGAGGCCGCCGACGTGGTCGGCAGCACCGAGGGCCACGCCCCCGAGGAGGGTGAGGAGTCCGGACCGGCCGACGTGCCGAAGTCCGGCGGCCACGACGCCTGATCGCCGACGGATCAGGGGAGGGCGTACCTCCGCTCCTCCCCGGTCCGCCCCGGCGGCACCGCGACCAGCAGACCGTCCGTGAGCAGACCCGCCAGGGCGCGCTCACGCTGGGCCGGCTGGTCCCAGGCGGCGTCCAGCCGGCTCGCCGGCACCGACCCGGGTGCGTCCCGCACCACCTCGAGCAGCCGCCCCCGGCACTGCCGGTCCGTGCCGGCGTAGGTCTGCGCCCTGCGGGGCGGCCCGTCGTACGCCGGGTGGCCGGCCGCGCGCCACGCACACAGGTCGGCGACCGGGCAGCGCCGACAGGCAGGCTTCGCGGCGGTGCACACCAGCGCGCCCAGCTCCATGACCGCGACCGACCAAGTGGCCGCCGTGGCCTCGTCCTCCGGCAACAGGTCGGCCGCGCGCTCGCGTTCGGCGCGCGTGACCGACGCCGCCGGGAGCTCCACCCCGCCGGCCAGCCGACCCAGCACCCGCCGCACGTTGGTGTCGAGCACCACCTCGCGAGCGCCGAAGGCGAAGGCCGCGACCGCTGCGGCGGTGTAGTCCCCGACGCCCGGCAGCGCCAGCAGCGCCTCGTGGCTCGAGGGCACCTCGCCGTCGTGCTGCTCCACGATCGCGGTGGCCGCGGCGTGCAGCCTCAGTGCCCGCCGCGGATAGCCGAGCCGACCCCAGGCGCGGACCGCCTCGCCGGGTGGCTCGTCGGCGAGTGACGCGGGTGTCGGCCAGCGCTCGAGCCAGGCCGCGTGGACCGGCAGCACCCGTGCCACCGGGGTCTGCTGGAGCATGAACTCCGAGACCAGCACCGACCAGGGGCCGGCCTCCGGGCGTCGCCACGGCAGGTCGCGGGCGTGTGCGGCGTACCAGCCAAGGACTGGTTCGTGCAGCGCGCTCATGGTGTCCGGGAGCCTACGTCGCGCGAACCCGTCGGTCGAGCGCCGCAGATCCCGCGCGAGACGGACGAGACGGGTCTACCGTGGAAGCGCTGCCACGAAATTGCCACGGACCGGGTGCAGTGTGTGGCAGTCGAGGACAACGAAGGTCTCGGATGACTCAGGACCGGCACATGATCCAGTTCCACGCACTGGGCACCATCGCGATTACCGCTGACGGGGCTGAACTGAGTCTCGGTGGGGCACGCCAGCGACGGCTGGTCGCGATGTTGCTGATCCACCGCAACGAGGTCGTATCCGTTGACCGGCTGGCGGAGGCGGTCTTCGCCGGCGAGCCGACGGCAGCAGCGAGAACGACGATGCGCAGCTATGTCGCCCGGGTGCGCAAGGTCCTCGAGAACGGAACAGCCGGACCCACCCTCGTGACCCAGCCACCTGGCTACCTCTTGCGCCTGGAGCCCGCGGGCTTCGACGTGGCGATCTTCGAGAGCCACCTCGTCGACAGCCAGGCCCTGCTCTCCCGGGGGGAAGCCACGGCCGCGGCAACGACCCTGCGCACGGCACTGGCTCTCTGGCGTGGGGATCCGTACGCCGAGTTCGCCGATGAGCAGTGGGCGATGCCGGAGGCACAACGGCTGGCCGAGCTTCGGCTCGTCGCCAGCGAACGCCTGATCGAAGCGGAGCTGTGCGGTGGCCGGACCGACGAGTTGCTCCCCGAGATCGAGGCGCTGACCCGCAGCCACCCCCTCCGTGAGGCTTTCCGGGTGCAGCTGATGACGGCGTACTATCGCAGCGGCCGCCAGGCAGATGCGCTCCGGGAGATGCGTGAGTTCCGAGAGGAGCTCGCCGAGGAACTCGGCATCGACCCTTCCCCCGAGCTGGTTGACCTGGAGCAGCGGATCCTGCGGCAGGATCCCGATCTGCAGCCCTCCGAGCCGGCCGGGCGCCCGCTTCGCGGCTATCTCCTGGGCGAGCGGCTCGGCACTGGCCGCGACGGAGTCGTGTACGCCGCACGGTTACCCGACGTGGAGCGCGACTTCGTCGTCCGGACGATCCGCGCCGAGGTCGCCGACGACCCGGGCTTCGTCCGTTCCTTCGAAGCGACCGCGCACCGGGTCGCATCCCTGAGACACCCCGGTGTGGTGCCACTGCACGACTACTGGCGCGAGCCTGGGGCGGCGTACGTCGTGATGCTGCGAATGCCCGGTGGAACCCTGCGCGACCGGCTCCGGCGCGGCCCGCTGTCAACTCACGAGATCCAGGCGCTGGTCGAGCGCGTCGGTGGCTCCCTGGCTGCCGCCGAGGAGGCCGGCGTACAGCACGGCCGGATCACCGCAGACAGCGTGCTCTTCGACGCCGGTGGGCGGCCGTGTCTCAGCGACTTCTGGACGGGTCAACCGGACCGCGAGGTGAGCTCGGAGGGCGACGTCCGGCAGTTCGTCGAGTTGCTGCGTGAGTGCGGGTGTCCTGACCTCGGTCCTGGCGAGCACCTGCGCTTTGCCGAGTTGGTGTCGACACTGCGCAGCTCACTGACAAGTCGGGCCGCAGATGGCGGTGCGGAGCTGACAAACCCGTATCAGGGCCTCCGTGCCTTCGGCGAGAGCGATGCGGCCGACTTCTTCGGGCGGTCCGGCCTGATCGACGTGGTGCTGGAGCGCCTGTCGACGAGCGGCCTCGACGGACGAATCCTCATCGTCGTCGGCGCTTCCGGGACCGGGAAGTCCAGCGTGGTGCGGGCCGGCGTCCTGCCGAGGGTGCGAGCGGGAGCGGCGCCGGGCTCCGAGAACTGGTTCGTCACAACGATGCTGCCGGGCGGCGCTCCCTTCAAGGAGCTGGCCGAGAGCCTGCGCCGCGTCGCGGTCGGCGAGACCGATGGGCTGGCGGAGGAGCTTGCCGCCGACCATGCGGGCATCGACCATGTGCTGCGCCGGATCGTGCCGCAGGGCAGCCAGCTGTTGCTGGTGCTGGACCAGTTCGAGGAGCTGTTCACGCTGTCTCCGCCTGACGAGCAGCGTGCCTTCCTCGACGGCCTCACCTTCGCCGCGGTCGCAGACGACAGCCGGGTCAGACTGATCGCGACCCTGCGCGCCGACTACTACCACCGCCCGCTGGCAATCCAGCCGTTCGGCGACCTGGTCAATCAGGCGACCGTGACCATCACCGCGATGTCGCCGTCCGATGTCGAGGCCGCCATCGTCGAACCCGCTCGGCGGGTCGGCCGGGACGTCGAGCGCTCCCTGGCCGCCGAGCTCGTTGGCGAACTCGCCAAGGAACCCGCGGCGCTGCCCGCCCTCCAGTTCGCGCTCTTCGAGCTCGCGGAGAGCAGTCCCGACGGACGCCTGACCCAGGCGGCCTACAACGAGCTCGGAGGCATCGAGGGCGCCATCGCCTGGCGTGCCGAGCAGCTCTATCGGTCCCTGGGCGACGGTGAGCGCAGCCAGGTGCGAACTCTGTTCGAGGGACTGGTGCGGGTCGGTCCCGAGGGCGAGCCGACCAGACGCCGGGCCACCCGCGCAGAGCTCAGCGAGGGTGCACCTGGCCAAGCGATCGACGACACCATTGCGCGCTGGGCGTCCGCGCGACTGCTCACGCTCGACGTGCACCCCCAGACCCGAGTGCCGACAGTCGAGCTCGCCCACGAGGCACTCTTGCGCGAGTGGCCCCGGCTGCGGGGTTGGATCGACGAGGACCGCGACGCCATCATCGTGCGGGGTCGGCTTCGCGAGGCAGCCTCCACCTGGGCGGAGCTTGGACGTGAGGCGACCGCGCTGTATCGCGGCAGCACGCTGGAGGCTGCTCTGGAGAGTACGCCGGGCCACGAACTCACCGCGCTCGAGCGCGAGTTCCTCGACGAGAGCAGCG
>Ga0299913_10000875_pt1 | contig 20662 bp, 19 predicted proteins | sample RVTome_9_FD_201360 | JGI IMG/M metagenome (GOLD analysis project Ga0299913, IMG submission 201360) | Soil microbial communities from uranium-contaminated site in the Upper Colorado River Basin, Wyoming, United States - RVT155D38 (version 2) ... | reverse complement strand
GCGGTCCGGGCCGGTCCGCGGCGGGGCTCCAGCCGAGCCGTCGGCCCAGCGCGTCGAGGGCCTCCGGCTCGACGACGTAGCGGACCTTGCGCGCCCTCGGGTGCCCCTGCAGCTCGGCGCCGAGCCGCGACCACGCCCGGGGGGCGAAGCAGCACAGGGTGTCGTCCGCGACGCCGGTCAGGGCGTCGCCGGGCTCGGGGGCGACCCGCGCCTCCACGGGTACCGCCCCGGGCGGGAACAGCGCCTCGACGTCCGCCTGGAGGTTGCGGGCGCGGTCGTCGTCCGTCTCGCAGGCCAGGAGCCGGGCGGCGGTCGCCAGGCGGTGCGGCAGGTCGGGATCGACGTGGATCGGTACGAAGTGGAGGTCGCTGCGGCGGTGGGGCCAGCGGCGCAGGATCTCCGCGTAATGGAAGTAGGTGGCGACGAGCGGCCCGCCCGGCGGATCGCCCGCGCCCTCGAGCGACCACGGCCGGGCGTCGACCGCCCAGGCGGCGGCGAGCTCCGCCGCGTGATCGGCGCACTGCGACTCGCTGCATTCGAGCACGTGGACGACCGGCAGCGCTCCGCTGCCGCGCCCGCCGGGGCGCGACGCCACGAGCCGACCGAGCTCCGCCGGAGCGAGGCCGAAGCGTTCCACGGCCTCCTGCAGGACGCCGTCGACGAAGCGGACGACCTCGTCGACCGCCCGATCGCCCGCGGCGCGCGCTGGGGCGCCGTCCTTCGCCCGGCCGAGGACGAAGGTCCCGCGGCCGCCGTCCGACCGCACCAGGCCGTCCTCGGCGAGGGCCGCGTAGGCGCGACGGACCGTGTGCATGTTGACGGCCAGCTCGCGTGCCGCCTCGCGGACCGCCGGCAGCCTCGCTCCCTTCTTCAGCCCGCCGGTCGAGATCTTCCAGCGGAGCGCCTCGGCGAGCTGGTGGTACAGCGGCACCGGGCTGTCCCGATCGAGCGGCAGTTGCACCTAAGTTCTATATCAGTAGAACAGTCGCGGGTCAAGGCCGCAGGTCGGCCCGACAAACATATTTCGATTTGACCATCCGCCTTCGGGCGGCCAGAGTCGAGTCACCAGGAACCGACAGACGTAAGCCGTCACGGCGTCCGGGGATGTGCGTCGCGAGGTCTCGCCGCGGCCCGGGCCGGGCCTGCCCGGCCGCCGAAGGGGGCGACGCGCCACCCAGGCCATCGACAGAGGAGGCACGCGATGATCCGAACCGTCGTCTACACGCCCGCGCCGTCCACCGCCGTGCCGCGGGACGCGCTGCTCGAGGGTGAGCCTCCGCCGGCCACCGATCCCGACGCCGCGGCCGCGGACAAGTACGCCGACAAGCTGCTCAAGTACATCCCGGCCGAGGTGATCGCCTTCTACACGCCGATCTACGCCTACGTGAAGAGCAACGTCGGGGATCCGGCCGACCCCGCCGTGCTCGCCCCGTTGCCTCTGGCCTTCGTGCTGATCATCAGCATCGTCGGCGTCCTCGGCTACCTGGTCGTCCGGCGCGATCCCAAGACGCCGCCCCGCTGGTACTTCTACGCCCTCGCGGCCGTGGCCTTCGTGGCCTGGGCCATCGGCACCAGCACCGTCGGCCAGGACGTCTTCGGGTTCCCCGAATGGTGGGACAAGCTCATCTTGCTCGTCGGAATCTTCCTGATCCCGTTGATCGACGAGCTGATCCCGGCGCTGAAGGGCCTCGTCGGCCAGCGCGCCTGATCCCGGCCTCAGGAGGACGCGGCGGCGTCGTCGAGGCGGCCGAGGACCGGCTCCCATCCCGTGTCGTAGCTCTCGCGCAGCTCGCCGCCGCGCGCCCCGAGCTCCTCCCAGCCGCCGTGCTCGAGCAGGAGCTCGGTGCCGGCGGCGGCGGCGCGGAAGCGCACCTCGAGGCGCGAGGCGGCGACCGGCTCGTCGCTCGGGTGCCAGGAGAGGACGAGCCGGCGGGGCGGGTCCCAGGCGAGGACGTCGGCCCAGGCGTGCTCGCTGCCGTCGGCGTGGACCTCGACGACCCGGCCGCCCACCCGGCCCTCGAAGCGGAGGCCGGCGACCGCGTCGCCGCCGATCGAGTGGGTCGAGGTGGGCCACCACTCGGCGATCCTCTCGGTGAACAGGGCGAACGCCGCCTCGGGCGGCAAGGGCAGGGTGCGGGTCTTGACGACGGGCGGGATCTTCGTGTCGACGGTCATGGCATGAGCCTCCTTGTGTGCAGCGCTCTCGAAGCGGTCGAGAAGCGAGTCCCAACGGGCGTCGAGCCAGCTCCGGATGGCCTCGAGACCGGCGGGGTCGACGGCGTAGATGCGGCGGGTGCCCGCGGCGGTCGCGGCGACCAGGCCGGCGGCGGCGAGCGCCTTGAGGTGCTGCGAGACCGCCGGCCGGGTCACCGGCAGCCGGTCCGCGAGCTCCCCGACCGCCTGCGGCCCCTCGGCCGCCAGCCGCTCGAAGATCGAGCGCCGGGTGGGATCGGCGAGCGCGGCCAGCGGACCGAGGGCGTCGGCGTCCATCGGCCGGCATGGTAAGCTACCGCTAACCGTAAGTCAAGGCTTACCACACCGGTCGAGGAAAGGGCTGCCCTTGCGTTTGAAGATCAAGGTCGTTCCCGGGGCGTCCCGCGACGGCCTGGCGGGCTGGCTCGGGGACGCCCTGAAGGTGCGCGTGAGCGCGCCGGCCGAGGCGGGGAAGGCGAACGCGGCGGTCGAGGCGCTCCTCGCCGCCGCGCTCGGCGTGCCCCGATCCTCCGTCCGTATCGTCCGCGGCGGCTCCTCGCCCCGCAAGGAGGTCGAGATCGACGCGCTGCCGGAGGCCGAGGTCCTCCGCCGACTGGGCAGAGCCCGCCCCCGCTCCTGAGCCGCCCGCCGCTGCGGCGGTCTCGGCCAGGAGCGGGAGCCCCGGTCAGTCGCCGCCGCAGGTCTTGAAGGTGAAGGTGTCCTGGACCGGCTCCGCCGGACGGCCGGCGGTGTTGGTGTACTCCTTGACGATGCCTGTCGCCGTGTCGGTCACCGTGACCGTGAAGTCGACGTTGGTCGTCGCCGCGAAGAACACCCAGTAGGTGCCGAAGTCGTCGCAGGCGTCGAGCACCTTGATCAGCATCTCCTTGTTCCCCCGGCGGAAGAACCACACCAGGCCGGAGTCGTCGGAGACCTCCTCGACGGTGCCGAAGCCCGACTTGCCGTTGGCCCGCCAGTCGACCTCGATCTGGAAGCGCTCGCTCGACAGGCACAAGGTGTCGGCGTCCGCGACGCAGGCGGCGGTGCTGCCGTCGTCGTCCAGGACGACCAGCTCGGCGACGCCTCCGTCGCCCTCGAGGGCCACGCCGCCGGTCGGGTCGGACAGCTCGAGGAGGAGGCTCTCGTTGCCCTCCTCCAGGTCGTCCTCGAGGACCGGGACCTCGAAGGTGCGCACACCCTTCTCGCCGTCGTCCCACATCAGCACGCCGGAGGTCTCCTCGTAGTCGTCCCCGGCCACGGCGCTGCCGTCGACCGTGGCGAAGGCGACGGAGACGGCGCCGAAGCCGCCACCTTTGCGCTCGACGGCGATCCGTGCCGTCTCACCCTCCAGCGCCTGGAGCTCGTCGTCGGAGAACTCGACCCGGCCCGGGTCGGTCGGATCCTCTTCGCCCGGCTCCCCGTCGTCCTCGGATGCGTCCATGATCTGGAGGATGGCGAAACCGTGACCCGGGTGGAGCTGGGCGTCGCCGTCCACCACCGCGAGGTGAAGCTCCACCGTCTCGCGTACCTCGAACTCCTCGTCGTCGAGGATCGACAGGGCCACCGTCCGGCGGTCGTCCTCGCCGTCCTCCCAGGTCAGGCTGCCGGAGACGCCGACGTAGTCCTCGCCCTCGACCGCGGTGCCGTCCTCGGTCCAGTACTCGACCACCACCTGACCCTCGTCGCCGTGGAACCGCTCGACGCTCAGGACGACCTCACCGGCCGACTCGAAGACGGTGAAGGTACGCTGGTCCCACTTGATCAGCGAGCCGGCCCGGCCGGGCGGGCCCGCGTTCTCGTCCTTGCCGGGCGTGTCGTCCTCTTCCTCGTCGTCGTTCGGATTCGGGTTGTGCTTGTCGTTGTGCGACGCGTCGGTCACCCGGCCGTAGCCGTCCAGGGCCGCCTGGGCCGTCGCGGGAACGCTCAGCAGAGCCGCGATGCCGAGGATCGTCAGCAGGTACCTCCACGGGATCGGGGTGTCGCTCGCCATGGTCTTCATCGAGGTCGCTCTCCAGGGTCGTCAGCCATGAGTGGCTCGTTCCCGAGCGAAGATACATCGACGAATGGCGATAGGCAAATCAGCCTCGGCAGCATCGCCGCCGGATCGCCGCGAGATCCGGGCCGGGCTCGAGTGTTCACTCGCGGCTATCCGAGGATCCCGCTCGACGCGACGCGCCGCTCGACCTCCAGCTCGCGGCCGAGGTCGGTGAGCGAGACGCCGAGGGCGGCGAGGATCCGGTCCAGGGTCGGGAGCGAGGGCAGGGTCCGCGCGTTCTCGTAGGCGGAGATCATCGCCCGCGTCAGGGCCGTGGCCGCGGCCAGGTCGCCCTGCGTCAGGCGGGCGCGGCGGCGGAGCTGGCGGAGGACGGCTCCCAGGCCGGCGAACACCTGGAGCTCCTCGGGACCCCGGCGCCGGCCGCCCGCCGCCTTGCGAGGCGAGGCGGCGAGCTCGGAAACGGCGTCCCGCCGGTACCCCTCGTGGCGGCTGTCGGGCATGACTCGACAGTACGCACGCCGGGGGCTCGAAAACGGTCGACGCCTTGAACCGGTGCGCTCCGGGAGGGAGCACGCACCGACCGGTCCAGAAGTCCGTGTTTCCGGTCGCTGGAGGGCACAGTCAGGAATACTTGCTCTACTTCCGCAACCACCGGCGTATGAAACAATCGCCCGATACTGGAGGCCCGAGCATGGAACCCCACCGCCACGTGACGAGCCACCACTACGTCTTCACGCTCACCGGCCGGCAGCGGCCGAGCGTCGTCGGCCGGCTGATCCTCGACGCCCTGGCCTCCGGCTGCCCCGAGTGCCGCCGCGCCTGGGACCTGCTGGCCGGCGAGGGCGACCGGCTGAGCGAGCGGATCGTCTCGGTCGACGCCGAAGCCTCCGCGGTCGGCGGTCCGGGGGACGAGGACGACCCGCCCGCCCTCCGCCCCGTGGTCGCCCGGCTCGAGGAGGAGGTCGGTCTCCTCCAGCTCGAGCGCAGCCGCCGGTGGTCGCGCGACCTCCGCGCGCTGCTCCGGCTGCCGGCCCACCGCCGGGCCGACCGCGTGCGCGGCGCCCGCCGCCGCTTCGGCTCGGTCGGTCTGGCGATCCTGCTGCTCGAAGAGAGCCGCCGGCGGGTGCGCACCGAGCCGGCGGAGGCCGAGAGCCTGGCTGCGCTGGTCCCCCTCGTCCTCCGCTCCGGCGCGGCCGCCCCCGGCGACCCCGAGGTCCACGCCCTTTCCGTCCGCGCCGCGGCCCACCGCGCGAACGCCCGGCGCGTCGCGGGTGACCTCCCGGCCGCCGAGACAGCCTTCGTCGCCCTGCGCACCGAGCTCGCGGCCCGGCCGCTCGCCGACGCCGCCGTCGAGGCCGAGGTGGCCAGCCTCGAGGCGTCGCTCCGGCTCGGCCAGCGCGAGGTCCAGCTCGCCGAGGAGCTCCTCGACCGCGCCGTCCTGCTCTACCGGGAGGCGGGCGACGAGAGGGGCGAGACGCGGGTCCTGGTGCAGCAGGCGATGCTCCTGCACGACCTCGAGCGGCCCGCCGAAGCACTCGACCGCCTGGAGGAGGCAACGCCGCGGCTCGACCCGGAGGCCGACCTCTATCTCTTCACCACGGTCATCACCGCCCGGGTGATCTGCCTCTGCGAGCTCGCGCGGTGGGACGAGGCCGGCGCTCTCCTCGACGAGCACGTCGACGCGTACGAGGCGCTCGACGACCCGCACGCGGCGGCGATCCTCCGCAACCTCTACGGCCGCGTCGCCCTGGGCCAGGCCCGCTACGACGCGGCGGTCGAAGCGTTCTCGTCGAGCCGCGACGCGCACCTCGCGATCGGCCGGGTCTACGACGCGGCGCTCACCGCGCTCGACCTCGCCGTCGCCTACCGCGAGGCGGGTCGTCGCGGGGAGCTGCGGCGGCTGGCGACGGAGCTCGTGCCGGCGTTCCGCAGCCGGGGGGTGGGGCGCGAGACCCTCGTCGCCCTCCGCCTGCTCGTCCGGGCGATCGCCGCCGACGAGCTCTCGGCGGACCTCGTCCGGCGGCTGCGGCGGCGCATCGAGGCCGAGCGCTCGGCCGTTCCCGATCCGCGCGACTGAGGCGGCGGCCCTCCCCCTCCTCCGAGGTCGGCCGTTCGCGATCGGCGCGACGGAGGCGCCGGTCGTCTCCGTCCAGCCGCCGGAGGCGCGACCGCCTCGAACCGCCCGGCCGCGACGATGGCCCCAGTCTCCCCTCCCGGCTCCCTCGGGCTCTGTTGACATAGGCCGATGTACCTATTCCGAACTGTCGGGGCAAGTGACTGGCAGACGGCACTTCCTGGGCGGCCGGCTGACCACAGGCCACGTCACGTGGCCGGCCCCGGGACATACTGTCCTCCCTGAAGGGGGCGACCGGCGGCGGACCGGACACCGCCGTTTCGCGACGCGCTCCCGCCCCGGAGGTTCCGCCATGCCCCGACCGTTCCGCAGAGCTTCGTTCCGTGCCCTGCCCACCGCCGCGCTCGCTGCCGCGCTGACGCTCCTCCCGGCCCTGCCGGCCGCCGCGGCTCCGGCCGACCCGGCCCCACTGGCCGTCCTCCTCGACCGGGTCGCCGGCTGGCTGGGCTCCCTCGGGCTCGCCGCCGAGCGGCCCGCCTCCGAGAGCGAGGCGAGCCCCCATATGGACCCGAACGGCCTGACCGTCCCGGCGCCCGACGACCCGCAAACCCAGGAGGCGACGGGCGACTCGCAGGACACGAGCCCCTTCATGGATCCGAACGGCTAGGCAGCCCCGCGGCGAGGCGCTCGTCTGGGGCGCTACGAGTGCGGCCCGGACGGCGAGCCGCCGGCGGTCCGGCGCTTCCCGAGGGGAAGCGGGCGCCCCGCCCGCGCGCGGGAAAGCGCTCGAGGAGCCGGAGGAGCTGCCCGCGCCGCGGGGGCGCCCCGCCCGCGCGCGGGGACGCGGCTGCGACACGGAGGTCGCCATCGCCGACGTCGAGGCCCGCCCGCGCGGGGAAGCGGCATCCCCGGCCCGGATGGACCGACCGCCCTGTCACGGAACGGCCGCGGCCGGCACTAAGAAGAGCGAGGGCCACCGTGCACCTGTCGCTCGACACATGCCTGTCCGCCTGCCGGGGCGACCTGTCGCCGGGCCGCCTGCTGCGGGCGGCGCACGAGCACCTGGTCGAGCAGTGCCCGGCGTGCCGGCGCGAGTGGGACGTGGCGCGGCAGGCGACGGGGGCCGAGGAGCTCTTCCCGGTGCGCCGGCGCCGGCCGGCGGGCGCGGTCCGCCCCCTGCCGAAGGAGCGGTGGCGCTGGACGCCGGCGGACCTCACCGACCGCCTCGCGCTCCTCTCCCGCCTGCGCGAGGAGCGGCGGCGGGCGCGGGCCGACCTGGCCCGCCTCCTGCGGTCGACCCCGGAGCGGCGCCGGCGCGCCTTCCGCTTCGCGCGGACGCGGCTCGCCTCCCCGGCGCTGGCCGAGATGCTGCTCGAGGCGAGCCGCGAGCGCCTCCGGAGCGACCCCGCGGACGCCGCCGACCTCGCGGGCCTGGTCGCCGCCGTCCTCGCCCGGATGCCCCGGAAGCGGCAGGAGGCCGACTGGGCGCGCGACCTCGACGCCCGGGCCTCGGCCCAGCGGGCGGAGGCGCTACGAGTCGCCGGCGCATCCCCGGCCGGCCGGTAACGACCCGCCGTCCTCCGCCGCCCATCGAAAGGACACCACACGCCCAGACAGGGTGCGACCCGCACCTCCGTCGTCGGGCGAGGAGGAGGAGGATCCGATGAACGCTCGAACCCGTCGTTCCCGTTCCCTGAAATGGCTCCCGCTGGCCGCGCTCGTCGCGATCGTCCTCGCCGGCTGCCCGGGCGAGACGTACGAACCCCCCGGCGATGGCGAGGAGGCGGCGGAGATCGCCGTCATCACGACCTCGGCCGAGTTCCGGCAGGCCGCCCAGACCTTCCAGGAGCCGTGTCAGATTGAGGCGGAATTCGGCCGCTGCGGCTGCACCCTCGACGGCTTCACCGCGCCCTGCGAGCTGGTCGCCTGGTGCCTCGAGGTCGGATTCTGCGAGCCGGCCTCCGCCGACCCCGGCACCCAGGTCACCACCGAGTCCGAGGCCTACCGCACGGCCGCCCGCAACCTCCAGCAGATCTGTCGCCACCCGGCCGAGTTCGGCCGCTGCACCTGCACCCTCGACGGCATCGAGACCTCCTGCGACTGGGTGCAGCGCTGCCTGCGACTCGGCTTCTGCGTGGCGACGGCGGGGTAGGGGCGGCCTCCGGTAGTGTCTCAGTTTCAGTCCAAGGGATTGGATCGGGAAGTGGGGGCTATGGTTGACAAGTTGCCCACCCTTCCCTTAGCGTCTTGGTCGTGGCCGGTCGGCCACGCTCACGAGAGGAACCCCGGCGGTTATGCCAACCCTCTACCTGGAGCAGTTCGGCATCTCCTCTCCTGCCGCTGTCCTCGTGCACGAGCAGGAAGAATCCAGGCAATGGGAGATCGAGCAGCCCGCCGAGATTCAGTCAATGCCACAGCAGTGGTTTCGTGAAGCTATGGGCGGCGTGCGGAAGCTGCTATCTGATGCCGACGCCGGCGCTGCGGATCTAGACAAGGCGATTGCGGAGCTTGAGGCGGTTGAGACTGAGATTCGCCGTCTGTACACCGAGACGATGGGCGTCAAGCGCGAGGGCGAGATCGTTCGCGCCAAAGTCGTGCGTCAGCAGGATCGGGAGGCGGTGCAAAGGGTCAACCGCAACATCAATCTGGCCCAGCAGTGGCTCGATGCTGCCAAGGCGGTCATCCCCGCCCTGCGGGACGCCCGCTGGCAACTCATGGCGATCCGGGCTGAGTCGGAAGACCCCGGCGACGCACCCGCCTTCGACAACGCGGACGACCTGATCTCCTATCTCGTCAGCTAGGGCGGTGCTGTTCAAGCCGACCCGACGCTTCCGTGAGCAGGTTCTGGCGGACAGCAAGACGAGCCAGAAGCGGATTTTCCGCACCCTCAAGAAGCTGGTTCGCGACCCTTGGGCGCCCGGGGTTAACCTCGAACCCATAACGGGCCGCAAGGGCTTCTGGACCGCCAGGGTGACGCTCGGGTGCCGTCTTCTTCTCCGCGAAGTAGAGCCGGACGAGAAGAAACAGCGCGTCTTCCACATCATTGGGTACGGGACGCACGAGGAAATCTACTGGTAGACAGAAAGCCGTCAGGCCGTAGTTCGTGCGCGCGCTGAGGTAACTACTGGCCCCTGCGCACCAGCTCCACCCGCCGGTTGCGCGCCCGTCCGTCTTCGCTGGCGTTGTCGGCGACCGGCTTGGTGAGGCCGTAGCCGACCGTCGTCAGCCGCACCTCGCCGATCCCCAGGCGGTCGACGAGCCAGCGCTTTACCGCGTCGGCGCGCCGGCGGGAGAGGTCGAGGTTGTGCTCGGCGGTGCCGACGCCGTCGGTGTGGCCCTCGATGATCAGCTCGAGGCCCGGCTGGGCGCCGAGGACCTCGGCGATCTCGCGCAGCACCGGCTCGGAGGCGGGCAGGATCTCCGCCGAGTCGGTGGCGAAGTGGATCTCCTGGGTCACCGCCCGGCCGGTCGTCTCGAGCTGGGCGGCGATCGACTGGGCCCCGCCGCCCCCGCCGTCGCCCGGGGCCTGCTCCGCCTGGTAGATCCGGATCCGCCCGGCCTCCATGTAGCCGCCTCCCCCGTTGCGCCGGAAGACGACCTTGACGTAGCGGGCCGGGGTCGGCCGCTCGAGGGTGAGGGTGTGGAGCTCGCCCCGGGGCGGCATCTCCAGGGTGCCGGCGGAGACGAAGCCCTTGTAGGACGACTCCGGCGACAGCAGGACCTCGGCCGTGCGCGCCCAGTTCGACGGGTCCTCGCGGGCGTAGTTGTTGACGGCGACGTCGGTGACCGTCGTGGCCTCGGGGAGCGCGACGACGACCTCCTGCGCCGCGGCGTTCTTGCCCGCCCACTGGCCGTCGACGGCGTCCGGCGCGATCAGGTTCGCGGCGGCCCAGTCTCCTTCGTCGTACTGGCTGCTGAAGCTCTCGATCGTCGCCCCCTCGTGGAGCGCGTCGTAGGCCGGCGCCGGGGTCGACCCGTCGACCAGCCGGCCCATCGCCTTGGCCTCGCCGGCCTGCATGTAGCCGCCGCCGCCGTTCGACAAGAACACGAGCTTGAGGTAGCGGGCCGGCGTCGGCCGGTCGAAGCTGAAGACGTGGTCGGTGCCCTCCGGCCCGAGGCTCAGCGTCCCGACTTTCCGGAAGTCACGGAAGGGGTAGGTCGTCGAGACCTGGATCTCGACCTCGCGCACCCAGTTGTCCGGGCTCTCGCGGCTGTAGGGGTTGACGACCACGTCCTCGAGCTCGGCGAGCGCCCCGCCGCGGAAAGCGATTACGAACGCCTGGGCGCCTGCCGACTGGCCCGACCACCCCTTGTCGGGCGAGCCGTCGATCAGGTTGGCGGCGGCCCAGGCCGAGTCGTCGTACTGGCTGGCGAAGGACACGAGCTGCCCGCCGGCCCCTGCGGCGGCGACGTTGGACTGCGCCTGCGCCACGGCCGGCGCTCCCGAGAGCCCGGCGGCGGCGAACAGGCCGATCGCACAACGGATCGACTTCGGCGTCATGGAATCGCCTCCTGGAAGGTGAGAACCCGTCCACTCTACTCCCGTGCGGGTCGGGGCGAAAGAGGGTGGCGGAAGAGGACCGGCGTATCGGGCAGCCGCCTTGCACTCTCGACGAGCGCCGCCCGAAGGCCGGCGGCTCCCTGCCATGTCCCGGAAGAACCTGGCCGTCTACGTCAACGACCACCTCGCCGGTGCGGCGGGGGAGGCGGTGCGGGAGCTCCGCATCCGGACCGCGCGGCGCGCCTTCTCACCAGGAAAGGACTGACCATGGACACCCCCGACGCCCGCCTTCTCGACTACCTCTCCGACCTCTACTCGATCGAGCAGCAGGCGCTGGCGCAGCTCCGCACCGCCCCCGACCTGGCCGGCGAGCCGACCCTCGCCGCCGCCTTCCGCGACCACCTCGCCGAGACGGAGAGGCAGGCCGAGCGGGTGCGCGAGCGGCTCGAGGCCCACGGCGGTTCCCCCGGGCGGGTCAAGGACGCGGTGATGCGGCTCGGCGGCAAGGGCTTCCTCCTGTTCGCCCGCGTCCAGCCCGACACCCCCGGCAAGCTGTGCGCGCACGCCCATTCCTACGAGGCCTTCGAGTGGGCGGGCTACGAGATGCTCCTGCGCGCGGCCGAGCGGGCCGGCGACGAGACGACCGCCGGGGCGGCCCGCGCCATCCGTGACGAGGAGCGGGCGATGCAGGAGCGGATCGCAGCGACCTTCGAGGCGGTCGCCGACGCCTCCCTCGGGGAGAAGGAGGGCGACGAGATCGACCGCGCCCTGGTCCACTATCTCGCCGACGCCCACGCCCTCGAGGCGCAGGCGATCCAGCTCCTCGACAAGGGCTCGGAGATCGGCGGCTCCCCCGAGCTGCGGCGGCTCTACGCCGGCCACCTCGTCGAGAGCCGCGAGCACGCGCGGCGGGTCGACGAGCGGCTCGAGGCCCTGGGCGGCGATCACTCCACCGTCAAGGACACCGCCCTCCGCGCCGCAGCCCTCAACTGGGGCTTCTTCTTCCAGGCCCTCTCCGACACCCCGGCCAAGCTCGCCGTTTTCGCCTACGGCTTCGAGCACCTGGAGATCGCCGGCTACGAGCTCCTGCGCCGGGTGGCCGCGCGGGCCGGCGACCAGCCGACGATCGACCTCTGCGACCGCACCCTCGCCGAGGAGCGCGCGATGGCCGAGCGCCTCGCCGGCGGCTTCGACGGCGCCTTCGCGGCGTCCCTCGCCGGGGAGGAGGCAGGCGCGAGAGCGTGAGACGCGCCGGGTGGGCCGGGCTACCCGCGCCGCGGCCGCGAGCCGTCGGGTGGCCGGCGGCGGTCGCGCTGCTCCGCGAACGGCATCTCGACGACGCGGGGGAGGGTGACCTCGGCGGGGTCACGGTAGGACGGGACACCGATCGTGATCTCGGCCTCCAGGACGTCGCGCCGTAGCGTGCCGTGGAGCCAGTCCCACACCGAGAGCAGGTTCGACCAGTTCGAGTCGGTCTCCTCGGGGACGATCGAGTGGTGGACCGCGTGCATCCGCGGCGTCACCACGATCCGCGACAGCCACCGCTCGGTCCTTGCCGGCAGCTCGACGTTCGAGTGGTGGAAAAGGATCTCGACGAGGACCAGCGTCTGCCACAGCGACAGCGCGAGCGGGCCGGCGCCGATCGCGGCGACCTGCCCCGCCCGCCACGGGACCGACGCGAGCATCTCGCCGAAGTGGAAGCGCAGGGCGGTCGAGGCGTCCATGTCGAGGTCGACGTGGTGCGGCTGGTGGAAGCGCCAGAGGAACGGCACCTTGTGGGTGGCGACGTGCCAGAGGTAGAGCGTGTAGTCGAGCAGCAGCACGGCGACCGCGATCCGCGCCCACCGCGGCAGCGGTAGCCGCTGCACCAGTCCGACCCGCCGCCGCTCCACCCACCGGCTCAGCGGGTCGGTCACCGGCCGCTCGGCGAGCTGCACGGCGGCGGCGCTGAGGCCGGCAACGGCGAGGTTCCGGGCGTTCCGTCGCAGCTTCGGCTCGACCCCGGCCCGCAGCGGCCGCCGCCGCTCGAGCCGGTAGAGCGCGAGGAACGCGGTCCCGGCGGCGAGGGCGGTGAGCCAGGGCGGGACCTTCATCCGCCCGAAGATAGCGGACGGCGGGTGCCGCTGCCGGTAGACTTCGTGTCGATGGGGGGAGTAGCCGAGCGCCTAGCCGAGGTCCGTGCGCGGATCACCGCCGCCTGCGAGCGGGCCGGCCGCGACCCGGCCGAGGTCACCCTCGTCGGAGCCTCGAAGTCGCAGCCGGTCGAGCGGCTGGTCGCGGCGGCCAGGGCCGGGCTCACCGTTTTGGGCGAGAACCGGGTCCAGGAGGCCGAGGCGCACCGGCGGGCGGTCGAGGCCGAGCTCGGGCCGGACGCGGCCGGCCGCCTCGCCTGGCACCTGATCGGCCCCCTCCAGTCGAACAAGGCGAAGGCCGCGGCCGAGCTCTTCGACGCCATCCAGTCGGTCGACCGCCCGAAGATCGCCCGCTACCTCGAGCGCGAGCTCGCCGCCCGCGGCCGGTCCGTCCCCGCCCTCGTCGAGGTCAACCTCGGCGGAGAGGAGTCGAAGCACGGCTTCCGCCCCGAGAAGCTCGCCGAAGCGATCCGCCCCTTCGCCGACTACGAGCACCTCCGCATCGCCGGCCTGATGGTCATCCCGCCCCCCGGCGACACCCCCGAGGACTCCCGCCCCTGGTTCCGCCGCACCCGCGATCTCCGCGACGCGCTCGGCTCGCGGCCCGAGTGGTCCGGCTGGCCGGGCCTCCTGTCGATGGGGATGAGCGACGACTACGAGGTCGCCGTCGAGGAAGGCGCGACCCACGTGCGGGTGGGGAGTGCGCTCTTCGGACCGCGCAACTGATTCAGGAGCGAATTACTCGGCAAGACCCCACCGGCGCTTTACATCCCCGTGTGACGTCGTGCGACCTTGCTCGACATCGCGGAGCGCCTTTTCGACGGCGGCCCGTTCTTCGGGTGTTTCCGGCTCGTCGTCACCGGAGGCGTCTCGGAGCGCCGGCGGGAGGCTGGCATCGGCGGTAGCCAGCAGGGCCGCCAAGACCCGCTCGGCGCGGATCAGCTCGTCCTGAGGCAGATCGTCGACCAGTCGATGAACGCTTTCTCGTGTGGTCACGCGTCGTTCTCCGTCCCGTAGTTTACTCGCCGTGTCTGGATCCGAAAGAAGTGGTCAACCGATCGAAACGAGGTAGGCACGATCGGTGAGGCGCCGGAAGAGCAGCTCGTAGCGGCCGACGACTTCGTCCCACGCGTAGAGCTCTCTCGCCCTTTCGGCTGCCGCTCGCCTCGATCGCTCGGCGTCGTCGATTTCGTCCAGTACCCGCTGCAGCGCCGCCGTCAGCGTCTCCGGATCCGCCGCCCGGAACCAGAGGGCCGCGTCGCCCGCGACCTCCCGGTTCTCGGGGGCGTCGTTGACGACCAGGCAGTTCCCGTACCCCATCGCCTCGACGAGCGCCGGGTGCGTCCCGCCGACCTCGGTGGCGTGGATATAGGCCGTCGCGTGGGCCAGGAGCTCGCGGTAGCCGGTGCCGTAGATGGGGCCGGGGAAGAGGACGCGGGGGTCGGCGCGCTCGCGGAGGCGGGCGATGAAGCGGCGGGCGTACGGGGCGCCGCCGACCATGACGAGGGGGATGTCGCCGCCGACCCGGCGATAGGCCTCGACGACGCGGTGGGGGTTGTTCTCGGGCTCGAAGCGGCTGACGTAGAGGAAGTAGCGGCGGGGCTCGAGGCCGAGCTTCGCGAGGACGGAGTCGCCGGGGGCGGGGTCGGGGACGACCGGGTCGACGCCGTAGGCGATCGCCCAGGAGGGGGCGCCGTAGCGATCCTCGTAGTGGCGGCGGATGACCTCGGCGTCGGTGACCAGGGCGTCGGGGACGGCGCAGGCGAGGCGCTCGGACAGCGCGTAGACGGCGCGGCCCGGCAGACCCCACTTGGCGCGGCGCTTCTCGATCCCGTCGACGTGGAGCGCGGTCGGGATGCCGGCGGCGCGCAGGATAGGGACGAAGAGGGCGTTCGCTGAGTTGACGACGAGGGCGGCGTCGATCTTGTCGGTCGCTGTGCGGCGGCCGGCCTCGAGCGCCGAGAGGAAGGTGTGGACCGGGGTGTCGAGGTACTTGGTGCGCAGTGTCGGCAGCACGACGAGCTCGGCGCCGCGGTAGCGGACGAGGCTCGGCGGCGTGAAGTGGCTGCGGCAGTAGACGGTGACCCGCCAGCCGCGCTCGACGAGCCGGACGGCGAGCTCCTCGACGAGGGTCTCGTAGCCGCCGTAGCGGCCGGGGATGCCGCGGCTGCCGAGCAGCGCGACGTGGAGGGGGCGGGAGGTCACGGAAGCGGCCTTGCTTCGATGCCGAACCAGCGGTCGATCTCGCCGGCGGCCACGGTGCGGCACGCCTGGATCTTCCGGCGCCGGGCCAGCGCCTCGCGCCGGTGCCGCCAGAGCCAGCCGTAGGCGGCGAGCGAGCTGCGCTCGAAGGCGAGGACGTAGGCGAGGGCGGCGAGGTCGCGGGTGAGGGTCGGGACCAGGGTGCGAAGGAGGTTGCGCGGCGTCTGGTGGTAGATCCGCAGCAGGTAGCGGTTCTTCAGCGAGTGGAGATTCGCCGCCGCCGGCAGCGACCGCCGCCGCTCCGGTGTGACGGCGCGGCGGTGCTCGGCGCGGGCGGCCGGCTCGTAGAGCACCTCCCAGCCGCGCTCGCGCAGACGGAAGGCGAGCTCGGCGTCCTCACGCCAGGTGTGGAAGACCGAGTCGAAGAGCTCGCCGTCGACCGACACGTCGTCGAGCGCGGCGCGGCGGAACAGCGATGCCGCGCCGGTGGCGCCGAAGACGCGGGCCGGCTCGGCGTACTGGCCGCGGTCGGGCTCGCCGGAGCCGCGGTCGAGGTGCCGCCAGGTGCGGGTCAGCCGCATGCCGCAGGCGTCGAGGAGGCGCGGGCCGCCGCCGGCCGGAGCCGGGCGGACGAGCCGGCCGGTCACCGCGCCGACCGCGAGGTCGGGGTGGGCCGCGGCGCGGGCGAGAAGCCGGGTCACGTAGTCGGCCTCGGGGCGGGCGTCGGCGTTGAGGGTGAGGACCCAGTCGGCCGCGGTCTCGGCGAGGGCGGCGTTCATCCCGCCGGCGAAGCCGCGGTTCTCGGCGAGCGGGACGATGCGGAAGGCGATCCCGGCGCCCTCGAGCCGCGCCCTGTGGCTGCGGGCGGTGTCGACCGAGGTGTCCACGCTCGCGCAGTCGACCAGGACGACCTCGAGCGGCCGGTGGTCGAGGCCGGCGACCGCCTCGAGGCAGCCCGGCAGGTCCGCCGCGTCGTCGTGGGTGACGACGAGGACGGCGACTCGCTCCGGGCGGGTCGACCCGGGCTCGCCGGGGGGCGGGCCGACCGACGCCCCGAGCGCGGCGCTCGCGGCGCTCCGGACGAATGCCGGCCCGGCCTGTCGTCGCTCGCCGGCCTCGACGCGCCGAGGCCGCGAGGGTGGACCGGGCTCCGTCGAACCGCGGGCTCGCGAGCCACGCAGCCCGGCCGCGGTGGCCGTGCCGGTTCCCTCGTCGATCTCCCGCGCCCAGCGCCCGGGAAGCCGCCAGCCGCTCACCGCCCCGAGCCAGGCGGCCGCGAGCCCGCGCAGCGCGGCGAGGCGGCTCGCGGCCCGCCGCGGCCGGCGCAGCGGCAGGAGGGCCGCGCGCAGCCCGAGGGCGCCCGGCAGGACGAGCCGCGCGAGGGCCGCCGCCCCCGCCCCGTGGTGCTTCCGGAGGTAGCGGAGCAGGTTCCGCTGGTAGGTCCACAGGAAGCGGCCGTAGCCGAGCTGGGCGACGGTGCTCCCGAGGTCGTGGCGGAAGACGGCCGTCGGGTGGTAGAGGAGGCGGCGGCTGGCGGCGGCGAGGCGGGCGGCGAGGTCGACGTCCTCGAACCAGGCGGGGTGGAAGCGGGGGTCGAGGCCGCCGACCTCGTCGAGGGCCGAGCGGCGGAGTGCGAGCGCCGCGGCCGCCGGCTGCTCGATCGGGGTGCCGGCCGGCGGCTCGGCGCGGGCGTCAGGCCCGGCCGGCCACTGGAGGGCCTGGAGCAGCAAGTGCCGGAGGCCCGGCAGCCGGCGGAGCTGCCAGCGCGCCTGCGGCTCGCCGCCGGGGCCGACGAGGCGCGGCACGAGCCCGGCGGCGTCGGGGTGGGCGGCGAAGCCTGCGAGGAGGGCGTCGAGGGCGCCGGGCGCCGGGCGGGCGTCGGAGTTGAGGAGCAATACGAGCGGCGCGCGGGCGGCCGCGACCCCGGCGTTGGCACCTCCGGCGAAGCCGAGGTTCACGCCCGGCCGGACCACCCGCGCCCGCCACCGGACCGCAGCCCAGCCCTCCTCTCCGTCGCGCCCGCCCTCCCGCGGCCGGACCTCTTCGCCCGCCGCCTTCGCCCAATCCTCGCCGTCCTTGGGCCGGACCTCCTCGCCGGCGTCCATCGCACCGGCTGCTCCCTCCGGCCCGCCGTTGTCGACCACGACCAGCTCGAAGCGCGGGTCGTCGGGCCAGGCGGCGGCGAGCGCGGCGAGCGGCGCCGGGTCGCCCCAGTGGACGACGACGCCGGAGAGGAGCGGCTCGTCGGCGGGCGGAGGGCTCATCCGGGAGAGCCTACCGCCCCGCGCTCCACGTCATCCCGAGTGAGAGCGAGGGATCTCGGCGGCGGTGCGGGCAGGGCCGGGGGAGATTCCTCGCTACGCTCGGAATGACAAGGTGGCCGAGGCGCCGCGGCCGTCACGGCCCGGTGCTACACTCCGGCCCACAATCTCGGACCCGGAAACCGTCGGAACCAGAGGGAGGAGGGGCGGATGGCGAACGTCTCCAGGCGCGGGCTCACGGGCCTGCTGGCGCTGGGCTTTTTCGTGGTCGTGGCGGGATGGGGCGGCACCGCCGCGGCGCAGGACGATCCCCCACCCGTCGAGGAGGAGACCCCGGAAGACGTGGCGGAGGAGGCCGACGAGGCGGACGCCCCGGAGACCCCGGTCGTCCTCGACGAGATCTTCGTCACCGCGCAGAAGCGGACCGAGAACGTTCAGGAGGTGCCGCTGGCGATGTCGATCCTCGGCGACGAGGAGATCGAGGCGCTGACCGTCGGCGGGCAGGACATCCAGTTCCTCTCGGCGCGCGTGCCGAGCCTGGTGATGGAGTCGTCGTTCGGGCGCGCCTTCCCGCGCTTCTACGTCCGCGGCCTCGGCAACACCGACTTCGACCTCAACGCCTCGCAGCCGGTGTCGCTGGTCTACGACGAGGTGGTGCTCGAGAACCCCATCCTCAAGGGGATGCCGATCTGGGACCTCGACCGCATCGAGGCGCTGCGCGGCCCGCAGGGGACGCTGTTCGGCCGCAACACGCCGGCCGGCATCGTCAAGCTCGAGTCGCGCAAGCCGTCGCAGGACCGCGACGCGTACCTGCGCGCTTCGTACGGCACCTTTCAGTCGATCGACGTTCGCGGCGCGGTGGGCGGCCCGCTCACCCCGTCCGTCTCGGCCCGCTTCTCCGGCCTCTACCAGTCGCAGGACGACTGGGTGGACAACCGCTTCGGGCCGGGGCCGGAGGACGAGCTCGGCGGCCACACCACCGGCGCCGCCCGCCTCCAGTTTCTGTTCGAGCCGAACGACCGCCTCGACGCGCTGCTCAACCTGCACGCCTGGGACGTCGACGGCACGGCCCGGATCTTCCGCGCCAACATCATCCGCCAGGGGACGAACGACCTCGTGCCCGGCTTCGACCAGGACGAGGTCGCCCAGGACGGGATCAACCAGCAGGACATCGAGGCCCGCGGCGCCAGCCTCAGGCTCGACTACGACCTCGGCTTCGGCACCCTGACCTCGGTGACCGGCTTCGAGACCCTCGAGATGTTCAGCCGCGGCGACATCGACGGCGGCTTCGGGGCGGTCTTCGCGCCGCCCTTCGGTCCCGGCTTCATCCCGTTCGCCTCGGAGAGCGCCGACGGCCTCCCCGACCTCGACCAGCTCAGCCAGGAGGTGCGGATCGCCAGCGACCCGTCGGCGGACGGGGTGGACTGGATCGTCGGCGCCTTCTTCTTCGACGAGGACCTCAGGGTCGAGTCGTTCAACTTCGACAGCCTGGCGGGCAACGCCCCGGCCGGGTTCGCCTTCCAGGAGCAACAGGCCGAGTCGTGGGCGCTGTTCGGCAACGTCGAGGTCGAGCCGACGCCGAGCTGGCGGCTCCAGGGCGGGCTGCGCTACACGACGGACGACAAGGAGTTCGTCGCCGAGCGCCCGGTGCCGGTGTTCCAGACGCCGACCTTCGCCCCGATCCGCCGGTCGACCGACGCCGACAACCTGAGCTGGGACGCGAGCGCGACCTACGTGGTCAGCCCGGACGTCAACGTGTTCGGCCGGGTCGCGACCGGCTTCCGGGCCCCGTCGATCCAGGGCCGCATCCTCTTCTGCGCCGACTTCGCCGGCGGGCTCGACCCGGCGACGAACTGCGTCTCGATCGCCGACGAGGAGGAGATCCTCTCGACCGAGGTCGGGGTCAAGAGCGAGCTGCTCGGCAACACGCTGCGGCTCAACGCGACGGTCTTCCGCTACGAGGTCGACGGCCAGCAGCTCGTCGCGGTGGGCGGCCAGTTCAACACCGCGACGCTACTCAACGCCGACCAGACCGACGGCTACGGCTTCGAGGTCGACCTCCAGTACGCGCCGAGCGCGCCGTGGCTGCTGAGCCTCGGGGTGTCGAACAACAACACCGAGATCGACGACCCGAACCTCGTCGTCGCGCCCTGCGGCGGCGGCTGCACCGTGCTCGACCCGATCGTCGGCGGTCTCGCCCGCGTCGACGGCAACAGCTTGCCGCACGCGCCGGAGTGGATCGTCAACGGCATCCTCGACTACCGGCGGCCGGTCGGCGAGGGCAACCTGATCACCGGCTCGCTCGACTGGGCCTACCACGACGAGAAGCAGTTCTTCCTCTACGAGTCGCGGGAGTTCCGCGCCGACTCGTTCGAGCTCGGCCTGCGGCTCGGCTACGTCTTCTCCGCGGCGAAGTACGAGCTCGCCCTCTACGGCCGCAACCTGACCGACGAGGAGATCGTCCAGGGCGGGATCGACTTCAACAACCTGACCGGGATGACCAACGAGCCGCGGAAGGTCGGCGTCGAGCTGGTGACACGCTGGTAGGCGGCGGGGTGGGCGGCGGGCGAGGCCGCTGCTCTGAGTCTGCCGCGAAGAGGGCGTTGCTGCGGGGCTCAGTTTGCGGGGCGTAGCAGCGGGCGTAAGAGCGGGGCTTAGCTGCGAGGCGTAAGAGCGGGGCGTAACTATGCGTCGCTATACTCCGCGCCGTGGCCGTCCTCGACAGCAGCCTGAAGAAAGACGACCGGTTCGACAAGCGCGCCGCGCACTGGCGCGAGGCGCTCGAGCGGATCCGCGCCGAGGAGGCCGGGCTGCGGCTCGGCGGCGGCGAGGAGGCGCAGGAGAAGCAGCGCGCCCGCGGCAAGATGACCGCGCGCGAGCGGGTCGCCGCGCTGTGCGACCCCGACGCCCCGTTCCTCGAGCTCGGCCTGTGGGTCGCGCACGGCTTCTACGAGGAGTGGGGCGGGGCGCCGGCGGCGGGGTGCGTCGTCGGGATCGGCCGCATCTCGGGGCGCGAGGCGGTCGTCGTCGCCAACGACGCGACGGTCAAGGCCGGCGCCTGGTTCCCGCTGACCGCGAAGAAGGTGCTCCGGGCGCAGGAGATCGCGCTCGAGAACCGGCTGCCGATCGTCTACCTCGTCGACTCGGCCGGCGTCTTCCTGCCGCTCCAGGACGAGATCTTCCCCGACAAGGAGCACTTCGGCCGCGCCTTCTACAACAACGCCCGGCTCTCGGCGGCGGGCGTCTTCCAGATGGCGGCGATCATGGGCTCGTGCGTCGCCGGCGGGGCCTACCTGCCGATCA
>Ga0299913_10000874_pt1 | contig 20672 bp, 17 predicted proteins | sample RVTome_9_FD_201360 | JGI IMG/M metagenome (GOLD analysis project Ga0299913, IMG submission 201360) | Soil microbial communities from uranium-contaminated site in the Upper Colorado River Basin, Wyoming, United States - RVT155D38 (version 2) ... | reverse complement strand
GACCCGCCGCCCGATAGCAAACGACATCGTGAGCATCGTCACCAGCACCACGACGGCGATCAGCACGGTTCTGGCGGAGTACGGAATGCACGGATACGACACGTTTTATGACGTGACAACCTACGTCACGACGACCCAGGATCTGAGCCGCAATGTCTGCGGCAATACCGGTACGCAGTACAATCAGTACACCGTCGCGCCGACCATTGTCGAGGGATGGCGACTCACGCAGGTCTGACTCGATAATACGAGCCCGGCCCTCCACTCCTAGCCGCCGAGCACGGCGCGAAGCTTGGCCAGCGAATCGTCCAGCTTCCCCGTCACTTCCTTCTCGACGGTCGCGGAGATCGGGCCTGTCACAATCCCGCCCGCGAAGGACAGCTTGATCGTCACTGTCGTCTCACCGTCGACCGGGCTCACGGTGGTCACGGCCGTCACTTGGATACCCAGGGTGCCCAGGCCGACCATCGTGTAACTGCGGCCCGGCTCCACGGACTCGATGGTCCACGAGAGCTGCGCGGGCATTCCCAAGAGCCTCGTTCGCTGACTGAACTTGGCCCCTGTCTCCACCTTCGGTGGATTCGCGATGAAGCCCTCGTGCATGACGAACCAGTCCGAAAATCGAGCCAGATCGCTGACCACGGACCATACCGCATCAGTTGTGTTGTCGAATACTGCTGAACCCTCGGCGGTAGGCATGGAAACCTCCTGGGACGGGTGGAAACCGAAACTGCGCAGCAGCATAGCCAGGAGTGCTAGAACGACGGTGGAGCCCGGTAAGAGTCAGGACCGCGCGCTACATCACATCAATAGCGCGCGACGAGCGCCACCAACGTAATTCGAACACCGCGTGACCGGAAGCACGGTACGTGCGGAGGCGTAGCCGAGGCCACCCGTCGATGCCGTCCAGCCGGGCGTGCAGGACTGGTTGGTGACCGTCGATCACGAACGTCAGCGGGTGGAGTTGAACCCCGGCGACTGGATGTGTTGGCGGCCTTGCTTCCACGTGTATAACGAGTATTATACTGGATATGCTCGATGATCGAGGTCGCTCATGAGCGTGCGACATGCCCTGCTCGCGCTGCTGGCCGAGGGGCCGAAGTACGGCCTGCGGCTGCGGCAGGAATTCGAGGCCCGCACCGGCGAGGTGTGGCCGCTCAACGTCGGGCAGGTCTATCTCACGTTGCAGCGCCTCGAACGCGACGGGTTGATCGAGTCCGACGACGCGGAGCGGGACGGGCCGCAGAAGACGTTCCGGATCACTCCCATCGGCGCCGACGAGCTGAGCGCCTGGCTGCGGACCCCGTCCGACCTGTCGAAACCCCCGCGCGACGAGCTCGTCATCAAGATTCTGGTCGCGTTGCGGCTGCCCGGCGTCGATGTCCACGATCTTCTGCAGGCGCACCGCCGGTACGTGGTCGAGCTGATGCAGCGATACACCCACATCAAGGCCGAGGCGCCGCCGGGCGACGTGAGCCTCTCGCTGATCGCGGACGCGGAGCTGTTCCGGCTGGAGAGCGTCGTGCGGTGGCTCGACGCCGCCGACGTCCGCCTGAACCGGCCGTCCGCCGAGCCGTCCCCCGAGCCGTCCCCCGCGGTAGGCGAGGAGTCGCCGACCGCTCGAACATCGCGCGCCGAGATCCGTACGGAGGCATCCACATGACGGCCATGCTGGAGCTGCGGCAGGTGTCGAGGACCTATGGGTCGGGCGCTGCCGAGGTGCACGCGCTGCGCGAGGTGGATCTTGGGGTCGACCCCGGCGAGCTGGTCGCCGTCATGGGTCCGAGCGGGTCGGGCAAGAGCACGTTGTTGACGATCGCCGGCAGCCTCGAGGAGCCGACCAGCGGCGAGGTGCTCGTGGCTGGATCGTCTCTGGCGAGCATGTCCGGCGATGACCGGGCGCGGCTGCGCCGGCGCACGATCGGCTACGTGTTCCAGGACTTCAACCTGCTCGCCGGGCTCACGGCGGTCGAGAACGTGGCGTTGCCCCTCGAGCTCGACGGCGTCGGCGTCAACGCCGCGCACACGACCGCGCTCGCCGTCATCGAGGAGCTCGGCCTGGCCGGGCAGGCCCGCCGCTACCCGGACGATCTGTCCGGCGGCGAACGCCAGCGGGTCGCGATCGCCAGGGCGATCGTCGGCGATCGGCGACTGCTGCTCGCCGACGAACCCACCGGCGCCCTGGACTCGGTGAACGGCGAGGCGGTGTTGCGGCTGCTGCGAACGGCGTGCAAGCGGGGCGTCGCCGGGATCGTCGTCACGCATGATGCCGCGCTGGCCGCGTGGGCCGATCGCATCGTCTTCCTGCGCGACGGTCGGATCGTCGACCAGACGACGCGGCCGGCAGGTCCGGAGTCCCTGCTCGCCCACGGTCCGAGTCGATGAGGTCGCGCCGAGCGGTGGCCCGGTGGGCCTGGCGAACGTTCCGCCGCGAATGGCGCCAGCAGATCCTCGTGCTGGCGCTGCTCACCGCGGCAGTCGCCGCTTCGATCGGTATCGCATCGGCCGCCTACACCACGACTCCGGGGCCCGACAATGCCGATTTCGGTGCCGCCAGCCACTTCATCAGATTCGGCGGCACCGATTCCCAGGCACTGGAGGCCGCCGTCGCCGCGGCCAGGGATTCGTTCGACACCTACGAGGCGATCTACCACCGCCAGGTGCCGATTCCCGGGCTGTTCGAGCCCGTCGACTACCGGGCCCAGGATCCCGACGGTCCGCTCGGCGGTCCGCGCCTGGCCCTGCTGCAGGGCAGCTATCCGGCCGGTGACCAGGTCGCGATAACCGACGGGATAGCGGACACACTCGGCCTGCACATCGGTGCGTCACTGACCCTCGATGGGCGGTCGCGCACCGTGGCCGGCATCGTCGAGAACCCGGGCAACCTGGCAGACGAGTTCGTGCTCGTCGCGCCGTCACAACACGACGAAGCGGACGAGGTGACAATTCTCGCCGACACCAGCGACGATCAGGCCCTGGCGTTTCGGCCCCCGGGCGGTGCCGGCGCGAAGATCGGTTCGCGCCTGGCCAACAGCGATGTCATCGCCGCGGTGACCGTCCTCGTCTTCTCGACAGTCGGGCTGCTGCTCATCGCCCTCGTCGCCGCTGCCAGCTTCGTCGTGATCGCGCATCGCCGGATGCGTCAGCTCGGAATGCTCGCCGCGATCGGCGCGACCGGCAGGCAGCTGCGCCTGGTGACGCTGGCCAATGGCGCATTCATCGGTGTCGTCGCCGCGGTGGGCGGCGCAGTCATCGGTATCGGCGGCTGGCTCGCCGTGGCTCCGCTCGTCGAGGACGCCGTCGGCTATCGGGTCGACGAGCTCGACGTGCCGCTGTGGTTGGTCGCCGGCGGGATGCTGCTCGCGGTCCTCGCGGGGACGGCGGCCGCGTGGTGGCCGGCTCGCACCGTGGCCAGGGTTCCGGCCGTGCGCGCCCTGTCCGGCCGGCCGCCCGAACCGAGGCCGGCGCGGCGAGCGGCCGCCCTGGCCGGCATGTTCGCTGCCGCCGGTGTCACCTGCCTCGCGCTGGGCGGCGACCTCGCCGACGAGCAGGCGATCGACTGGACGAACGCCGTGCTCATCGTCGCCGGCACCGTTGCGGTGGCCCTCGGCGTGCTGCTCGCCTGTCCGCTGGCGATCCGGGTGCTCGCCACCTGCGTCGGGCGGCTGCCCGTCGCGGTACGCCTCGGCATCGGTGACCTCGCCCGCTACCGGGCCCGCTCGGCAGCCGCGCTCGCGGCGATCAGCCTCGCCGTCGGGATCGCGGTCGTGATCATCGCCTCGGCCACCGCCGCGCAGGCCGCCGCCGGCGAGGGCAACCTGCCGGAGAACGCGGTGCTGATCCGGGCGTTCAACGGGCCGTTCGTTCCGGAGGCCGCCGAGCTCGACCGGCTCCGGGCGGCGGTCGATCGCGTGGTCGCGCCGCTCGACGACCCCCGAGTGACCTCGCTGGACGTGGCGCTGGATCCCGACCTCGAGCCGGACCCGTCCTTCGACGGGCGGGAAGCGATCAGCCTCGCCGAACGCTCGAGCGACGGATGGACCGACCTCAGCCTCATCTACATCGCCACGCCGCAGCTCCTTGCGCACTACGGATTCGACCTCGACACCGTGCCGCCCGGAACGAAGATCATCACAAGGGAGACCGGCGAACTCGCCCTCACCGGCGACGCCGCGCCACGGGACACCGGCCCGCGCCAAGTGCTCACCGACCTCGCGCACCTCGGCCCCAGCTACGGATCGCTGCCGGGCACGTTCGTCACCACCGACGTGGTCGGCGAGCATGGCTGGGTGATCGCGCCCGCGGGCCGCTGGCTCGTCGAGGCGAGCACACCGCCGACGACCGAGCAGCTCGCCGCCGCTCGCGAAGTGGCGGCCGGCGCCGGGTTGACCGTCGAGGTCAGAGATCGCCAGGCCGGTCTCGGAGCCCTACGGTCGGGGGCGACCGCGGTCGGGATGCTCGTCGCGCTCGGTGTCCTCGCCATGACCCTGGGACTGGTCCGCAGCGAGGCCGGCCGCGACCTGCGTGTGCTGGCCGCGAACGGGGCGAGGAAGGCAACCCGCCGCGCGCTCACCGCCGCCACCGCCGGCGGGCTGGCTCTCCTCGGTGCCACCCTCGGCACCGCCGGCGCATACCTCGGCTTTGCCGCCGGCTTCCTGCATGACCTCGGGACGCTGACCCCGATCCCCGTGCTGCACCTCGCGGTGATCGCGATCGGCCTTCCGGCGATTGCGACGTTCGTCGCCTGGCTCGTCGCCGGACGCGAACCGGCAGACGTGGCCCGCCAGCCGATGGAGTAACCGCACGCGGGTCAGATCAGGATGGCCGCGATGTCGATGGCGCCGGGGTCCCGGCGGGTCTCGCCCGGGACGTGCTGGTGCCCGCACCATGCGAGAAACGTACGGCCCGACGCGTGCGGGATCGGGACGAGCGCGTCGATCTGAGCCACGACGTCGCCGATGAAGGCCAATTGTTCCGGCGCCCTGCATTTGGGGACAACCCGACATCCGGCCCCGAAGGTCAGCTCGGGGTGGCGGCGAGCTGGCCGCCGAGCTGTTCAGCGAGCTGGCGGCGACCCCTCACCCCGAGCTTGTGATAGGCGTTGCCGAGATGGGTCTCGACCGTCTTGACGGTGACGAAGAGCATCTGGGCGATCTCCCGGTTGGTCCTGTCGGTCGCCGCCAGCTCCGCAACGCGGCGCTCGGTGGGGGTCAGAGCCGCCAGCCCCGTGAGCAGGCTGCCGCGCACCCGGTCACCGGCCGCGCGCAGCTCGACGCGCGCCTGTTCGGCGAGTGGGGCGGCGCCGCAGACCTCGGCGAGCCGCCGCCCCTCGGTCAGGTGGCCGCGCGCCTCCGTGCGTGCGCCGGCCCGCCGCAAGGCGGCACCGGCGTCGACGAGGGCCTTGGCGTGCTCCAGCCGGGCCGGGGAACTGCTCAGCACGTCGACGGCCTCGCCCAGTAGGCGCATGCCCTGGCGACCGCCGGTGACCAGGCCGGCCACGCGCAGGGCACGGCCGAGGGCCCGTGGTGCACTCCAGCGGCGGGCCAGCCGTACCTCCTCCTCGGCGTTGGTGAGGGCCTCCTCCTCGCGACCGAGTGTGTGCAGGCACAGCGCCGCCTCGGACCGCCACGGCACGATGCTGGGGTTCGTTCCCCCGTCCGCGGAGAACTGCCGGCCGGCAGCGACGGCCAGCCGAAGGGCGTCGACATATTCCCCCCGGGCGAGGAGCAGGCGCGCTCGGCTGTCCGTCAGGAGGTAGCTCGGCCTGGACCTGGGGGAGGCCTGGGGAACCTCCGCCGCCCAGTCCAGGACGGCTTGCGCCTCGGCCAGGTGCCCCTGCTCCATGAGGGCATCGGCCAGGAAGGGACCGCAGAAAGCCCGACGAAGATCGAGCTTGGAAACCGCGGCTATCCGGACCGCGTCGCGCAGGTCGGCCTCCGCGTCGGCCAACTGGCCGCGGAGCAGGCGCACCATTCCCCGCCACATCAGGCTCGCCGACCCCGAGGACGATCCGAGGTGGTGCCACTCCGCGATCGCGGCGTCCAGGCTCGCCGTCACCTCCTCCCGGTCGGCCCAGGCGAGCACGCTCCACGCGGTGGAGCGCGCGCTTGCCGTGCAGGTCCCCCGCAGGGGCAGCCCGTCTTCTAGGCCGCGTAGCGCCCGGGACACCGCGTGCGGATCGCCGACCACCGCCTCGTGCAGCGCAATCACACAGTCGAGGGACCGTCCGCCCACGCTGGCGTGCGGCTCGAGGTCGCGCAGCTCGACCAACCGGTGGGCCAGGCCCCTCTGGCTCGGCTCCAGCAGGGAGATGACGAGAAGAGTCGACTCGATCAGCCGGCGCAGGTCCGGCTCCTCGGCCGGCAGTTCCTTGAGCGCCTGCTGCCAGGTGGCGACGGCCTCTTCGGTGCGCCACAGAGCATACTGCTCCGTGCCCAGCATGTGCCCGATCTCGGCGCGTTGCAGTGGTTCCGTCGCCAGGCTCAGGGCCTCCCGGAGGTACCCGGCGGCCGCCGGATCGTCGATCAACTGGGCGGCGCAACCGAGCTCGTGGAGCACCTCCAGCCGCTCGGCGGCCGGCGGAGGTTCCTGCCGGCAGCGCTCGAGATAGGTCACAGCCGTGCCGGCGAAGCCATCGGCCAGCGCTGCCGAGCCCGCGCGACGGAGCACGCTGCCGGTGTGCGGGTCGCCGGCCGGGGGCAGTCGCAGCAGGTGGGCCGCGACCCGCTCGTCGTCGGCCCCCAGTTTCTCGAGCAGCGCGGCCGCGCGCTGGTGGGTGGCGATCCGGTCGGCCGGATCTATCCCGTCGTACACGGTGGCTCGGACCAGCGGGTGCACGAACTCCAGATGGAAGTCGGCCGACGTGGCCGACGCCTTGCCGGACGCGGTGCGCAGGATTCCGACCGCTGCCAGGTGACTGAACGCCCGGGACGCCTGCGGCACGGAAAGGCCGGCCAGGGACGCGACCTGTCCCAAGGGAGCCTGCTCGCCGAGCACGGCAAGCGCCCGCGCGACCTGCCTACTCTTGATCGAGACCCGGGCCAACCACAATCCGACCCGGCGATGGAGCGCCCTGGCTCCGAGGCTCTCCACCGCGGCCACGTTGTCGGCGACCGGCGTGACGCCCTCGGCGATCAGAGCCCCGGCGAGTTCCTGCAACAGCAGCGGGTTGCCCTGCGTGGAGGCGTGGCAGGCCGCCAGGAACGCCGCATCCGGCTGCACGCCGCCGGCGGCTGCGAACCTGGCCCGCAGCAGCACCGCGGCGCTGTCCGGGGTGAGCGGCGCCGGATTCAGCAGCGAACAGGCCGAATCCGCGGCGAGGTGGTCGAGCACGTGCTGGTGGGGCCCCGCCTCGTTCGGCCGCATGCCGACGATGACCAGCGCGCTCAGGTCTTCGATGCGCGGCAGTAGATGGGCCAGGAATCGAAGCGACCCGACGTCGGCCCAGTGCGCGTCGTCGATCAGCAGCGCCACCGGCTGGTCCTGGCACAGGTTTGCCATGAACCAGTAGAGGCCGTGCAGCGCGGCGAAGTCACCGTGCTGCTCCGCGCCCGCGGCGACGTCGCCGCCGACCACAGCCGTTGCCTGGCCGGCGGCCCCGGAGAGCAGGTAGCGCCGTTCCTCTTCGTCGGCGGCCGTGACGGTCGACTCGAATAGCTGCCGGACCACCCCGAAGGAGAAGTCCCGCTCCAGCTCGACGCCCCGGGCCGACAGCAACCGGAAGCCAGCGGCGGTCAACTGAGACCGCGCCTCGGTGAGCAGCTGGGTCTTGCCGATGCCGGCAACCCCCTCGACGAGGATGAACCGGCCGGAACCGTTCCTCGCTGCCTCTAGCGAGGCGGCGAGAACGTCCAGTTCGTGGTTGCGTTCGAGTAGCACCAGGCAGCCGCCCTCCTAAGCAGGTGTCCGCCGGGCCGGAGGCAACGTCGGGATGGCGGCAAGCAGCCGCCGGGTGTGAGGGTGCCGGGGGCGGGAGAAGGCGGCGTCGACCCGGGCGACCTCGACGATCCGGCCGCGGTGCATCACCGCCACGCGGTCGCAGATCTGCCGTACGACCGCCAGGTCGTGACTGATGAACAGGATCGCCACGTCGAGGCGTTCCCGCAGGTCGACGAGCAGGTTGAGCACCGACGCCTGTACCGAGACGTCCAGGGCCGAGACGATCTCGTCGGCGATGATCGCCGCGGGCTCGAGCGCGAGCGCGCGGGCGAGGCTGACCCGCTGCTGCTGACCGCCGGAGAGGGCGTGCGGATACGCGCCGAGGAAGCTCGCGTCCAGGCCCACCGAGCGCAGCAGCTCGACGCATCGCGGGCGAACCTCGCGGCGCGTCGCCAGGCCGTGCACCCGCAGCAGCTCGGCCAGCATCCCGCCGATCCTGCGCGCCGGGTTGAGCGCGGCGGCGGGGTCCTGGAAGACCAGCTGGAGCCGGCGGCGCTCACTGGCGGTGCGGTGGCGGGGCATCGGGCGCCCGTCCACGAGAACCTGCCCGTCGGTCGGCTGATGCAGGCCAACGATGCAGCGGGCCATGGTCGACTTGCCGCAGCCGGACTCGCCCACCAGCCCGAGGATCTCGGCCCGGTCGAGGTGCAGGTCGACGCCGTCGACGGCCCGCAGCCGGGGGCGGCGGGCGAAGGGACGGCCGGTCGGGGTCCCGGGGAACTCCATGCCGAGGCCCCGCACCTCCAACACCGGCGTGCCGGCGCCGGCAAGCCGGCTCACCCGCCCGCCGGCGTCCGTCCGCCGGACCGCCTCGGCGTGCGGGGTGTCCCCGGTGGTCCCGGGGTGCGGGGTGTCCCCGATGGACCCGGGGTGCGGGGTGTCCCCGATGGACCCGGGGTGCGGGGTGTCCCCGATGGACCCGGGGTGCGGGGTGTCCCCGATGGCGCGGAGCAGCGGCGCCGTCGCGTGGATGCACGCCGCGGCACGCAGCGGCGCCGTCGCGTCCAACCGCGCCGCGGTAAGCCGCGGCGCAACCGGCGTCAAGTGGTACGGCAGGCTCGCGCACCGCTTCTCCGCGAGGACGCAGCGGGTTCGGAACCGGCATCCCGACGGCGGTCGGAACCGGTCCGGCGGCTCTCCGGGAACCGGCACGGGCCGGGTGCGTTCCCCGGTGGCGGCCGGCCGCGAGCGCAGCAACGCCCGGGTGTAGGGGTGCCGGGGATCGGCGAAGACCTCGTCGACAGGGCCGCGCTCGACGATGCGCCCGGCGTACATGACGAGCACCGAGCTGCACAGTCGGCCGACGACGGCGAGGTCGTGGCTGACGAGGACGAGTGCCGATCCCGTGAGCCCGGCCGCCGTGCGCAGCAGCGCGAGGATCTGCTCCTGCGTGGTCACGTCGAGCGCGCTCGTCGGCTCGTCGCACAGCAGCACCGCCGGCCGGCAGGCCAGGGCCGTCGCGATCATCACCCGCTGCCGGATGCCGCCGGAGAGCTGGTGGGGATAGCTGCGGACCACCCGCTCGGGGTCGGCGACCTCCATCAGCCGGAGCAGTCCGATGGTGTGGTCCCGGGCCCTCGCGCGGCTCCAGCCGAGCCGGACCCGGGGCCCCTCGCCGATCTGGCTCCCCACCCTGCGGATCGGGTTGAGCGTGGTCGCCGGGTCCTGGAAGATCATCGCAACCTGCGTGCCCCGCAGGGATGCCAGCTCCCGGTCGGGCAGGCCGAGTAGCTCGCGCCCGCCGAGCCGGACGCTGCCGGCCACGGTGGACCCGCGCGGCGGCAGCCCGAGCAGCGCGCGCAGCACGGTGGTCTTGCCCGAGCCCGACTCGCCGACCAGCCCGACCGCCTGGCCGGCGGGCAGGTCGAACGCCACCCGATCCGCTGCCCGCAGGCTCCCCTGGGCGGTGTCCAGGGTCACCGTCAGGCCGCGCACCCGCAGCGCCGGCGCGGTCATCGGCTGCCCAGCCGATCGGTCAGTGCGTCGGAGACGAGGGCAAGACCGAGCCCGAGCACGACGATCGCCAGCCCCGGTGCGAGCGAGAGCCACCAGTTCGTCGCCAGGAAGGCCTGGCCACTGGAGATCATCTGCCCCCACTCCGGGGTGGACGCCTCGATCCCGATCCCGAGGTACCCCAGCGCGGCGATCGCCCCGACCGACAGGACGATGTCGGAGGTCAGGAACACGAAGCCCTGGGTCCACACGTTCGGCAGCACGTGGCGGAGCAGGACCCGCGGGTGCCCCAGCCCGGCCAGCCGCGCGGCGGCGATGTGGTCCAGGTTCCGCACCGCGAGGACGATGCCGCGGGCCAGCCGCGCGTAGCCGACCCAGCTCGCCAGGGCGAGCGCGACCACGATGCCCACCGGTCCGCGGCCGAGGACCAGCAGCAGAATCATGATCATCACGATCACCGGCATGGTCTGCACGACGTCCATCACCCGGGTGAGGACGAGGTCGAGCCAGCCGCCGGCGTACCCGGAGACCAGGCCGACCAGGGTGCCGAGAAGGTATGCCGTCACGCCGGCGGCAACGCCGAGGGCGAGGTCGACGCGCGCGGCGTGCAGCAGCCGCGAGAGCGCGTCCCGGCCGAGGTCGTCGGTGCCAAGCGGGTGCTCGGCGCTCGGCACCGCGAGGGCGTCCGCCACATCGAGCTCGAGCGGGCCGTGCGGCGAGATCCACGGCGCGAGCAGCGCCGCCAGCAGGTAACCGCCCACGATGGCGACGCCGATCAGCAGTCCGACCGACCGCACCCGCCGGCCGCCGGTCCCCGTCACCGGTCCGTCGGCCGCCGCGACGTCGATGCCGCTCACCGCAGCCCCACCCTCGGGTCGAGCAGCGCGTAGGCCACGTCCATGAGCAGGTTCACCACCATGACGGCGGCGGCCGTGAGCAGTGCGACGCCCATGACCAGTGGCACGTCGTGCCGCCGGAACCCGTCGACGAGAAGCTGACCGATCCCCGGCAGGGCGAACACCGACTCCACGATGACCGCACCGCCCAGCAAGGAGGCGAACACCAGGCTCGTCAACGTCAGGGTGGGGATCGCGGCGTTGGGCAGCACGTGCCCGAGCAGCAACCGGGCCCCGGTCAGGCCCCTGGCCCTGGCCGCCGTCACGTGATCGGACTCCAGGACGTCGATCAGCCCGCGTCGTAGGCTGCGGACGAGGATCGCCGACACGGCGACGGACAGGGTGACGGCCGGCAGGAGGAGCGACCGCAGCCCGCCGGCGAGTCCCGGCTGCAGGCCGCCGGCCGGCAGGACCTGGAAGCGCAGGGTGAAGAGAAAGAGCAGCATGACCCCGATCCAGAACGACGGCATGCCGAGGCCGACCAGGGGGAGCGCCCTGATGGCGTGGTCGACCGGCCTCCCGCGCCGCACTGCGGCGAGCGTCGCGAGCGACACGGTGGTCATGCCGCTCAGGATCAGGACGTACGCCCCGAGCTTCAGCGTCGTCGGCAGTGCGGCCGCGATGACCTCGGTGACCGGGCGATCGAAGATCACCGATTCGCCCAGGTCGCCGTGCGTCAACCTGACCAGGTAGTGCAGGTACTGCTCCGGCAGCGGCTGGTCGAGGCCGAGTTCCCGGTTGAGCGCCGCGACCCGCTGCGGTGTCGCCGTGATGCCCAGCATCGCCTCGGCCGGTCCTCCCGGCTGAAGCTGGAGCATGACGAACAGCAGGAGGCTCACGCCCAACAGCGTCACCAGGATGCTGGCCAGTCTCCGTGCCAGATAGCGCGTTCGTGCCATCCGGCGTCACCCCTTCAGCCGGTCACTTCACGACGATCTTGGCGAAGTCGAGCGCCCCGGTCGGGTCGACCGGTTCGACCGCCTGGACCCCGGCGCGGGCGGCGTAGATCCGCGGCGGGTTGTACAGGCCGATCTGGGGGGCGTCCTCGGCGATCAGGGTGGCGAGGTCCCGGTAGATCGCCAGCCGCCGGCTCCCTTCGGGCTCGAGTTTCGACTCCTCCCAGCGCCTGCCGACCTCGGGGATCAGCGTCGATCCCGAGCCGAGCCCGTTCGTGGCCGTGTAGAACTGGAAGACATACCCGACGTCTCCGTGGGCGGTGATGTCGGCGATGCCGGCGTTCCAGTTCGGGGTGCCGTAGGCGGCCAGCACCGCGTTCCGATCGGTGCCGTTGAGGGTGGCCGTGATGCCGAGCTCGGCCAGGTCCGCCTGGATCACCTGGACAGCCGTGCCGACCTGGGCGTCGGCCGCGTCGTACATGATCTCGAACGAGAACCCGCCAGGGAAGGACGACTCGGCGAGTTCGTCCCGGGCCGCATCGAGGTCGCGCGCCACCCCGAATTCCGGCGTGGCGCCGCCCAGCGCCGACTCGGCAAGGAAACTGCCGGCGGGCCGGCCCTGGCCGAGCAGCGTGGCCTGCACGAGCTGCTGGCGGTCGATGGCCAGCGACACCGCGCGGCGGGCGTGCCGGTCGTCGAAGGGCGGTCTGGCGGTGTTCAGGGTAAGGAAGACCGCGGTGGGGGTCGGCACCTCCACCAGGCGCAGCGTGGTGTCGGCCTGGACCGTGGCGGCCTGCGCGTACGGCACGTCCTCGACGAGGTCGGCCTGCCCGTTGCGCAGCTGCAGCATCCGGGTCTGCGCGTCGGGCACCGGCCGGAACGTGAGGCTGGCCAGCGACGGCCGCTGGCCCTGGAAGTTGGGATTGGGCACCAACCTGATCTGCCTGCCCTGTTCCCACCGATCGACCATAAACGGGCCGGTGCCGATCGGATCACGCCAGAACGACTGCTCGTCCATCCCGCCGAGATCCTTGGGGATGACCGCGGCCGGGTGGTTGGCGAGACTGAACAGCAGCCAGGAGTCCGGTTCCGCCGTCCTCAGCACCACCGTGCGGTCGTCCGGTGTCTCGATCGAGGTGATGCCCCGGTACAGGTCGCCCTGCAGGGGTCCGTTCCGCGCGCGCTCGATGGTGAACTTCACGTCCGCGGCGGTCACCGGCGCGCCGGTCGAGAATCTGACACCCCGGCGGAGGACGAAGGTCCAGGTGAGCTTGTCGGTGCTGACCGTGTGGCTTTCGGCCACCACCGGCCGCAACTCGCCGTCCGCGTCGATCGCGTACAGCGGCTGGGCGATCAGGCCGTAGGTCTCTGCCCCCTCCCGGCTGGTCGAGATCGTGTCGGAGTCGAGCGTGGTGACATCGGCGGCGCGGGCGACCACGAGCTCGGCGGGCGTGGCCGTCTCTGGGGTGCGCGAGCACGAGACCACGGCAACGGCGGACAGCAGGATTCCGACACCCGCCCACGCTCGCCGGCGTCGACCCACCGTGAACTCCCTCTTGACAGCAGAAACCTCGCCCGTGCCGCCGGGCCATGACCAAAGCAAGCACGGCACCACCGGGTCAGCAACGACGTGCGTGCCTTGGTGTCGGATCCGGCACGCTTAGTTTCTGTACCGCGCACCCGCGCGTCGGATGCGAGCCGCACCCCGACCACGACCACCTGGCAACGCCCCGTCCCCGTCACCTTCACAGTCTGCTTCGCACGGCGTGACCGCGAGCGCCACGTCAGTCCGTGGCGCCCGCGGTCGTGGTTGGTCAGAGCGCTTCGAACCATTCGAAGGACGGCATGGCCTCCATCTTCTCCGTCAGCTCCACGCCGAGGTTGGCCCCGGACAGCGTCTTGCAGAAGCCGTCCACCCACAGGTGGCGGTCGTCACGCGTCACGAACAGGTAGTACATGCGGTCAGGCCACGGCTTGTACCACGTGCCGTACACCTCGGCGCCGTCTTCGCGGAAGTAGCCCTCCACCATGTTCACGGTCCGCTTGCTCCAGTCGTCGACGCTGGACTTGGCCGGCTCGAGCGGCTCGAACGTGCCATCCGGGTCCAGGTACCCGCGCAGGCGCCCGTACGTCGGGTGGTCGACGGTGACCCAGAACCTGCCGTTCTTGGTCTGGCTCGGCTCGCTGCCGACCACCGGGTTTCCGCCCTTTGTGGCCGCCGGGACGCCCTCGGCCCGGGTCTCCTTGAAGTCCTGGACGTCGGCGGCGGCACCGTACTCGGTCTCCAGCAGATCCATCAGCTTGGCGTTCAGGTCGCTGCCGCTCACCGCTTGCGCCGGCTCGGGCGGGAAGTGCACCATCAGGCCCAGCATGGCCTCCTTGACGAGGCGCTTGATCGCGGCTTCGATCCAGTCCGCCGGCTTCCTCCTGCCGTACTTCCAGGCGGCCTTCGCCAGCTTCTCCGCATCGATCTCCGCCTTGAAGACGTTCCTCGCCTGCGCGCGCAGCTCCTCCTGGTGCTGCCGCCACAGAGCAAGGCGTTCCTCCCGACTGGGCTTCTCGTGGAAGCCGGCCTTGACGAGGGCGAGCTGATGGTCGAGGTAGGTATCGAGGGCCGTCTCGATCGCCGTCTTCAGGTGATCCCAGGCCTGGGGGAGCAGCACGCCCATTGCCGGGCTGATCGCCCCCAGGAACAGCTCGACCTGTTGCTTCTGCTTCTTGATGAACGCGGCCGGGACCAGCAACGGGTCGTCGTCCAGGATTTCGAGAACGTCGTCGCTGGTGTGCCCCTTCTCCCACTTGTCCTTGGCCTGGCTGCGGACCTTCTCCTCGGCGACGTGACCGCCGACGTCGACGACGACGAAGCCGACGAGCTCGACGGCCCACCCGAACCCGTAGACGTCCGCGGCCTCGGCTCCCCACTCGACGATCTTGTTCGCGGCCTTCTTCACGTACTTGATGCCGGTCAGGCGGTCCTTGTACTTCTTGTACCCCGGGTCGCCCGCCTTGATCTTGGGGTCGACGATCGCGCTGGCCGCCTTGCGGTTCACGAACTTGTAGATGTTCGCGTTGTGCTTGTTGATCTCGGCCTTGAAGTCCTGCTCGGCCTTCATGCACTCAACGATGAGCTCCTCGCCGTCCAGGACCGCCTTCTCGATCTTGCGCTCGTCCACGATGGCGGCGTCGAGGGCGTCCTCGATGGCCTTCGCGGCCTCGCGCGCCTTCGCCGCACTGACGATCTTGGGCCCCTTGACGCCGGTCAGCCAGGTGTACGCGGCGTTGATGGCGTTCTGGCCGTCGGCGCGGAACGCCGCACCGATGAAGTCGAAGCCGCCGTTGAGGGCATCCAGCGCTTCGTGGAAGTGCCACTGGGCGCGATTCACCTCGGCCATGACATCGGCCTGCTCGTTGAGCGCTTTGATCGCTGCCTTGGCCGTCTTGCGGTCCACCTCATGCTTCTTGTACGGGCCTTCGGCCCCCTTTTGCTTTGCCGCCTTCTGCTTTGCCACCTTCTTGACCAAGTCCCCCGGGCTGAGGGCCTTGAGATCGTCGGTAGTCATGTGCTTCAAGGTCGAAATGAACGAGGACATCGCGTTGTCTCCCTGGATCTGAGCCTGATGGTCGGCTGAATAAGCGCGCTAGGCGCTGGTGGTGACGGGAGCCTCGCCGCGGTCCGCGAGGATCTGGTTGATGGCGGCCCGGATCTCCTCTTCCGTCAGGTCCGGCGCATCCGAGTCCGCGAGATCCGCCTCGACGATCGCCTCGATGAGAGCCTTTTCCGGCGTGGCTGCCTGCTCCCCTGCGGCCGGCGACTCCACGGCTGGCGCGGCCGCATCGGCGGCGGGAGTCGCGTCGACGGCGGGCGCGGCCGCGTCGGCGGTGGCCGGGGTCGCGTCGGCGGTGGCCGGGGTCGCGTCGGCGGTGGTCGGGGTCGCGTCCGCCACGGGGGGCTCGGTGGGGGTGGGGTCGGGGGTGACGGTCACCGAGGAGACCCAGCTCACGATGTACGGGTTGAGCCATGGCACCAGGACCTCGGCGGTCGAGCCGCGCCACTCCGGCCACGCGTCGTCCAGCTGCGCCGGCAGCCACTGCCGCCAGTCGCCGAAGGACTCCCACAGGATGTTCAGCTGCTCCTGCTGTTCCGGGGTGACCCACTCCAGGCTCGCGGTGCGGGCCATCGCGGCCTCGACCTCCCAGCGCTGGACGAAGAAGGCCAGCGCCTCGTCGCGCTGGTCCTGCGTGGTGAGCGCCGCGCGGCAGTCCTGGTCGGACAGCGTGGCCGTCCACTCGAACAACTGCTGCACGACGAAGAACTCGGATTCGTGGCCGAGCCCCAACTGCTGGAGGAATCCCGAGCTCAGGTCCTCCCAGCGCAGCTCGGGATTCGCCTCCCACTGCTGGTCCAACCACTCGAAGGCCGGGAGCATCCAATCCCGGACCTGCTGCGCGTCCCATTGTGCAATTCCTGCGGACATGAATACCTCCTCGAATACGGCCGGCAACTCACAATGAGGAGGGTGCTCGGGCGTCGCGTGGCCGTCCTCGGGGATAACCCCGACATCGGCCCCCGAGAACGCTCAGCTCAGGGTCGCGGTCAGCTGCTGGGAGAGCTGGCGGCCGCCGCGGACGCCCAGTTTGTGGTAAGCGTTGCCAAGGTGGGTCTCGACGGTCTTGATCGTGACGAAGAGCATCTGGGCGATCTCGCGGTTGGTCTTGTCGGTGGCGGCGAGCTCGGCAACGCGGCGTTCGGTGGGGTGAGGGTGGCGGCGCCCGTCAGCGTGCGGCCGCGGACGCGGTCTCCGGCGGCGCCGAGCTCGACGCGGGCGCGCTCGACGACCGGAGTGGCCCCGCAGATCTCGGCGAGCCGCCGGCCTTCGGCGAGGGTGGTCGCGCATCTCGGAGCGTGCGGCGCCAGCCCTGCGCGGTGCGGCGCCCTCGCCCTCGCCCTCGCCCTCGCCCTCGCCCTCGCCTGGGGCAGGTTGAACCCGCAGGCCTCCGGCACGGTGGGGACCGTCCGCATGGTCCGACACTGGCCGGATCACCAGACCGCCCGACAGCGACCGACTCCGATAAGGCCTATCGGCGCAGAGTGCCGTTGAGTGCGCGACCGTCGTCCCGCTCGCGTAGCGCGGCAGCGGGCACGAGTTGCCGCAACCCGCGCGGCCCCCAGGTCGACAGGTTGAACTCCACCAGACCGAACCAACCCGCCGCCGTACGCACCCACTGATGCAGCCAGCCCCGAGATCACAAAGGGCGGGCTCACACAGCATCTGAGCTGCGAGAACTCGCCTGACCGTCGGGACGACAGGATTTGAACCTGCGACCCCTTGACCCCCAGTGATTGTGGGTTCAGCGGTGTGCTCGAAGCCGTTGTTCCAGATCAGCTTCGAGCCTATCGCAGACTGTCAAGGAGTCCAGCGTTCCAAATCTCATTGATTTCCTGGACCCCGTTTAGTCAAGTCGTTGCGGCGCTTAGGCTTCCTCGAACGACACCCACGTCACCAACAGCACATCGACCCGTTCCTGGTCAGCCAGCAACAGATAGGTAATCAATCCGCGGCCGTCGCCGTACACAAGCTGGTAAACACCGCCGGTCGGGTTAGCGGAGTTGATCGGTTGACCTCGCTCAGGCACCAGCCGCAGCACCTCGAACGCCTCAGACAGCGCAGCCAGCGCCTTCACCGGCAGCGCACGGATCTGCTCCGCCGCGATCGGGTCGATGTCCAACCGGTACGCCACTACGACACCCGGCCCACAGCGCGGTCAGCCTTCAAGCTCGGCCCGCAGCTCCGCCCACGACACGGACCCCGGCCTCGGCTGGCCGGATCCCCGGACTTCCGCCGCCGCAGCCAGCATTGCCCGGTACCCGTCAGGATCCCGCTCGGTCAGCAACGCCACCCGCCGCCACACCTGCAACACCGACCGCAGCTGATCCAGCCGCAGGGTCTGCCGCGCGGCCGTCAACGCCGCGTCGAACGCCGCGTCGAACTCCCCCACATGCTCAGGCAACAAGCCACCCCGGATCGCCTCAGGCGACGAGAACCGAGCCGCCGCCTCCACATCATCTACCCACTCCGGTACCGGCTCCACGCCATCAGGCGTCCCGCCAGGCGGAGGCAGCGGTGTAGCAGGCGAAGCCATACCCGACACAGTAACCCGCCCGCCTGACAGTGTCGTGGCTCAACGCATACCGGACGGGTGGCTCGCCCCAGCGCCCTGCTCGCCACTCAACCCATAAGCCTTCGGACACGCCGGGCCGGGTCAGGCGCGGTACGCACGACTCCCTCGCCTGTCAACTGGCCGTAAGGCTCCGATTGCCTTGGGTTCGCTCTCGATGATCCATGCCGACTTGGTACGGTGCCGCCCACATCTGCGCGGCGGGCACCTGTGACGACCGCAGCGTCGCGGCGTCTCGTCACCTCGAGACTGTTAGTCGGGCCGCGCAGGTGTTGGCGTCCAAGACGCACACCCAGGGAGGCCGTCCTTGAACGACAGCTGGATGATGGGCCATGTGACAGCGCTGCACAGTAGGACGGTTCCAGGTGAGGAGTGGGCGACCGAGCCTTCCGACGTTGGGCGAGCCGAGCTGTCGGAGCAGGCAGATGACTATCCTGATCGCGATGTCCAGCAAGCCCTGCAGATGCTGACACTGGCCCAGCGGACAGGGGAAGAGCATATCGCCAATGCTCTTAGCCACGCGGAGACGATTCGGGCTGATGCGGGGGCGACGGCAGAGCAGCTAGTCCGAGATGCCCAAGTGCAAGCCGACGCTGTCCAGCAGGAGGCGGATAAGGCGCTGTCCGACGCACAAGCGCAGGCAGCCAAGATAGTCAAGGATGCGCAGACGCACGCGGACGATACTCGGCGAGACGGCGATAAGATCGTCTCCGATGCGCGAGCTCGGGCAGCAGAGATAACAAAGGATGCGCAGGCCAGTGCAGATGACCTCAGGCGTCAAGCACAGTTGCGGTATGAAGAGATGGTAGGGAACCTAGCCGCTAAGCGTGAAGCACTGCAGCGGCAGATTGAAGCATTGCAGGAATTCGACCGGGAGTTTCGGGCCCGGCAGGTCACGTTCCTGCAAGCTCAGTTACGCGCCCTGTGGGTCGAGGAACCGCATGTTGACGCGGAGATCGAGCAGCCGGGCACCGTGGCAACGATCCGGCAGCTACCGGCACGGCAGCCCGGCCCGGAGGCGAACGACGGTGTTGCCACCAGCACCGACCAGCCCTCCGGATAGCGGACCTCATCCAACGACCCATGGGCTGAAAGATCGCGTCGATATCCCGGGTCACTCGCCGCGCGTCATAGGCCAAGTCATCGCCGCGCTGCCGAAACATAGACATCGGGAGCCGTCACGATCGCATCCACCCGAGCCGCCCGGGTGTTGAACGGCAACCAGAACCGACACAACCGCCGCGACCAGCACCACGACGGAGCCTCCCAGCCACCCCGGGCCGCCAGGTGCTCACCCAGGCAGCCAAGAAGACATCCCAGTACCCGTCTCCCGTCGGCTCCAGCTCCAGCAGGCTCGCGCGGCATTCTGCCGGCTCCCAGCGGTACTCCTCGAGGAACTCCGCCACCAGACGCCAGCGCGATCCGTCGTCAGCGCCGCGCATCAGCCCATTTGGTCAACTCGACGCCGGACAACAGTCAAGGTGTCCACGCGCGTCAAGCACGGCTTTCAGCACTGTGCTTGCCCAGGAATCACCGCTGCAAGATCACAAAAGGCGGTCGTCACAGCCTCTGAGCTGCGAGAACCCGCCTGACCGTCGGGACGACAGGATTTGAACCTGCGACCCCTTGACCCCCAGCAATTGAGGGCTCAACACTGTCCTCGCAACCATTCATCCAAAGTCACCGCCGAGCGTACCACACAAGGTCAACGTGTCGACGCCAAGAATGCATGGAATTGCTGGAACCAGTTTGGTCAAGCACGATTTTGTCGATCATGGCGCTTGACTGTTCAAGGGTCCAGGCTCATCGAGCGATACCCAGGCCACCAAGAGCACATCAACACGCTGCTGGTCCTCCAGCAGCAGATACGTGATCAGACCGCGGCCCTCGCCGAATACCAGTTGGTAGACCCGCCAGTCGGATTGGCCGGATTGATCGGCTGACCTCGCTCCGGCACGAGACCCAGGACGTCGAAAGCCTCGCCCAACGCAGCCAAAGCCTTCCGCGGCAAGGCGCGGATCTGCTCCTGCGCGATCAGGTCAATGTCCAGCCGGTACACCACTACCGCGCCCAACTGCGACCGAGCACGGTCAGACATCAAGCTCGGCCCGCAGCTCATCCCATGACACGCTGCCAGCCCTTGGCCGCCCCGCCCGCTGTACCTCGGCCGCCGCCGCGAGCACCGCCCCGATACTCATCAGGGTCCCGCTCGGTCAGCGACGCCACCCGCCGCCACACCTGCAACACCAACCGCAGCTGATACAGCCGCAACGTCTGCCGAGCGGCCGTCAACGCGGCATCGAAGGCCGCGTCGAACTCCCCAACGTGCTCCGGCAGCAGCGCACCCCGGATCGCCTCCGGAGAGGCAAACCGCTCAGCGGCACCGATGTCGCACAACCACTCCGGCGCCGGCTCCACCCCATCAGGCACCCCACCAGCAGGAGGCAGCGGCGCAGCAGGCGAAGCCATGGCCATCACAGTAGCGCCTGCGGCTCGTCCACCGGCCGCACCGCCCCGACGCCGTCCTGAGTCCGCAAACGCCCTCAGCTGCCGAGAAGCGTGCGTCGTGAAACGATCTTGTTCCGGGCGCTGAAGGTCGGTCGTGCCGATGTGAGTACGTCTCGCGGGATGCGACTTCGAACCGATGGCATTGCGTTCTGAACGATCTGACGGCCGTGTCTGGTCGCCGCGGCCATACAGGTTGGGTGTCCGTGCTACGGGGGAAGCTCAAATCCGAGTTCACAGCCCTGCGCTATTTTTACCCTCGACGGCAGTGACTACCCCCTCCCACACCGCCCAAGAACAGGCCATC